>Ga0172363_10002758_pt1 | contig 14208 bp, 14 predicted proteins | sample LakKivs2_kivu2a2_FD_114541 | JGI IMG/M metagenome (GOLD analysis project Ga0172363, IMG submission 114541) | Sediment microbial communities from Lake Kivu, Rwanda - Sediment s2_kivu2a2 | ecosystem: Environmental > Aquatic > Freshwater > Lake > Sediment | place: Rwanda: Western Province, Lake... | reverse complement strand
GTCAGGTCTCTCATGGGTATCCTCCTTCCCGGAGTTATGTCTCCGGTTTGTTTTGACTGCGCTATTTGGAGTATACCCATTTTTTTAAAAAAGGCAATTTACACACTCTCTTATACAACACCAGTTTGAAAGTTAGACTTGACATACAGTTAAACTTCAGGCATAATGAGTATGAGGTGATAGAGAAATGATTATTACCAGGTTAAAAGCCAAGAACCAGATGACAATCCCGAATGAAATTGTCAAAAGGATGAATTTAAAACCGGATGAATTATTCATGGTTGATGTGGAGGATAATTATTTGAAATTTATTCCGGTGGAGGTTGAACCGCGCTATACGCCTGAGGAGTTGAAGGCGATCGACCGCGTCGTCATACGGGAAAAAAGCAAAGCCAAAAGGGTAAAAACCGGCAAAGAATTCTCGGATTATATCAAGAAAGTTGTTAAGTGAAGAAAATAGCAGTTTATCCTTCTTTCCTGCATTCAGTCGAAAAGTTAACGTCGCAGGAGAAAATCCTTCTAAGGAAAAGTCTGGAATCATTGAATATTTTTCTGGTTTCAGGAAAAGCCCCGTTCGGTTTCAGGTTCAGAAAACTCGGGGAAAACAAATACGAATTCCGGGTGGATCTGCGTCTGCGGGTCATTGCGACCGAAGACCGGGAGTTTTTTAATCTGGTGCTGGTCGGCGGACACGATGAAATCCGGCAATACCTGAAAAACAATTGAAATACTGCACCCTTTACTGCCGTATCCTTGACTTATGGAAAAAATAAGGTAAGATATAATAAATATGGCAAAAAGAATCCGGCTGGTTCTGCTGTTCCTGCTGATGATATTCCCTGTTTCATCTTACCCGCAAAAAGAGCCTCCCAGGGAACCGCGCGGAAAAAACCTGCTGGAACTCAATAAGTTTGAAGCTGCCATCAGCGAATTTTCCGGCGCAATTGAAAAAGGCAAAAGCCAGGACGCCCTGAAAAATTTTCTGCGCATCATCAGGCTCAAGCCAAACAAGGAAATAGTCAGGCGCCTGGCAGAGGTTTCCGGAATGCGCAAGCTCTATCCCCTGGCATATAACAAACCCTACGACTGGGTACCGGTTTTTTCTCCGGACGGAGCAAAAATAGTTTACCAGAGCTGGCAGAAACCTGAATCCGGCGGACAGGTATCCCTGAACAACGCGCTTTATGTTATGGATATAACCGGACGCAACATCCGGATGGTGGCGGAGAGTAAATACGACAATACTTCTCCGGTTTTTTCTCCGGACAGCCGGCACATCATGTTCGTAAGCTGGAGAAAGGATACGAATGGCGACGGGAAAATCAGCGGGAAAGATAACCGGGGAATTTACTTTGTCGATGTCGACAGTAAAAACGAACGCTGCGTTGCAGATGAGACATTCCAGAACAACGAACCACTATTCTTTCCCGATGGAAAGACGATATTATTCCAGTCGTGGAGGGACGACACCTGCAAAGATGGAAAGATTGACACAGCCGACAGGAGATCTTTCTGGCTTGCGGATACAGACGGCAATAACCAGCGGCAGCTGATAGGCAGCCAGTTCATCAACGAGCATCCGGCGTTTTCTCCGGACGGCAGGTTTGTGGTTTTCCAGAGAATCACCCGGGATACAAATTCCGACGGTAAAATAGACGCGTCGGACAACAGGGCCATTTACATTGTCGAGGTTGCTACAGGAAAGGAACGGCAGCTGGTAAGCGACCGTTTCGACAATGAATTCTCGGCGTTTGCGCCCGACGGTAAAAACATGGCGTTTTTCAGCAGAAGGGGAAAACAGGGACAGAGAGCAATCTGCCTTCTTAACCTGGAGAATGGCAGCGAGACGACGCTGGTGGGATCTGAATACGACAATGAATTTCTGGCGTTTTCGTTTGACAGCCGGCAGATTGCCTATACGAGTTACAGGAGAGATACAAATAACGACGGAGTCATAAACACCCAGGACAACCGCGGCATATATGTAAAGGGAACCGGCCCCAGCGAAGAGGAAATCCTTGTGGTGGGCGACCAGTTCGACAACGAATTCCTGGCTTTTTATCCCGACAACAGGAAAATCATATTCCAGAGCTGGCGGCGCGACACGAACGGCGACGGGAAAATTGATTTCCTGGACAACAGCAGTATATTTATTGTCGACATCATAGGTCAGCCGTCGGTCAAAATAAGCACTGTCGTCAGGACAGACGGCTCGGGAACCAGGGTTGTGGAAATCGTGACAGACCCTCTGTTCAGGGCAGGCGACGAACTGAACAGGCTGATTGGTCCTGACTGGAAAATAGAATATGTGCAGGCAGGAAACTACCATTTCAAGGCATTGAATGAATTTAAAAACGTCGGCCGGTTGAGCCATGCGACGTATCCCATCAGTTTTTCAAGGAAAAGATTTTTTTATATAACCGGACAGTACAGGGAAATATTCACCTGCCAGGAAATCACCCGGAAAACCTCTGAAAATCCGTTTGTCAGCCTGGGACAGGAGATGTCGAGGTCGTCCGCCAAACCAATGGTTATCCAGTCCAGGCTGACCCTGCCTGGAAAAATTACGGCGACAAATGCCTCGGCAATTCTCGGCTCGACCATGACATGGCAGTTTTCAATGGATGACCTTCAAAGGACAAAGCGCGACTACGAAATGTTCGCTGATTTCCGGATTGTCAACTGGCCTGGTGTTGTTATTACAGCTACGCTGTTTCTGCTTGTTTTCTGCGGACTCGTTTTCAGGACATTGCAGAAGAAATTGCAGAATGAACGGAGAAATCTGCAGATGGCGCGCGAATATGCGGAAGCGCACAACTACCTCGGAGCTGCCTTCAAGCACAAGGGACTCTACGAAGAAGCAATAGAGGAATACCGCAAATCAATCGGCTTCAAGTCCAACTATGCGCTGGCGCACTACAACCTGGCAAAAGCCTATGCACTTGCAGGAAACAAAGCGGAAAGTTCGAAATCCCTGAAAAAGGCTGTTGAACTGGACAGCCGGCTGGCAGAAACCGCAAAATCCGACCCTGATATTACTTCCGTAGTTTGATTTCGAGTCAGCTGCCTTCGACCACTCGGTCATCTTTGCGGGGGTATTTTAAAAGAATGTTTTACCGAAGTTTCTTATGTTTCCTCGTCGGACGGAATCCAGCCCTTATTAATTTTTTTCACCAACTTAACGTATTTTTCAAAGGTGTTTGTTTTACCCAAGTTTAAACATACAACCGTATTTATATTTTTATAAGGATGATGCGCGCAATTCACTGCAAACCAAAATGCTTCTTCATAATTTCCTTCCCAATCTGACATTATTCCTTTATCGGTATCATATCCATAAATATCACCAAACACATAGTCAAATATATCATGTATTAATTCCGCCTGCTTCCCAGTTCCGGAAACACAGCATACATTGTTTTTGACACAGATGTCTGCTACGCGCTGGATTTCTTTCTCGCTGCAATTGTCGGCGCAGACAAGTACACACCAGTTTTTTCGTGGAAGACATTTTTTAATATCAGAATTAACGGGATCCTGCAAATACAGGATTTTTCTTTTAGTGGCTTTTATTTGACCGATGATTCTCATTTGATTAATTTCTTTTCCTCTTTTTATACTGATCCGTCTCGGTACTCTTGCTTAAAAAGGATCTGCATCTGGCGTAAGTTTTTCTAATTGTTTCCTGATCTTTGTCTGCCATTTCATCGGTAATTTTTCAAAAACATATTTTAATTTATCCCCTTTACCGGCAGAAATCAAGGCATTGTAAACACGCAAACCTGCTTCCTGGTCTTTGATTTCCTTGTAGCTGTCTGTTCTACGCGGAGCAATGATAAACTTATGAAGCGCGAAAATTGCAGGGTCAGGCAATTGAATCACTATACCATCAACTTTTACTTTTATTGTTTTTTCGGCCAATAAATCCATGAACCTTAATGGCTGAGCGTTTAAACCAAGCTGCGGAAGAGGATATGGTTTTTCCGATCCGCGGCCCATTTCCGGAACTAAAAATTCCACCACCAAGTCAGGGTGGACTAATCTTATATATCCTTTTGAACCGCTAAAATCAATAATAAAACCAAGATCCTTTAAAAGTTCAACAACATCGGTTTTGATCGTAATCTTCTTCGGGACCGGTATCATTATATCGATGTCACGGGTCGTGATGGAAACCAGGTAAGATTTACTCTTAAAATATTCCTTATAAAAAGGCAGACACCAGCTACCCACCAAAATGCAGTGTTTCAGGATACCGCATTTATTAAGCCTTCTCAGAACCTCCAGGCACAGATCATACTTCCTCTTTTCCACGTAAAGCGCTCCTTAAATAGGCAATCTGTTTTTTGACCTGCGATAAAAAATGGCGGTATTTAGCTCTATATTCCCGTGCATGCTGATATCTTTCAATTTCTATTTCGGACACTTTTTTCCCTAAATAATGAAATTCAGGTTTTCCATTTATTCTGGCTACCCGATAATAATAATTGTTCCCGCGAATCCTCTTTTTTATTAAACTGCCTAATGGTAATTTCGCCAATTCTTTTTCATACCTTGATTTCATTATCAAGGAGCTTTTAAGCTCCTCGCGCAGTACGCCTTTAATAACAGCCATTGCCTAATCCTCCATTGCCATAGAATTATGTTACCATACAATATTGCTAATATTATAACTTGTATGGTAACAATTGCCAAGTATTATTTTCGCCCGAAATTTGCCAGAGAGAAGATTAAAGCTGACTGCTGAGAAAGGCTGACACGGTAAAATTCCCTGGTATTTTTGAAATTACAGAGGTTAGCAAGGTTGATGGTAAAAAATTTCATGGAATAAATTTTCTGTCTGGAATTTTTTTACTTCGGGTTCACCTTTTCACTGCTGACCGCTCTCCACTGGCCGTCCATTTCCTTCTGAAAAGTTACACGGACCACAACCGGGCTGGCATCATAGCTTCCCGAATACTTCGGCATGCAGAGAAAAAGCGACTGGTCCACATGGCACCGGGTTTTGTTCTCGAATTTTTTGGAATGCACGTCAAGATCCACCTTCACACCGTTTTCCGGTGCGAGCTGATTTTCAATCCATGAAAGGCGGCTGGCACGGTCATAACCGTCGGCATCAGCATAACTCTGCGAAATGTATCTGTCAAGTTCCGGCAGGTTGCCCTTCTCTATAAGCTTCGAAATGTTCCGCAGTGCAAATTCAACCTGTATATCCTCGATGAAATTAATATGATAAAGCCAGTATGCCGCACCTGCCAGAATAAGTAACGCAAGAATCTTTTTCATTTCCTTCTCCTTCTCATTCTATCGGACGGTTCACCTTGTGCCTGGCAATGATTATCTGCAGCTGTTCAAGCGGCGCAATAAGCTCTCCTGCCAGCCTGGCTATTTCCGCTTTGTTGGCATTCGGCTTCTCCGCTGCCTGCAGGATCTGATTCGCCACCACGAAAACCTTATCGGCAATCTCCTTTTCCTCAATCATCGTCCGGCTCAACTTTTCTTTTACCTGGTTAACCAGCCGTACCAGGGTTGCCAGTTCTTCGCCTCTGCGGGATTCGGTCTCAACGCTGAAATCTCCATTTGTCAGAGCCCTTAAACTTTTTTCCAGCCGCATTTCCGGAGACGTAATTTTGCTCAGAAAAATCAGGCTCACCGCGATAACCATGACAAGCACAACCGGAAGCACGGCGAGTAAAAAACGGTTGACATCCCCGAAAAGCACTGCAAACGTCAGCCCCTGTTCCGTCGGTTCAGGTAGGTGGTAAAGCAGCGCGGCGCGTATCGAATAGTAAATCCCGCCGCCCACAACCGCCGTCACGAAAATAACGATAAAAAGAACTGTCAGAGAATATTTAAGCTGCAGTCTGCTTATCATTTGCTCAAATCCTCCCCTGCAGGTGCCGTTGTTCCGCTTGCCTTTGCCAGCGGTTGAGTCCTCAAAATAATTATCTCAACCCTTCGGTTCTTTGCCTTGTTTTCATCCGTATCGTTCGGTGCGACAGGGCGGAACTCTCCGTAGCCGGACGCAGAAATCCTGTTCGACGGAAATTTAAGATCCTCGACAAGATACCGCAGGACGTTTGTCGATCTAGCCGTGGATAATTCCCAGTTCGACGGAAATTCTCTTGTGGCAATGGGAACATTGTCGGTATGCCCCTCAATTACGACATTGTTCGGTATGGCGACAATCACCCTGTGGATTTTGTTCAGGATCTCCCTTGCATAGGGTTTCAGTTCCGCCTTGCCGCTGTCAAAGAACATTTTTTCTCCCACAGCTTCGGGCACAGAAAGCACCAGTCCCTGCTCCGTGATTTTCATTTTTATCTGTTCTCCTGCCCCGGATTTTTCCAGTTCCTGCTTCAATGCCTTCTCAATCTGCTCCTGGGTCATGGAAAGCTGTTTCTGGGCTACAAGGCTGGACATGCTGAAAAGAATAATGAAAAAACAGCAGAGCTCGGTCATCAAATCAGCGTAGTTAATCAGCCACGGCGGCGCAGGATGTCCTATCTGCGCAACCTTTGGATCGGATGCGTCAATCAGTTCACGCGATAACGGCATTTACGCCGGACCTCCTCCGGTGCCTCTCATTTCCCTCTCCTCGCGCTTTCGCGCAACAATCTCTGCGCGTTTTGTCGGCTCAAGATATGCCTGCAGGTTGCTCTCGATAACTCTCGGACTCGCACCTGACTGCAGCAGTAGAACACCGCGGAGAATAATTTCCTTGATCAGAATTTCCTCTTCGGAGCGGCGCTTTAATTTTCCTGCCATGGGGTAGAACAACAGGTAGCCGCCTGAGAGTCCGTAAAACGCAGTGACAAGTGCAATTGCCATTGCAGTGGAAACCTTGCTGGGCTCTGTCAGGGTTCTCAGCATGAGAATCATTCCGAGAATTGTTCCGATGATTCCAAGCGCAGGACAGTAAGTCCCCAGCGCGGTGAAGATTTCCTGTCCTACCTTGTGTCTCTCCCTGATGAACCCCAGTTCTGTTTCAAGCATTGTCTTTATAAAATCCCTGTCCTGCCCGTCCACAACCAGTTGTATACTGCGTCGCATGAAATCGTTCTCTATGTTTTTGACGTCGCCTTCAATTGAAAGAAATCCTTCGCGCCTCGTACGCTGGGCAAAGTCGACAAAAGTCGCAATAATCTCTGAAGTGTTTTCTTCCTTGGCTGTCAGGATTTTCCTCAGGACCTTGAAAATCCCTATGACACGGCTCAGGGGAAAATGAACCAGCAGGGCAGCCATGGTTCCGCCGACCACAATCAGAATAGCCTTGACGTCGACAAAATGCGCGATGCCCTCCACTCCTTCCTTGAGTATAATTGCCGTAACAATCATTCCCAGACCAATTAGTATTCCGCCTATGGTCGCAACATCCATTTACCTGCCCTCCTTTTTTTCTGTGATTGTTTTATCCTGGTTAATCGCCCTTTTGTAATCGATGACCTTTTTGATAATGTCGTCGGTTGACTCCTTTACCCTTATGACGTTTTTCCCGTAAAGGGTGATCACGGTGTCGACCTGCTTTTCAACCATCTCTATCAATTCGGCATTTATAACTATTTCCCCGCCGTTGATTTTTGTAAGTTTAATCATTTTTCACCGCCGATCAGCCAGAGCCAGAACCTGCAGCGGTTCCGCAGTCCTTCAAACTCCAGCTCCAGTTTCGTGAGGTTTGTCCTCAACTCTCTCTCACGCAGTTCCGTCTGCCGGTTTCTATCTATTACCTGCATCAGGTCCTGCTGTAAATTGCGGAGCTTCTCGTCCCTTGCCCTCACGTCATCCGCTAATTTATCCGAATGATTTTCAAGTCGCCTTGCGTTTTCCTTCAGTTCAGACCTTTCCCTCTCAAACCTTTCCCGCTCATACGATATTTTCCTGTCGGTCTCTTCCTGCAAAGCAAGCTCCCGTCTTTCGCCATTTGCAATTGCTTTTTCCAGCTCCAGCCTGGTGTTTTTGAGGTCGTCTTCCAGGTCCCTTCTCCGCGAGTAAAAGTCCTGCTCGGCTGTTTTTATGGATTCCTGCGCCCTGGCGGATATTTCCTTCTCGCGTTCCGAAAAAACCAGATCAACCTTTCTTTTTTCCTCTTCCTTCTGCTGAATCACATTTTCATAATTCTGCCTTTCGGCCTCTGTCCTGCGTTTCTGCTCCGACAGGTTGTCCTTCATGGAGGATATTTCTATATTGAGCCCGGAAATCTGCTGCTTCTGCCTGTTTATTTCTTCCTGGAAAGAAGATGTTTCCTGACGCTGTTTCCTGTCGCTCTCTTTTTTCTCCGCTTCCAGGAGACTTATCTGCTCCCTGTATTTTGCTGCATCTTCTTCCTTTAACCTGACCTGCTGTTCCGCCCTCTCGCATCGTTCCTGCTCTGCCCGGAATTTCCCGGAAAGCGAATGCAGTTCCTCTTGCATGACGCTCTTTTCGCTTTCTCTGGCAGTAACCCGCCTGTGCCATTCTTCCAGCTCCCTCGCAAATTCTTCCCGCTGGATCTTCAACTGGTCTTTAAGCGCAACCAGGGATTCCTCTGTGCCGAGCCGCCTGCCTTTCTCGGAAGCCAGTATTTCCTCCAGCGACTGTTTTTCCTGTAAAAGCCGCTGGGTTTCCGCCCGGGATCTGGATAGAAGCGACTGTACGTTCTGGAACTCGGATTCCTGCCTTGAAATCTGCTCCCGGAGGGAAGTCAATACCTGCTTCAATCCGTTGACTTCGTTCTCGTGATCCGACCGGAGCCGGACCTGCTTTTTTTCGTAAATCTCCCTTTCTTCGGATTCCTTCGCAAATTTCAGGGTGGTTTCCGCAACATACCGTTCGTGGAGATGTTTTTCCTGTTCAAATGCCTGCTGCAGTTTTTCCAGGTCTTCGTTTTTCTTTTCAATCTCCGCAGCATACGCTGATTTCTGCTGGTCTGCCTCAGCTTTCAGAATGGCGACTTCATCCTCTGCTGCGCCGAGACGGTCCTGCCAGGCGGAACGCTCCGACTGCACTTTATCGTCGAGTTCCGACTGGAATTGTTTATTCAGTTCCTGCATCCTGATTTTCAGAGACTCGATCTCGTCTTCTTTTGCCCTGGCCAGCTCCGCATAATTCCGGCGCTCTTCCTCGACCTGCTTCTGGTATTCGAGTTTTATCAGTTCCACGCGTTCATTCAGCGATTTTTTAAGGTCGTCCCTTTCCGCCGCGATTTCACCTAGACGCGCCAGCCATGCATCTTTCTCCGCCGTAATCTTTACTGTCAATTCCGCGGCAGCGCTTTTTTCCCTGCGTTCCATTTCCTCGTGCAGCAGCTCCAGTTCTCTGGTGCGCGATTCCAGCCTTTTCAGCAGGTACAGTTTTTCTTCTTCTATCTTCTGTTCTGCTTCTGATTTGACTTTCGCAAGCCGCTGCTCCATTTCCTGCTCTTTTGCAATGGCTTCTTCTGAGGCAGCCCTGAGACGCTCCTCCCAAACCAGCCTTTCGTCTTCAACCTGCCTGCTGATTTCGTCGTGAATTCTTGCTCTTTCGTCTTCGCGTTCCTTGAACACACTTTTCAATTCAACCTGCAATGTTTTCAGTTCAATGGTAAGCTGACCTATTTCCTCGCTTTTTGCTCTCAGAAGTTCACTCCACCGCTCCTTTTCCCCGGCAAACCTTGTTTCCTGTTCCTGCATGACCTGGCTTAAACGGACCTGCTCTGTTCTGAATTCTTCTTCCCGCTTTTTCCATTCCTGGCGGTGCTTTTCTTCCCTCAGGGATACCTGCTCTCTGAATGCCTTGAGCCATGCAGAACGTTCGCTCCAGACCTTGCTCTCCCTTTCTTCTGCTTCCATCTGAAACTTCTGGATTGTCGCCCGGAGTTCCTCCTCCTTGCTGGAAACACTGGAATCCATTTCTGCATGGCGGTGTATCAACTCCAGTTTCAGCGTCTGGTATTCGTCCTCTTTTGAACGGAGCACCTCCAGCCATCGTTCTTTTTCCGTCCTCAGTTTTGCTTCCTGCTCCAGAAGGTTCTGCCGCGCCCTGTCGTTAATTTCCCTTGTCTCGCGTTCCTGCTTTTCCCATGCACCCTTGACCTTTGCCTCCTGGATTGTCAGTTCAACTTTCAAAGCATTATTTTCCTCTTCTTTGGCTTTGAGAATCTGCTGCCAGGCTTTTTCGCGCTCCTCCACAAGTTTCTGCTCCAGGTTTTTGAGTTCCTGGAAAGCCCGTTCCTGCATTTCTTTTAATTCCTGCTCCCTGCGTTCCCATGCCTGCTGTGCTTCAGTAACGCGCACTTGGGCTTCAACGTCCTGTTTGACGAGTTTCTCGCGTAAAAGCCGGTTTTCGTCTTCCCTGGCTTTGAGCGCCTCGAGAAGAGATGTTCTGTCCTGGCTGAAAGTTTTTTCCCGTTCCTTCACTTCTTTTGCAATTTCCTCAATCCTGCTCAGGGATTCTCTGGTAAGGTTCTGTCTGGCGGTTTCCGGCGGAGAAAACGGTTCAGCAGGCAGGTCAGGCTCAGCCTGGCCGTTCACGGGCGGCAGGGGCAGATCGCCGTTGTTTATCGGAGGCAACCCTGGCAAATCATTTTCAGGCAATGTGGTCTAAAACCTCCATCTAGACGTTCTTGGCTTTGAAGGCATCAAGCCATTCCTTCAGTTTCTGATTATTCGGATTGAGCTGCAGCGATTTTTCATAAGCAGCAACAGTTTCTTTTGTCATTTTTTTGGCAAAATAACAGTTGCCCAGATACTGGTAAGCCTGCCACCTGTTCGGGTTCTGTTTTATGCTCCTGTTGAACGCATCAATTGCCCTGTCGTACTGTTTTCCCTGATAAGCGCCGAGCCCTGCCTGAAAATAGTCCTGTTCTTCCTGTGCTACCGGTTTTGGCGACGCTGCTGCTGAGCCGACGGGTTTCTCCTCCGGAGAGGTTTCTTCGGCTGATTTTTTCCCTGACTGGCGGAATACATTGGAAAGAGAAAGAACTCTTCTTTTTCCGGAACCGCTGTAGTCTCCAAGCGAAACTTTCCGTTCAACACTCTGCTGGGAAGCAGCCGGAGCTGCCATCCTCAGTCCTGCGGTTTCCTGTTCGGTTTCTCCAACCCTTTCAATTTTTTCGACTTTTTCAACTTTTTTCTTTTCCCTCTTCACTGCAATTTTTCCCTCTTTTTCCAGCTGCCGTATTGTTTCCACTATTTTCCTTCGTTTTTCCTCTGCCTGGCCATCGGTGACAAGCCGGTTAAGTTCCATTTCTTCCTGCAGTAACCGGGCAGCGCCGCTGGAAATATTGCTTGTAACTTTGTTAATCACTTTCTCGGGCGCATCTTTAAGCGCCTTTGCTAGGTTTTCAGGCTTCAGTTCCCTCAGGATTGTCTGGACAGATGTGTTGTCGAGGTCCACTATATTTTCAAAAAGAAACATCTCCCGTCTGACCCTTTCCGCCAGTGCAGGACTTTCCCGCCGCAGTGAAGTCAGAATTTCCTCGCGCGTTTCCTTGTCCATGCGGTCAATGATAGCAACGAATCTTTCCAGACCTCCGATCAGGAAATCAATTCTGCGCTTGATGCTTGCCTCTGCCTTTGCCACGCTCTCCTCGCTTGCCTGTTTGACGGATGTCATTGCCTTTGCAACCCTTCCGTGAAGTTCAAGAGGAAGCTGCGACATAACTTCCGCTGCTTCATCCGGACTGAGATAACTCATAACCAGCGAGATAGTTTCCGGAGATTCTTCCTGGATCAGGTAAACCAGGTTCGCTATGTTGCTTTTTTTGATGAAGCTGAAAGGACGGAACACCGCACCCGGCTTGCCTTTTTTAAGGGCAACGACTTCTCCTTCTTCTGTGGTGGTTGTTACTGCGCCTTCCTCGCCTTCAGCTCCGGGGGCTTTTCCTTCTGCCGCTCGTTCTTTTCCTGGTCCAAGGCCTGGTACTGCTCCGCCCCCTGCGCCTGCCAGAGCAGGATTGCCGGACATATCAATGCTGACTTCCCTTCCACGCCCTGTCTGCATCATTCTTATCAGACTGTTCATGAAAGTCCGTATCGGACCAAAAAGGAAGAAAATTATAGTCAGCACAATGACAGCCGCAAAAATCGGCACCCATCCGATTTTTGAAATCGCAGAAATAGGATTTGTCTGGAACGGAGCAGGTTTAACTTCGATGACATCCCCCCTGGCGTCGTCCAGGTGAAGGGAATCTTTGACCAGCGTCGTAATTTGTTTTTCCAGCTCCTTGGTGAAAATTTTGGAATCAACAATTACCGAAACCATTATGTTTTTCAGCGCAGGCATTGTCACTGTTTCGGACTTGATTTCCGGACGCTTCTGCTCCACACCCTTCGGCCACGGCACACCGGGATATAAATCCTTCGGCGATTCTTCCACGGTCGGCTTATATTCGGTGCTCTGGATTACCTTTTTTTCGTTTTCAATTATGACCTTAACGGTGACGATGAATTTGCCCTCTCCGAGCATGCTCTCCAGGATCTGTTCAACTGCTGCCTTGTACTTCTTTTCCTGTTTTTCCTGTTCTATTATCAGGGAAGCGAGTTCACTGTCGGAATCAGAAGCCAGCGACGGTAATGACAAGCCTGCAAGCCATATTACGGCGAGGATCCCTGCAATCAGCCTTGAAATATTTTTCATGCCTGTTCCATGTCCTTTATCACGGCTTCAATCAGTTCCCGGTTAATGGTGTCAACCTGGTTTGAAAATCCGGCAAGAAGCGCCCAGTTGCAGATATTGTTGATCTCCCTGGGTACGCCTCTGGAATGTTCTGCCATCTCCCTGATAGCCATATCGGTGAAAAGCGGAGCTTCGCGCCCTGCAACCTTTAATCTGTGAAGTACGTATTCAGCCGTTTCCTGCTCTGTGAGAGGATCGAGATGATATCTCATTGTCATACGCTGTTTCAGTTGTGGCAGCCTGTTGATTTTTTCCCGGAGTTCTGTCTGCCCGAAGAAAAGCAGCGTGATCAGGAATTTATCGCGGTGCTGGAGATTCAAAAGCAGTCTCAGGTCTTCCAGGGTTTCGTTTTCCCGTATCAGCTGGGCATCGTCTACAATTACAACTGTGTCGCGGTTGATCTCCGCATTGCGCTTTAAAACTTCGGTGAGCAGATTTAACAGATCGGATTTCGAATCGGGAAGACGGTCGATCACCGCAACCTGCCTGGTAATTTCCCTGATGAATTCAGTGCCTGTAAGCTGGGGGTTCGACAGGTAAAGAAACCGGTATTTATTCGGGTCGAGCTGCGACGGAATTACCCGCGACAGGATTGTCTTGCCGCTTCCGTAATCGCCTGTAAGCATTCCGCCGCCCTGGTGCTCGGCAGCTACATAGAGCATGCGCGTCAATGCTTCTTCGTGTTTGGAGGAATTGTAAAACATGCGGGGATCAGGTGTATTTTCAAACGGTTTTTCCTGCAATCCCCAATATGTTGTGTACAATCTGTTATTTCCTCCCTATTAGTTGTAAACGTCTATATTTTGCTATATACACACTAATTTATTATAATTATACTGAAAAAAATACATTTGTCAAGGTTATCATGCGAAATACAAGAAGTTGGCATTAATCCTTAAAGTTAATTCTCGCAAAGATATTCTAACTGATTATTTTCTTACAGCAGAGTTGCAAGAAGGGCTTTCTGGATATGAAGCCGGTTTTCTGCCTGCTCAAAGATAATCGAATGCGGCCCATCCATCACAGAAGATGATATCTCCTGTCCCCTGTGGGCAGGCAGACAATGCATCACCATTGCATCCGGTTTTGCCAGTTTGAGAAGCGCGTCGTTAACCTGGAAATTCCTGAACGCCTTTTCCCTGTTTTCCCTTTCGGATTCCTGTCCCATGCTCACCCAGACATCCGTATACAGCACATCGGCATTCCTGGCTGCGTCTTTCGGCAGACTTGTTATTTCAATCCTGCAGCCGGTTTTTTTTGCTTCAAGCAAAGCCTGCTGGACAATATTTCCGTCGGGGCGGTACTCCTCTGGCGAAGCAACGGTAAGATGAAAACCTATCCGTGCCGCAAGAAGAAGCCATGAATTCGCCATGTTATTGCCGTCGCCGACAAACGCAACTTTTATGTTTTTCATTTTTTTGCCCCTGCGGTAAATAGTATACAGGTCTCCGAGAACCTGGCACGGATGTTCAAGGTCCGACAGAGCATTTATCACGGGTACCGACGCTATCCTGGCAAGTTCGACGATGTCGGTATGGCGGTTTGCCCGGATGACTATGCCGTCGACATACCTTG
>Ga0172363_10002753_pt1 | contig 14222 bp, 17 predicted proteins | sample LakKivs2_kivu2a2_FD_114541 | JGI IMG/M metagenome (GOLD analysis project Ga0172363, IMG submission 114541) | Sediment microbial communities from Lake Kivu, Rwanda - Sediment s2_kivu2a2 | ecosystem: Environmental > Aquatic > Freshwater > Lake > Sediment | place: Rwanda: Western Province, Lake... | reverse complement strand
ATTGTTTTTGGACTCTTCTTCAAATTTCTTTTTCTCCTGTTCGAGTTTCAACAAGATTTTGCGTTCCTTGTCTCTAAGCTCAGCCGCTTGTTCATAGTTCTGACGTTTAACAACATCCATCTTTTGTTGTTTAATATCTACAGCCTTCTTTTTAAGTTCTTCGATTGCTTCAGGGATTTTTTGTTCTGTCTGAGAACGAGCACCTACTTCATCCAAAATATCAAATGCTTTATCGGGAAGCTGACGGTCGGTGATGTATCTGTCAGACAACTTAACACACAACTCAATGATTTCAGGACTGTAACTTACTTTGTGGAAAGATTCGTACTTGTCTTTCACGTTGGTAAGAATCTCGATTGTCTCAGACACAGTCGATGCGTCCACCATAATCTTTTGGAAACGTCGTTCTAATGCTCCGTCTTTTTCGAAAGACTTTCGGTATTCATCTAATGTTGTTGCTCCAATGCATTGGATTTCACCACGAGCCAATGCTGGTTTGAAAATGTTGGAACCATCCAAAGAACCTGAAGAATTACCAGCACCAATCAATGTATGAATCTCATCAATAAACACAATAATGTTTGGGTTGGCCGCCAATTCTTCCAAGATTACTTTCAAACGTTCTTCAAATTGTCCACGGTACTTTGTACCAGCAACAACTGAGGTAAGGTCCAAAGTCACGAGTCTTTTGTCAAGAAGGTTTTGTGGACATTCCCCTTTTTGGATAAGGATTGCCAGTCCTTCCACGATTGCGGTTTTACCACAACCAGGTTCTCCTAAGATAATTGGGTTATTTTTCTTTCTACGAGAAAGGATTTGTGCGATTCGGAGGATTTCTTTTTCCCGTCCTACAACGGGGTCCAACTTACCCTCTTCAGCCATTTTAATCAAGTCTCTCGAAAAATTGTCCAATACTGGAGTTGCGGAATCTCTGCTCTTTTTTTGGTTCATAATTTTGTCGTCGTCATCATCTAATAGGTCGTTCATAATAACTTTTTTTACAAATATACATCAAATACAATACAAAACAAACGGAACTGTTATTTTGTCAGGTTATGAATTTATCAACTGACAAAATGTCAGTTTTGGTCATTTGGCATATCAATTGAGTTTGAGTTGACAAAATTAAACAAAAAAAATATATTTACCTATGATGAACAGAAAAAATTTTTTGGGGGGACTTGACGACTTCGAGGATATCCTCCGTAACTTTTTTGGAAATGAAAATTTTCTTAAAGAAATAAGCTCAGGTGTCGACCAAGACGGTGAGTGGACTAAAAAAACGATTGCTTCTGAAGATGGAACTTACAAATCTACAGTGTATTACCGTGCTGTATTTGGTGGTGGTTCATCACCGAAGAAAACAAAAACACCAGAGAACACAATCAAACAATTGAAAAAAGAATTGGATGTTGCAGTAGAAAAAGAAGATTTCCAATTGGCAATATACATCCGTGACCGAATAAAGAAACTTGAGGAAAATAGTGGAACTATTCAAGACCTTGGAGCGGAGATGAAAGATGCGATTGAGAAACAGGACTTCGAAAGGGCTATAGAAATACGAAACGAACTTAATAAACTTAGGTCCTAATACGAACCCCCGAGAAAACCTCGGGGGTTCTTTGTATTTATATTATATGAAAGATGCGACCATTGAAAAATTTTTGGAAAACTCAAGCACTATGAAGTCTGTTGAAGATGCTTACACAAACATCAGAACGGAGTTAAAAAATTTGGGTTATAAGGAAAGTGACATCAGTTCAATAAGTGCTCCTTCGACAATGTTAATGATTCACTACGGTAGGTTCCAAAATTATTATGAACAATTGGTTAGAGAAGTTGCTGATTTATTTAGTTTGGATTCAAAAAGTTTAAATTACTATATAGAGAAAAGACTTAAACCAATAGAAAAAGAAATACCTTTAAACAATGGCGATTAAAAAAGAAGAAATCAACGGAACAAAGATTATCAACGAAGTTGAATCAACAAACATCATTAGAACTGAGTATGATACCGCAACCAAAAAAATGGTTTGTGAATTTAAAACAGGTTTGAAATATGAATATGATGAAGTTCCACACACAATTTACACAAAATTCAGATTAGCAGAATCACAGGGAAAATTTTTTAGTACCGAAATTGCAAAAAAATTCAAATACAAGAAAGTAGAATAATCCTGTATTTATATAATATGGATGTATCCTCAAAAATTATTGATAGTTTTTCCCTAAGAGAAACCTTGAATCCAAAGGTTTGGGACCATCCCGAAAACCCTGATGATGCAACAATGAAACGAAGGGTACGTAAAGCCCTTTTAAAAATTGCTGAAGCTTTTATTAGTGATTTGGGTGATGACGTAAAAGTTGAAGACATTACTTTAACAGGTTCGTTGGCCAATTTCAACTGGTCAGATTTTTCCGATTTTGATTTACACGTAATAATTGATTACAAACAATTCGGAAAACAAGAAGAACTTTACAAAGAATTATTTGGACTAAAAAAACAACTTTTCAATCAAAAACACGATATTAGAATTTTTGGTTATGAAGTTGAAGTTTATGCTCAGGACTCAAGTGAAGAACATACCGCATCAGGTTTGTACTCGATAAAAAATGATGAGTGGATTAGTAGGCCAAGTAGAGAAAATTTCAGATTAGATAAAACCCTTCTAAAATCAAAAATAACTTCTTGGAAGAATTATATTGAAGATTTAATTATCAATATAAATCAACTTGGATTGGAGGGTAATGTAGCCAAAGTAAAAACTCTTAAAGATAAATTGAAAGAATACAGAAAGTCAGGATTAGAAAAAGAGGGGGAATATTCTTACGAAAATTTGGTTTTCAAATTTCTGAGAAGAGCCAAAATAATTGAAAAACTTTACGACGCTGTCAATCAACAATCTGATAAAGAATTATCAGTTGAGGTAAAAAATATTGACTAACACTATTTGTCGTAAGTATTTACATAACTATTCGTGTGAAATGTATATTTATTAAGAAAAAATAGATGTCAAATTTAAATATTTCGATTCTTGAAGTAGGTTCGGACGTTGTAGCAAGCGTTAGTGGAGGTATTGATTTATCAGGGTTGACACCAAGTTATGACTTAATGATGTAAATAAAATAGTAAAGATTATGGAAACGCCAACACCAACAAATACTCAAACTCCTACAAACACGGCAACAAATACGCCAACTCAAACCTCAACACCAACTAATACTGCAACCCCAACAAACACGGCAACAAATACCCCGACTAAAACCTCAACACCAACTAATACTGCAACCCCAACAACAACCGCAACTCCAACAAACACGGCAACTAATACACCTACGCCATCAAACACACCAGGTGTTTGTAAAACCTATCAATTGAATGGTGGTAACTCAGGAAGTTCATTTGTTTTGATTGATTGTAATGGAAATCCATTGACTGTAAGTGTTGGCACAGGTTTATCATCTGTGAGATGTGCAACATTTATAAGTTTGATAAGTGGTAATGGGTCTGTAACTACTTTGGGTTCTTGTCCTTTACCATCTTCAACTCCTACACCAACACCATCAATTACTCCAAGTAACACAGTAACTCCATCAGTAACACCGACAAACACAACAACTAATACCCCAACACCAACTAAAACGCCAACCAATACACCGACAAACACTTCAACCCCAACACCAACTAAGACATCAACACCAACAAATACACCATCAATTACTGCGAGTAATACTTCGACTAACACCCCTACACCAACCAAAACACCAACTAATACACCAACAAATACTGTAACACCAACCAAAACTGCAACTAACACACCAACACCAACTAAAACAGCAACTAATACACCGACAAGCACCGCAACTCCAACAAATACTTCAACACCAACTCCAACACCTACACCATTTGGTGTATTTGACGTGGACGATATTTATAATTACGGAACTGGTCAAACAGGTAGTTTCAGTGGTGGAACTTGGGAGTCACCTCCATTCCCTCTCGAACCTCCTCACCCATCTGATTGGGTTCCATTCGGAGCTGACGGACAAAGACAAGGTGTTGTTGTAGACTTGAGTGCAATTCAAATCGGTGGTTTTAACGGCCTAAACAATTAAAAAAAATAATCAAACAAATACTATGTCAAAACTTAAACCTATCGGTAGTGAAAAACTAACAGGAACCGACAAAATCAAAAGAATCATTGAGATTGCCAATTTTAACAATTCTCAATCATCTTTAAAAGAAGGTGTATCTGATTATTCTATCAATTTAGTTGATGGATTTCAGTATCACATTGTTAAAGAAAAACAAGGTTATATAATCAAAAAAGGTATCAATGAAAGTACTGCCGACTATATCGAACCTATGAAAAATAGGAAGTATTATAATTCCTATAGTCAGGCTTTGAAAAGATTGAACCTTATAATTAAGGAAGTGAATGTAACTAACGGTAATGAAGAAGGTACTTCATTGTTTGGTGAACAGAAAAAATTTGTAATCAAATCTAAATCAGCACCTGCTGCTGAACCTATGATGGATGAACCGGCTCCTGCTCCTGTAACTCCACCAGCAGTTCCTGAACCTGAATTACCTGCAGCACCTATGGCTGACGATGAAATTGGTGATATGCCCCCTGTTGATGACGTAGCACCAGAGGGAGATATCGAAATGGATGCTGAAATGGATATAGAAGCTCCTGATATGGAAGATGAAGACGAAGTTGTAACTTTTAAATCAATCCAAAAATTAACAGGTAAGTTAACTCAAAAGATGAGAGCACTTGAATCACAAGAAGGGATGACTTCTGAAGACATCAAGTATGTTATCAATATGGTTATATCTGCAACAGATTTAACAAAGTTAACTGAGGAAGATATGGAAGACATTATGGATAAGTTGGAAAACGTTGAAGCTGAGGCTGATATGGATACAATGGGTCCTGATGAAATGGGTATGGAAGACGAAATGGATATCGAAACAGACGTTGAAATCCCTATGGCACCTGAAGAACCTACAGAATCATACAAACCTACTATGGGTATGAAAGAATCAAAGATAGATAAAGTTCTGAGTAACTATTTTGAAGTTTCTGATTCTGAAATCGAATATGCTAAGAGATTGAGTGAAGAAAGAAAAAGAGAAAAGGATTTGAAAGTTTCTGTAGATTTTGAAAAAATCGAAAAAATTTCTGAGACAATTGAACAAGAAATGTCTGCTAAGAAGTTTTTAGAAGAAAATAAGTTTTTCCATTTGGTTGGTAAAACCAATAAGAAAAATTTGGTTTTTGAATTCAAAAATAAATTGGTTAAAATCAGTCAAGAAGGTCAGGTTTTATGAGTTATCTAATTTATATTAATGGACTTGGTCCTGACTATAAAGGAGATAATTTATATGAATTTATATTTTCTGATACCAAAGAGGTATGGGGTGAGTCTTGGGACAATCAACCAGCCGCGGGTTATCCTCACCCACCTGAATTAGATTATATAAAAAAAGTTGGAATTCTTAGAAACACTGAAATCAAGTTAGAACTGATACAAAATTCTGATTTATTTTCTTTAGTGGACTCAATGGATGGAGTAGTTGCGTTGGGATGGGAACCATCAGACAGATATAGAGACAAAAGATTAGTATTTTCATTTGGTGAGCCAGAAAAAACTGTTAAAGATAAACTCTACGAGATGGATTTGATTCTCGAATTTCAAAAAGACGTTGTATATGAAAACTAATTCTAAAGCATTTAAACTTATCGAAATGGGTCTTAGTGCTAATACCGTAGGCAAATTAACTGAATCACAATTAGATTTATTGTATAATAAATTTATGATTCAAGAACAAGTCACTGAAATTCCTACAACAAAGAAAACTTACAAAGTTGGACCGAAAGGTGGTAAAGTTGGAAATGTGCAAGTTTCACAAGACCCAAACACAAAAGAGATTATGGTCACAACTGAAACGGAAATGACAGAAGACGAGGTTGACCCTATGAATGTATTCAAAGGTCAAGTTACACAAGCTCCTCATCAAGTAGGAGCATCTACAGACTTTTCTGACCCTTCAGGTGCGGTGGATGGAATGCCAACTGAGGGAGAAATCGAAGAAAAGAAAAAAGAATACAATCCTTGGGCGATATGTACTTCAACATTGGGAAAAGAATTTGGAACCACAGAAAGAAGTGATTGGAGCAAATCTGAGACTAACAAGTACGAGAGATGTGTTAAAGACGTTAAAAAATCAATCAAGGAAGGAAAAAACCCTTACCATTGGTTAATTGAAAAAGAAATCGTATCTTTGGTGGAAAGAAACTTAACACCCAAGATGACAAAGAGAGATTTTATCAAAACGATATTTGAAGCTCCAACGGAAGCTCCAACAAAACCTAAAACTAAGCCAGGTGTAAAACCTGATACAAAACCCCAAAGACCACCACACCCTGGTAAAAATCCAAACCCAGGAGAAAATCCTGCACCCAAAGCTCAGGATTTGGAAAGGGCTAAAGAAGATGTGTTGAACGTAATTAAAAGTTTACTAAGTAATGGCAAGAAGTAAAAAAATTCAGGAACAAATCGATTATGGTGATTATCCTGAAAGGATGGACCCATCTTTGGAGAGAAAAATTTCTAACCCTCAAAGTCCATATGCTCAGAATCCTGCACTTCCGCGTCGTGAACAAGACGTACAAAGATTAATCACTAATAGATTTAAACAAGTTGTTGATAAGTTAAGAAGTGCTACTTCTAATCAAACACTTGTTACTCCAAGAAATCTTGCAACGATGATTAAATCTGAGGCTTATGGTAAAATTATGCCAACTTGGCAAATTGAGCAAGGGCACCTCGAAGAGTTAAAAGACTTGGCTCTGAGGGCTTGTCTCGAAGAAGCTGAAGTTCCTGAAGATTGGTTCGATTTTGATTTACACTTAGGGGAACAAATCAATGTACAAAATTTCCGAAACGAATCCGAAGAATTAGAAGATGAAACCGAAGAAGAAATAAAAGCAAAGGCTTTGATGGATGGTGATGAACTTACTCGGAAGGAATTGGTTGAACTTGAAATTCATAAGAGAAATATCATCAACGCAATTATTCAGGGGACAGCCAAAAAAGGGCACTACGTCTTCCAAAAACCAAGTGTTAGAAGAGAACTTAACAGGATTAACCCAAATCTCTATGACAATTACTTGTTGATTATGGCTTTGAATGACTTTAATTATTTCACTGATGAAGCTTCGATAGAATATATGTCTGAAACAGGACAAGGTGTTGGTGGAAAAGTAGAACTCCAAGACAACAAAAATGATGATGGCGACGGTGAAGAAGGTGAAGAAAAACCTGATACAACAATCTCTGCTTGGGGTATGTTATTTCCAATCTTGTGTCACGAAATTTTGAAAGGTTTGGAAGAGGCTAAAGGTAGATATGGTTTACCTGAAGACCCCGTTATAAGACAACAAGTTATGGGTCAAACGGACACTTTACCTATGGAGGCGTGGTCTTTGAGAATTGGTCCGCAAGTTGTTGAAAAATTACGATTCGCTCTGCCCGATGAGATTTTTGAAGATGAAAACAAAGGTTTAATAAATTGGTTCCAAATGGAACTTTATAAACTTCCTGCTGCTGAGGTAATAAAACTTACGGGAGACGCAATTTCAGAGGATAAATCTCGTGTTTCTAGAGCAACCGATAGGTTCCGCGAGATTATGAAAAAGGCGAATCAACTCAAAACAGATTATCAAAATTTCAAACCAGAGAAAGAAGACTCTGGTGAAGATGGTTTGGATGACTTGTTGGCAGGACTTGGTATAAGTCCCTCCAAATAATGAGTCTAACAAAAGAACAACTTTTAATAGAGTATAAGAAGTGTATGACGAATACGCCATACGCTCTTAAAACCTATCTCCAAACTTATGACAACACTGTTTCCAAGTATGTACCGCTGGAGTTATTCCAAGACCAAGTTCAATTAATTAACGATTACGACAATCACAATGAAAACATTGCACTGAAGTATCGTCAGGCGGGGGTATCAACAGTCACTGCTGCTTGGTCAAGTAAAAGATTGGCATTTGCCCGTAAAGAAAAACCTGAAAAAATATTGATTATTGCCAACAAACTTGAAACATCTGTTGAATTTGCAAACAAAATTCGAGCATTTACAGAACAATGGCCAGGTTGGGTCGGTATTGGTTTCTCAGGTGAAAAAAACTCTGCAAGACATTTCAAACTTTCAAATGACTGTGAAGTAAAGGCCGTAGCAACATCAAAAGATGCACTTCGTGGATATAGCCCCACGGTCTTAATCTTTGACGAGGCTGCGTTTATTGAGGCCGACAGTGATTTTTGGGCTGCTTGTATAGCATCACTTTCTACAGGTGGTAAAGTGATAGTTATTTCTACTCCAAATGGTTATGACCCAATTTATTATGAAATCTATGACCAAGCCTTGAGGGGTATGAATGATTTCAAAATCACAGAAATGTTTTGGTATAGAGACCCCCGTTATACAAAAGATTTGTATATGGTCAAAACCAAAGATATCGTTCATTATTTACTCAACAAAGAAGAATATACTGCCGAGGATATTATAAGTTTGAAAGACATAGACATTCGGGAAAGAAGTTTAACAAGTCTTCAAGTTTACCTTTCTGATGGCTACAAACCTTGTTCAATTTGGTTCGAGGCTATGGTAAAAAAACTTAAGTACGACCGAAGGAAAGTTGCTCAGGAATTGGAATGTAATTTTTTAGGTTCAGGTGATAACGTGTTTGACTCTAACACACTACAGGACATTTCACAAAACTACATAAAGGAACCAAATGCAAAGTTGATGGCTAATCAATTATGGATTTGGAAAGAACCTGAAAACGGACATAGATACGTAATGGGTATAGACGTGTCACGAGGTGACTCGGAAGACTTTTCGAGTATACAAATTATTGACTTTGATGCTCGTGAACAGGTATTGGAATTTGTTGGTAAAATTCCACCCGATGTGTTAGCTGAAATTGCGTACAAGTGGGGTAATATGTATAGTGCTCTTTGTATTACAGATTTGACTGGTGGTATGGGTGTGGCAACATCAAGAAAATTACAAGAATTAGGTTATGAAAATTTTTACATTGAGGGAGTCGATTTTGCAAATAAATGGAAGTACGACCCCAAGTTAAAAGAAAAAATTCCAGGTATAAACTTTAACGCAAAGAGGGTTCAAATTATCGCATCTTTTGAGGAAGCAATTAGACACAAATTTCAAATTCGTTCCAGTAGACTTTTAAATGAAATGGGTACTTTTATTTACATAAACGGAAGACCTGACCACCAAAGAGGCCATCACGATGACTGTATTATGGGAATCTCAATGGCTTGTTTTGCAGCCGAGGCGGCATTTCCCTCACTAAGTAAAGTTGAAAATCATACCAAGTCTATGTTAGATTCTTGGACAACTATGATTTCCGAAAACAAAGACCAATCAAAATACTTTAATCCATCATTACCTCAGACACCAGGGTCAATGACAAAAAATAGTAAATATTACACTCCTACTCGTAATGATTACGAACAATATAAATGGTTGTTTGGTCCGAAGTAGTATTTATAAAAGACGATTGATAAGTAAATTTATAGATAATGAGTGATAAGAATTTTACCATATGGCAACGATTAGGTAGGGCAATGGGTCCTGATGCTCTTATGAGTCAGGATTTTCCTGTATACAAGTTCGACAAAAAAGAACTTTTAAGAACTACCGATAAAGCTGAATATGAAAAAGAAAAATTACAAGCTCGTCAGACATCTTACTTAGCAGGTCAATTTGCGAAGGTTGAAAGTAACTTATACACACAAGCGGTTTACTATGAACCAAACAGATTGGCGTCGTATTACGATTATGAATCGATGGAATATACTCCTGAGATTTCTGCGGCACTTGATATCTACGCTGAAGAATCTACCACACCAAATGAGGATGGTTTTGTTCTCCAAATTTATTCTGAATCTAAAAGAATTAAATCTGTTTTGGCGGATTTATTCAACAATAACTTAGATATCAACACAAACTTACCTATGTGGACTCGTAACACTTGTAAGTATGGTGACAATTTTATTTATCTCAGATTGGACCCTGAAGGGGGTGTTATCGGTTGTCAACAATTACCAAACGTTGAAATCGAAAGAATTGAGAGAGGTTTGATGAACGGGTCAAACTACGAAATCAAAAAAGAGGACGAACAAAAAGGTTTGAAATTCTATTGGAAAGCAAGAAATATGGAATTCCAACCTTGGGAAATAGGTCACTTCAGACTATTGGGTGACGATAGAAAATTGCCGTATGGTACATCAATGTTGGAAAAGTCCCGTAGAATTTGGAAACAACTTCTATTATCGGAGGACGCGATGTTGATATATCGTACTTCAAGAGCCCCAGAACGTAGAGTATTTAAAGTCTACGTAGGAAATATGAACGACGACGACGTTGAAGCGTATGTACAACGTGTTGCAAACAAGTTCAAAAGAGAACAAATTGTTGACAGTAAAACAGGTCAAGTTGATATGAGATTCAACCAAATGGCTGTTGACCAAGATTATTTTATTCCTGTTCGTGACCCCGCAGCACCGAATCCAATTGATACTTTGGCAGGTGCTCAGAATCTTTCTGAAATTGCGGATATTGAATATCTTCAGAAAAAACTTGTAACTGCTCTTCGTATACCTAAGGCGTTTCTTGGTTTCGAAGACGTGGTCGGAGATGGAAAGAGTTTAGCTCTTATGGATATTCGTTTTGCAAGAACCATCAATAGAATTCAAAAATCTATGGTTCAGGAATTAAATAAGATTGCCATTATCCACTTGTTTTTGTTGGGATTTGAAGAAGAAATTTCAAACTTTACTTTGGGACTAACAAACCCCTCAACTCAGGCAGACCTTCTTAAAATTGACATTTGGAAAGAAAAAATGTTATTGTATAAAGATATGGTTACTGACCCTGGCTCAGGTATTGCAGCAACTTCATCAACGTGGGCTAAGAAGCATTTATTCCAATGGTCTGACGATGAAATCAGAGTTGATTTATTACAACAAAGAATTGAAAAAGCTGTTGGTGAAGAACTCAAACAAACACCAACTGTAATTGTTAAGACAGGTATATTCGATACAATCGATAAATTGTATGGTACGGGTAAAGCACCTGCAGGTACACCAGCACCAGGAGGAGAAGAGGCCGGAGCACCACCTGAATTAGGTGGAGCATTCGCTGGCGGAGATTTGGGAGGAGAGGTAGCAGCACCACCACCTCCAGCAGGTGGAGAGTTAGGAGGGGGTGAACCACCGACACCACCACCGGGTGAAATTACACCAGAAAGTATTTCAAATCGTGATATGAATATCCTTTTGGAATCAGATATGTTTGGTAAAAAGTTTTTAGATTTGGGAGTTGGACAACAAAGTTTAGGAAAAATCGAGAAAGAACTGGATAAGTTACTCGGTTCCTAATATTTATTGGAAAATCCCCACGTAATGACCTTTGGACAAATAAAATCTGTTGTAGAAAAAAACCTTGTAGAGTCCTACAATGACTCTGCTCAATTCAAGAAAACCTTAAGAGAATTTAAACACAACATTCTCGAAAATAAAAATTTTTCGAAGTTATATTCTTTGTATGATGACTTGTATAAACCACAAGGTTTATCATCAGAAGATGCCGAGTTATACCTAAACGAAGGTATTGAATTAATCAGACATTTGATAGAAAATGTTAGTTTACCAAAAGGGGGAGAAAAGGTAGAAAACAACTATCAAGATTTGGATAATTTAGTGTATTTCAAAAACATCAACTTGAAGGAAAGAATTGTTTCAAAAAAGAAGATTTTAGAAACTTTAAAAAGTAATAACATTACTATAAAGGAATCAATTGAAATTCCGTTAAAGTCAATGGTTAGTATTGCAAACCAAACAATTCAAAGTTATTTAGAAAATTTAGATGAGTCAACAAAAAAAGAAGTGTTTCACATTTTGGCTAGTAGACCAGAGGATTTGGAAAAAGAATTTGTTCAACTAAAAGAATCTGCAGTTTCAAAATTAGAGAATCTTCTTGAAAAAGAAAATGAAGATGAAATGAAACAGAAATTGGCCGAGACAATCGAAAAAATAAAAATAGAAAACTTCGAACAAGTTAACTACATCAAATTAAAACATTTGGAAGAATCTATTTCTCAGACTGAGTCTTAAGAAATTGTAGATGTTTTGCAACTTTCATTTGTTCTCTTTTTCTAACAGATTTCTTTTCAAATTCTTTTAATTCAACCAATCTTTGGTTTTGTTTTGTTTTGATGACCTTTGATTTTAAGGTTTTCAGGGCTTTTTCTATATTTGAGTCAACTTTTACTACTAACATATATCATACATATATTTGGATTGAGTAAAAATCTTTACTATTTTTTTCAAAAATAAACTAAGTAGTAATCTACCCTATGAAGAAGGGAAAAACAATTAACATCAATCAATACGACTTACTCAAAACATTTTACGGTACAGTTGATTCAAAAGAACTTAAATCAATTTACATAAACATTCAAACTTGGGTTAATCCTTTAGAAGATAAAGAAAATTGGAATAACGTAGTTAATACTTTGACTCGTTCGATAAAACACTCTGTTTTTGGGTCTTTAGACAGAGAACTTTTCGAAGAAAACTTTATTGTTGATTTGGACCTTAGAACAAGTGGAATAAGAAAAGATAAGAAGTCATTTATGAATTTAGAAATAAATCTTTTTACAACCACTACCCAAGATTTTAAATCAAATGAAATCAAAGAATCAATAAAAAAAATCATCAAAAAAATCTACAGGGAGAATATTGTCAATAATCAACATTTTAATTTTTCATCCTCCAAAAACTCTGAAATCTATCAAACTATCTAAAGAAGTATATTTATTGAGAAATAGAAAACTGATATGAAGATTTTAGGACCTAATCAGACGGGTAAAGGTATTCTTATTGAGATGGATGCTGGTTTCGTAAACCCGAAGGATAGATTAAATGAAGATTTTATTAAAGAACAAAAAGAGATAGATTATAGAAATCCTTTTGAGTTTTTTGCCGTTCTACAAAAATATGGTGTACCAAATAGAAATGGTCGTGTCTACCCTGAAAGAATTTTGAAAAGAGAAGCTGATAGATATAAGACGGCAATCAAAAAAGGTTTATCAACCTCTGAATTAAACCACCCTGAGTCTTCCCTAATTGATTTAGACAGAGTTTCTCACATAATCACTGATGTGTGGTGGGATGGAAATATTTTGATGGGAAAACTCAAATTGTTAACTTCACCAGGTTTTCACGAAAGGGGTGTTGTATCAACAAAAGGTGATATCGCAGCTAACTTGATGAGACAAGGTGTTACTATGGGTGTGTCATCTCGTGGAGTTGGTTCATTGAAAAAAGTTGGTGAACAGAATGAAGTTCAGGATGATTTTGAATTAATTTGTTTTGACCTCGTATCGTCACCATCAACACCTGGAGCTTATCTATTTTCAAACCCTGAGGATAGAAACAACTACGAAGAAAACCTCGATGAGGAAAGAAAAGTTCGTCAAGAAGAAAAAGGTTTGGACAAGTCAGTTGATTTAATGAAAAGATTAACCGATTATTTGGGTAAATAAATTAAAACATATGGATGAAAAATATTTTGTAGCGAAAGTTGTTTATGAGTTACCCGATGAAAACTCAGGAAGATTAAAGAAAATGAGGGAAGAAAAACTTGTTAAAGGTTACTCTCCGACAGATGTTGAGGCTAAAGTGACCAAAAAGTATACAGGGTTTCAACACGATTGGCGAATAACGGCAATTGTTGAAAGTAAAATTGATGAAGTAATTGAATAATTAAATTGGGGAGTTTTACTCCCCCTTTTTTTGCTATTAAAAATTGTAACCTCATAAATTTAATTTTTTGTGGTTTGTGCAGTATTTATAGTAAAAAAATTCTATGTCGCAAAAAGATTTAGTAGAAGAGGCTTTGCTCCAAATGAAGAATGTGGAGAATGTTATAGCCGAAAACGCAAAAGGAATACTTGCTTCAACTATGAAGGAAGAAATCAGTCAGTTGGTAAAAGAGTCTCTATCTGAGCAAGATGAGATTGAGCTTGATGCAATGGCGGACGTTGATGTCGATGACGACTCGATGGAAGTTGATGTTGATGAACTTGAAATGGATTCAGACGAAATGGATT
>Ga0172363_10002752_pt1 | contig 14225 bp, 9 predicted proteins | sample LakKivs2_kivu2a2_FD_114541 | JGI IMG/M metagenome (GOLD analysis project Ga0172363, IMG submission 114541) | Sediment microbial communities from Lake Kivu, Rwanda - Sediment s2_kivu2a2 | ecosystem: Environmental > Aquatic > Freshwater > Lake > Sediment | place: Rwanda: Western Province, Lake... | reverse complement strand
TACCGCTCGTCGGGTGGCTCGCGCTGCTCGTGGCGCTGGCGGGCGCGGCCGTGCTGCCTCTGTCCGGAGTCGCCGCCGAGGGGCTCTTCGCGCTGGCCGCCCGGGGGGTCGCACCGGCCAACGCGTTCGTGTCGTGGCTCGCGTCGAGCCCATGGTGTGCGCTCGACTGGACGCTTTCGTCGCCGCTCGAGGTCGCGTGTGTGCTCGTGCCGCTCGCGGCGATCGCGGTCCCTGCGGGACGGTTGCGCCGCCTGCTCTTCGGCTGCGGCGCGGCTCTCGCCGCCGTGCGCGCTTGCCTGGCGCTCGAGGCACACCTGCTGCCGCGGCTCGAAGTCCGCTTCCTCGATGTCGGACAGGGAGACGCGATCGTCGCGCGGCTGCCGCGTGCGGCTGCGGCGATCGTCGTGGACGGAGGCGGGCTCGGCGGGGCGCTCGACCCGGGCGAGCGCGTCGTGGTGCCGGCGTTGCGCCGCGCCGGTGTGCGGACACTCGACGCGGTGGCGCTGTCCCATCCGGACTTCGACCACTACGGAGGCCTCGCCGCGGTGGTGCGGTCGTTTCCGGTGGATGCCTTCTGGTCGAGCGGTCGCGGCTCGGGCAGCGCGACCTTCCGGGCGCTCGAAGACGCTCTGGCCGCGCGTGGGATCGTTCCCCGGACGCTCTCGGCGGGCCAGCTCGTCCGCGCCGCCGGCGGTGCCACGGTGCAGGTACTGCATCCGCCTGCTGCCCTCCGCGACGCGTCCGACAACGACGCGTCGCTGGTGCTGCTGATCGGGTTCGGCGCGTCGCGGCTGCTGCTCACGGGCGACATCCAGGCGTCCGGGGAGGCGGCGCTGCTGCGCTCGCAGAGCGACCTGACGGCGACGTTGGTGAAGGTTCCCCACCACGGCAGCCGCACGTCGAGCGCGCGGTCGCTGGTCTGGGCCACTCAGCCGGGCGTGGCCGTGGCGCTGCTCGGTGCGAACAACCGGTTCCGCTTTCCCGCGTCGGACGTGCGCGAGCGCTGGCGCCGCGGCGGTGCCCTCTGGCTGCAGAGCGACCAGGCGGGGGAGGTCGCCGTGCGCTCGGACGGTCAGCTCGAGGTCGTCGCGTCGTGTCGTCAGCCGGAAGGGCGATCGGGGTCGTCCGCAGCCCTGGGCGTTGCGGCGGGCGGATCGGGCGCGCGCCCTTTGCCAGCCGCCAGCGCTGCGACCTCGCGAGCTTCCTGACGGCGGGCCTTGTCGATCTCGCGGAAGCGGAACGACAGCTCGTAGTTGCCCTCGACGAGATGGCTCGTCATCGGTGAGCAGGAACGCGCGAAGGCACGCATCATGCGGACGTTGCGTGCCACCACCTGAGCTGTGAAGCCGTCGATCCGGCGTGCGCGCGCGTAGCGCATGAGCTTCTGCAGGAGCTGCGTTCCGAGGCCCTGTCCCTGAAAGTCGTCGTGGACGACGAACGCGCACTCGGCGAGGTTGGTGCTGGGGTCGAGGTCGTAGCGGGCGACGCCGATCAGGCGGTCGAGGTCGCTGCCGCGCGCGTCGCTCGGCGCGACGAACGCACCGAGCGCCATGCGCTGGTCGTAGTCGAGCGTGACGAACCGCTGGACCTGCTGCTGCGACAGTCGCTTCATCGGGGTTCCGTAGCGCAGGTACACGGTCTCGTCGGAGTGAGAGTGGAAGAAGTCGCGCAGGGCGCGCTCGTCGTCGGGACGGAGCGGCCGGAACAGGAGCCGGGTGCCGTCCTCGAGCTGAGACTCCGAAACTGCCTCGATCGGGTAGGGCCGGCCGCTCTCCGGCATCGGCAGCTGGGACGGCATCACGTAGCGACGCGCCTTCGCCGCATCGAGGAGCTGCTGGCGGAAGCTCGGGTGGGCGATCGAGATCAGCGCCAGGGTTCGCTCCCGCACGGTCCTGCCGTGGAGACTTGCGACGCCGTACTCGGTGACCACGTAGTGCACGTCGGCGCGCGAGGTCATGATGCCGGTTCCCTCGCGGAGGGCGGGCACGATGCGCGAGACGGTGTCGTTCTCGTCGGTCGACCGGATCGCGATGATGGGCTTGCCGCCGCGCGAGCGGCTCGCGCCGCGGATGAAGTCCGCCCGCCCGCCGATGCCGATGAAGGGCTGGTGTCCGACCGAGTCGGCGCAGACCTGACCAGTGAGGTCCACCTCGATCGCCGAGTTGATCGCGACCATGTCGTCGAGGCGCGAGATGACGACCGGGTCGTTCACCCGGTCGACGCCGAGGAACTCGAATACCGGGTTGTCGTCGACGTAGTCGTACAGCCGCCGGCTGCCCATGCAGAACGAGGTGACGACCTTGCCCTTGTGGATGTTCTTCCGGCGCCCGGTGACCACCCCGCCCTCGATCAGGTCGATGATGAAGTCGGAGAGCATCTCGGTATGGATGCCCAGGTCGTGCTTGTCGGCGAGAAACGGCGTCAGCGCGTCGGTTGTCTCGCCGATGCCCATCTGGAGCGTGGCACCGTCGGGGATCAGGCTCGCGACGTTGCGCGCGATCTCGCGCGACACGGCATCGGGCTCGAGTCGCGGCAGCTCGAGGAGTGCTGCGTCGCTCTCCACGAAGGCATCGATCTCGGAGACGTGGACGAAGCTGTCGCCGTGAGTACGCGGCATCGCCGGATTGACCTCGGCCAGCACCACGTCGGCTGCCTCGATGGCGCTCTGCACGACGTCGACCGAGATGCCGAGACTCACGTGCCCCGCTCGGTCGGGTGGCGCGACGGTGATCAGGGCGACGTTGATCTCGATTCGTCCGCTGCGGAACAGCGCGGGGATCTCGGAAAGGAAGACCGGGGTGTAGTCGGCGAGTCCGGCGTCGACTGCTTCGCGGACGTTGGCCCCGATGAACAGGGCATTGTGGCGGAAGCGACCGGGCACGCGCGGATCGACGTAGGGCGCCCCCCCGAGAGGCAGGATGTGCAGGATCTCGCCCTCGACGACGTCCTCGTTCTCCACGAGCGCGCGCACCAGCTGCTGCGGCGCGGCGCAGCCCGACCCGATGAAGATGTGGTCGCCCGAGCCAACGCGGCGCACCGCCTGGGCCGCGGTAACGATGCGGTCTCTCGGGATGCGCCGGCCGCTCCAGCGGGTCGGCGATGGACGGAACGCCGCCTGTCTCCCGTGCCGGTCTGTCACGCGCTCACGCCGGGAGCGGAGCGCTGCGTTGCGGTGTGAATCCCGGGTGGTCGCCTGGCTCGCGCGGCCATCGGATCGGTGCTCGTGCGGAGTCTCGCTTGCCCGTCGGCGGTTGATCTGCCCTCAGTGCTTCTGCGCGATCTGGCGGCCGAAGGTCACCTCACCCTTGTCGATGCGCAGCGAGAAACCGCAATCGGGGTTGGTGCAGACCCACGCCTTGAACATGACCGTCGCGCCCTCCTGCCCATAGTCCGAGAGTGGAATCAGCAACCCGTTGTTGCATTTCTGGCACTTGGGCAACTCCATCTCACCACCTCCTCTGGGCAAGCACCGGCAGGGCACTGTATAGGCTGACGAAATGTCACAAAGCAAGGAGATCACGCGGGAATCGCGGCACGACGAGGTGCTTCGCAGCAGCGTCTCGGAGACCTCCCGGCTCGATGCTCTATCGGCAAGATTGCGAGTTCTCCTAGGCGAGCGTGCGCGACTCGTGGAGCAACTCGCTCTCGTCGACCTCGATCTCGACCTCGTACGGACGGAGGCGGCCGAAGGAGCCCGTTGCTCGCGCGAGGGTGCGACGACGGTCCGGGCAGACGAGGCGTCGTTCGAGGTCTCGGCGCACGAGTTCGTCCGCGGTACCGCGGAGCCTCCGGACGAAGTCGACCGCGACGACTTCGAGCAGTGCCTCGGCAAGGTGATCCTTGCGCTCCGTCGCAACGGCGACCGGCTTGCGGGCGCGACCCTGCAGGTGCGCTACCACGTCGGGGCGGGGCGCGTGCTGTCGATCTGGTTGCGTCGGGCCGACAGCGCTGGCGCGGGGCGCGAGGTCTATCGCAGAACCGACGGACACATCTCCGCCACGGGCTGACCCCGCCGGCCCGGTCAAGACTCGCTTGCGGCGGGCTCGGGGGAAGCGGCGGACAGCGGCGCGCGCTCGGGCTCGCGGGTGTGCTTGCTCGACGGCTTCGATGTGATCTGCAGCTCGGAGCGGTCACGCGGCAGCTTGGCGTCGGTGCGCACGCTGACGCGCACCCCGAGCTTGGCGATCAGCTCGTCGACCCCGGCACGCAGCGGGCCCTGCAGCGCCGCGCCGATCTCCGTGGAGACGGTCAGGGTGATCCGTTCGACGTCCACGGCGGTCGCGGCCTGCCGACGCACCATGCGCAGGACCTCGGCTGCCAGCGCACCGACGGACTTCAGCCGGCCGTCGCCACCGCAGGTGGAGCACGGGGTCGTGACCAGCTGCCGAAGGTTGTCGCGGGTGCGCTTGCGCGTCATCTGCACCAGCCCGAGCTCGGAAATGCGCAGGATGTTGGTACGCGCCTTGTCCCTCTTCACGGCCTCGGCGAGGGCCTCGCTGACCTTCTTCCGGTTGGCGGCCTTCTCCATGTCGATGAAGTCGATGATGATGATGCCGCCGATGTTCCGCAGCCGGAGCTGGTCGATGACGACCCGCGCCGCCTCGAGGTTCGTCTTGAGGACGGTGTCCTCGTGCGTCTTCTTGCCCACGAAGCGGCCCGTGTTGACGTCGATGGTCGTCAGCGCCTCGGTCTGGTCGAACACCAGGTAGCCACCCGACTTGAGCCAGACGCGGCGCTCGAGGGCGCGGTTGACCTGGTTCTCGATGCCGAAGTGGTCGAAGATCGGCTCCACGTCCTCGTAGAGCTCGACGCGCGACTTGAGCTTGGGCTGCAGCACGCTGTCGACGAAGTCGATCACCCGTCGATGGTCGTTGGGCTGGTCGACGACCACCTGCTTGACGTCGCTGGTGAAGAGGTCGCGGATGGCGCGCAGGACGAGGTCGAGGTCGGCGTGGAGCAGGGCGGGAGCGCTGCTCGCGGCGCTCTTCTTGACGATGCTGGTCCACAGCCGAGCCAGGAAGCGCATGTCGGCGACGATCTCGCGCTTGCTGACCCCCTCGCAGGCGGTCCGGACGATGAACCCGCCGGCGCCCTTGGGGCGGCCGGTGGCGACGATGTCGCGCAGGCGCTTGCGCTCCTTGTCTTCCTCGATCCGGCGCGACACGCCGATGTGGTCGGTGGTCGGCATGTAGACGACGTACCGCCCCGGCAGCGAGATGTGCGACGTGATCCGCGCACCCTTGGATCCGATCGGCTCCTTCGAGACCTGGACCAGGATCTCCTGCCCCTTGGTCAGGACCTCTTCGATCGACGGCATCGGCGATTCTTCGCGGACGCGCGGCCGGTCATCGGACGCTTCGCCGTCGTCGGCATCGGCATCGGACTCGGGCGCGGGATCGGCCGACAGCGCGTCCTCCGCCACGGGCTCGAGCGTCGCGTCCGCGGACGCACTGGTGCCGTTCGTCTCGGCGGGCGGGGGCGGCTCCGCCGGGGGGACCGCAGGCTCCGCGTCGACCTCCTCGGCGTAGGCGGCGAGGGACGGCTCGATCTCGATGTCGGCTGCCTCCCCAGGAGCACCATCCGGGCCATCGGCGCCCGGCGCACGCCAGAAGTCGGACACGTGCATGAAGGCGGCCTTGTCGAGGCCGATCTCGACGAAGGCGGCCTGCATCCCGGGAAGGACGCGGAGGACCTTGCCCTTGTAGATGTGGCCGACGATCGAGTGTTCTTCGCCGCTCTCGACATGCAGCTCGGCGAGGGCGCTCACCTCGCAGAGGGCTACACGGGTCTCGATCGCCGACGAGTTGATGATGATGCGCTTCTGCACGTCAGGAGGCCGTCGGCGGGAAGGCGGGTGCATGAGCGCGGGATGCCGCTGCCTTGGCGTCGCGGGTACTGGACGCGGATGCAGAGAATCCTCTGAGCGGCGCGGCACGGCGTGGAGGCATCTTTGGAGCCCACGCGCGTGGCGCGGTCGTCATGCTGATGGACGCTATCCAATGGTCGGCGAAAGAGCAAGGCCTTCCGCGGTGTCTTGACTTCGCCGGGCAGGCACAGGTACCTCCCGCTCGAGGAAGCAGCGACATGCACGCACCGACACAGAGCGGCCATGGGCCCTACGGTCGCGGGCGGGCCTGAGTGGCCCGATGACGCGGGTCGCCATGCGCGGCCTGCCGACGTCCTCCATTCGAAGACGCTCGTCCTGAATCGATCCTTCCTGCCGATCCACATCACGACCGTGCGCCGGGCCTGCGTCCTGCTGTTTCAGGGGATCGCCCGGGCCGTGGACGCCGACTATCAGACCTTCGATTTCGGCGGGTGGCGAGAGCGGCGGGAGGGCGGGGAGCGGCTGGGGCTCGTCGCCGGTGCGATGCCCGTCCCGCGCGTCATCGTCCTGGTGACCTACGACCGAGTGCCGCGGCGGCACCTCCGGTTCAGCCGGCACAACGTCTATGCGCGGGATCACGATACTTGCCAATATTGCGGTCGACGCCTGCCGCGGAGCGATCTCAACCTCGACCACGTGGTGCCGCGCTCACAGGGTGGGCTCTCGACCTGGGACAACGTCGTCTGCTCGTGCCACTCGTGCAATCGCCGCAAGGGCGGCAACACGCCTGAGCAGTCGGGTATCCGCCTGCTCAGGCGTCCGGTTCGCCCCGCCTGGACGCCGTTCCTCGGCGAGAACTTCGGCCAGGCGCGCTACCGCGAGTGGCGCCCGTTCCTGTCCTTTCTCGACGGCGCGCGCGGTGACGGCGTGGCGTAGCGTGACCGCAACGGCTAGTGGTACGCCTTGACTCGCACCACTAATTGATGGGATATGCGCCAACGCACGCGGCAGTGGTGCGCGAGGGCCGTGACGAGGAGGTGGGTGTGCGCATCCGGCAGATCGAGCTGTTCGGCTTCAAATCGTTCCGCGACCACACACGGCTGACCCTCACCGAGGGGTTGAACGCCGTGGTGGGCCCGAACGGCTGCGGGAAGTCGAACGTCGCCGATGCGATCCGCTGGGCGCTGGGTGAGCAGAGCGTCAAGCACCTGCGTGCCAAGGAGATGGAGGACGTCATCTTCGTGGGGAACGCGAAGAGCCCCCCGCTGAACCTCGCCGAGGTGGTCCTCACCTTCGAGCAGACCGACACCTCGCTGCCCGTCGCGGCGGAGGAGGACGGACTGGCCGCGCACGTCGCGCGAATGACCGAGTTCACGGTCAAGCGGCAGATCTTCCGCTCCGGGGAATCGCACTATTTCATCAACGACGCCCCGGCGCGGCTGCGAGACGTGACCGAGCTCTTCCTCGGCAGCGGCGTCGGCCCCAAGGCCTACGCGATGATCGAGCAGGGGCGCGTCACGCAGATCGTGAACGCCAAGCCGGAGGAGCTTCGCCTCTTCATCGAGGAGGCCGCAGGCACGACGCTCTTCCGCAGCCGCAAGATCGCGTGCGAGCGCAAGCTCGAGCGCACGATGGAGAATCTGTCGCGCGTGAAGGACGTCATGCGCGAGATCGAAAGGCAGCTCGGCGCGCTGCGACGGCAGGCCAAGCGCGCCGAGGAGTTCCGTGCGCTCGAGAAGGAGCTGCGGGCGACCGAGCTCGCGCTGGCCGCCGTTCGCTGGGCGGGCCTGACGGGCGAGATCGGCGAGCTCGAGGCTGCGCTCGCGCTCGCGATCGGCGCGGCCCGCGCAGCGCAGGAGGCAGTGGCCGTCCAGGAGGGGCTGCGCGCCGAGGCGGGGGTCGCGGAGCGCGCCGTCAGCGAGCGCATCGAGCGCGCGTTCGCGGCCCTGGGCGAGGCGAGCCAGACGGTGGTCCGCATCACCGAGCGCCAGACCGCCCTGCAGGAGACCGTCCGCACGATCGACCTGCGCGTGGCGCGTGGCCGGGAGGAGGTGGACGGCCTGCGGGACCGGCACTCGAGTGTCGCCGACGCGGCGGTTGCAGCCCAGCGGGCCGCGGAGTCGGCGCGCGAGGAGGCGGCGCGCGCGGTCGAAGCGCTTGCGGTCGTCGAGCGCGAGCTCGAGGAGCTGCGGCCGGTCTACGCGCAGTGCGAGCAGGAATCCGTGCAGGCGCTGGCAGCGCTGAACGAGGAGCGTGGTCGCCTGCGCAGTGCCGGCGAGCGACGCGCGGAGTCCGCCGCCCGCCTCGCCGGGGTTCGCGAACGCCACGAGCGCGCTCTCGAGCGCCTGCAGAGCCGGCGTGCCGAGTTCGACGCGGTTCGCGCGCTCGTGAGCGAGCGCGCGGCAGCGCTCGATGCGGCCCGTGCTCAGCACGCGAGGCTCTCGGCCGATCAGATCACGGCGGCTGCGGCACTGCGCTCCGGCGAAGAGGAGATGGACCGTCTCGCGGAGAGCCATGGAGCTCTGCGCGAATCCATGGTGCACGTCCGCGGTCGCCTCGACGGCCTCCGGAGCCGCGAGCAGGCCTACGACGGGTACGCGGACGGAATCACCACGGTCATGAGCCTCGAGCCCAAGCCGCGTGGTCTCGTGGTCGACGCGCTCGACATTCCGACCGAGCTCGAGCCTGCGGTCGCGGCCGTGCTGGGCGACCTGCTGCGCGGCGCGATCGTCGAGCGGCCGGAGGACGCAGCGACGCTCGCCGACGGCCTGCGTGCCGTCGGCGAAGGTCGCGTTTCGCTGGTGCCGATCGAGCCGCGCCACGACGAGGCTCCCCGGGCCGGGCTGGCTGCGGGGATCGAGATGCTCGCCGATCGGATCGGCGTGCGCGGGGGACACGAGGACCTTCGTGCGGCGCTGTTCGGCACCGTGGCGCTCGCCGACGACCTCGAGACGGCGGTGCGTGGTTGGCGCGGGCGCGACGAAGGCCTGAGCTGGGTCACCCGAGCGGGCGACGTCATCGACCGGCGCGGCATCGTCACCGCGGGCAAGGGGCTGCGCGGTACCGAGTTGCTCGCTCGACGCCGCGAGCTCGGTGAGCTCGCGGCGCAGCTCGCGGACGACGAGGTCCGGCTCGCGAGCTTCGAGCTGCGCCTCGGCGAGGCCCGAGAGGAGTGTGCGGCACTGGCGGCGCGATTGCGGGAGCTCGACGCGCAGGCGCATTCGGCGACCCTTGCGCTGGTTTCGGCGGAGCACGCGTCGGACGCCGCCGAGCGCGAGCGGCAGGCGGGCCACGCCCGGCTCGCCGAGGCATCGAGCGAGGTCGCCACGGCAGAGTCCGCGGTTGCGCGAGCGACGCAGGCGCTGGCCGAGGCGGACGACGATGCGCAGCAGCGCGAGCGTGCGGTCGCGGCGGGCGAGTCCCGTGTTGCTGCCGCGGACCAGGAGATGGATGCGCGCCGCGCGGTGCTCGACGCCTGTCGCGTGCGGCGTGACGGCTGTCGTGAGACGCGGGCGAACCTCGGGCAGGCTCTGGGACGCGCGGAAGCGGAGCTGCACCGCCTCGTTCACGAGCGCGACCTCGTCGCGACGCGGCTTGCCGCGCTCGGGCAGGAGATCGCCGACCTCGAACGGCAGCGCGAGAGCGGCGCGACGACGCTGTCGCAGTTCGGCGCCGACCTGGTGACCGCTCGGGAGGTACTCGCGGCCGGCGAGCGCGAGATGGAGGACGCCCGCGGCGCGGCGCGTTCGGCGCAGGAGCATCTTCGCGCCGCCGAGGAGGAGCTCGTACGCGCCCGGAGCTCCATGGAGAGCGAGCGTGAGAGCTGCCGCGGCTTCGAGGTCAAGCTGGCGGAACGTCGCGCGCAGCTCGAGGCGCTGGCGAGCTACACGCGCGAGCGGCACGAGATCGAGGCGAATTCGCTGGAGGTGCCCGAGCAGTTCGACGCCGACGGCGCGTCCCGGCGAGTGGGTGAGCTGAAGGAGCGGATCCAGCGACTCGGTGAGGTGAACGTCACGGCGATCGCCGACGCGCGTGAGCTCGAGGAGCGCTTCGGCTTCCTCGAGACGCAGCGCGCCGATCTGGAAACGTCCATGGAAGACCTGAACCGGACCATCACGGAGCTGAGCCGCACGACGCGCAGCCGTTTCCGCGAGACCTTCGACCGGGCCAACGAGAAGTTCTCCGAGCTGTTCATCGAGCTCTTCCGGGGTGGATCGGCGTCGCTCAAGCTGACCAACCCGAGCAATCTCCTCGAGAGTGGGGTCGAGATCGAGGCGCAGCCTCCGGGCAAGCGCGTCGGGAACAGCATGCTGTCGGGCGGCGAGCGCGCGCTCACCGCCGTGAGTCTGATCATGGCGCTGTTCAGCCTGCGGGCGACTCCGTTCTGCCTGCTCGACGAGGTGGACGCGCCGCTGGACGACGCCAACGTGAGCCGGTTCAATGCGCTGCTGCAGAGGATGAGCGAGCGCACGCAGTTCATCGTCATCACGCACAACCAGACGACGATGGAGTCGTGCCACTCCTTGTACGGCGTCACGATGCCGGAGCCCGGCGTGTCGCAGGTGGTGTCGGTGTCGCTGGCCAATCGTCCCGCGGGGATGGCGGCGAGCGCATGACACCGTTTCTGCGGAGCTGAGCCTTGCCTCAAGACCTCGGTTCGACCCTCGTCCTATGGGCGGGAGCCTGGGGCGTCGCGGTCGTCGTGGCGCTGGTCGGCTCGCTGTTGCGACGTCGGTCGCGGGCGCACGAGCCGTCCGGACAGGTCGAGGCGCACGGCGAGACCTCGACCGCACCCCGGTCCGTACCACGGGTTTCCGGGGTGCCAGGTCCGGTCTCGTACCGGGATCGGCTGCGGAGTGGCCTCGCCAAGAGCCGAGTCGCGTTCGGCGAACGGCTCGGCGCGGCATTTCGGCGCGGCTCCGCCCGCGACGCGGACATCGCGGCGCTCGAGGAGGTCCTGATCGAGGGGGACGTGGGCGTCCGTGCGGCGCAGGCTCTCCTCCAGGGGCTGCGGGACCTGCCAGCAGACCAGCGCAACGCCGCAGGCATGGCGCGTGCGCTTCATTCCCGGATGCGCGCGCTGCTGCCCGACGTCTCTCCCGAGCCCGAGCGGCTGCCGAAGAAGCCCTGGGTGGTCCTGGTGGTCGGCGTCAACGGCGTCGGCAAGACGACCACCATCGGCAAGCTGGCCGCACGACATCGCGCCGCCGGGCGATCCGTCCTGCTGGTCGCCGGGGACACCTTTCGGGCGGCGGCGATCGAACAGCTGGGCGTCTGGGCCGAGCGGTCCGGCTGTCAACTCGTCAAGCAGAACCCGGGCAGCGATCCGTCCTCGGTGGTGTTCGACGGAATCTCGGCGGCGGTCGCGCGTGAGGTCGACCTGGTGCTCGTCGACACGGCCGGCAGGCTCCACACCAAGGTCAATCTGATGGAGGAGCTCAAGAAGGTCCGCCGCGTGATCGATCGTGTCGTGCCCGGAGCGCCACACGAGGTTCTCCTCGTGGTCGACGCCACCACGGGCCAGAACGCGGTATCGCAGGCGCGGACCTTCGGTGGCGCCGTGGACGTCACCGGAGTCATTCTGACCAAGCTCGATGGATCGGCGCGTGGCGGGGTGGTGGTGGCGATCAGCCACGAGCTGGGGCTGCCGGTGCGCTATGTCGGAGTCGGTGAGGCGATCGCGGATCTGCAGCCGTTCGACCCTGATGCATACGTGGACGGGCTGCTCGCCACGGAGTGATGCTCCGCGGCATGCTTCGCCCGGCGCCCCGAGCAAAGCCCTTGACAGCGCGCAGACCCGCTCCCTAGGGTCGCGCGGTAGAGTACGGATCAGGGTGACTAAATCACAACATGACCATGCCGATCGCGGCCGTTCTGCGACCAGGGAGCACGGGTCGTCGACGAGGATGCGATCCTGGAGATTCATCGGTGACCAATTGGCAAGCCGGCCTGGTCGGCTTCGTGATCGCGGCGTTGTTTGCGGCCATCGCGCAGTGGCAGCGCCGTGGGCGCCTCGATCGGATCGCGCGCGAGGCCGACGAGTCTCGCGAGCGCATCGTCGCGGAGGCGAAGCGCGAGGCTGAGACCTATCAGAGAGAAGCGCGCGTGCAGGCTCGCGACGAGAGCCAGAAGACACGGATGGACTTCGAGGCGAGCATCCGCGAACAGCGTCTGCGCGTCGAGGAGTCCGAGAAGCGTCTCGCGACGCAGCTGCTCGAAGTCGACCGTCGGACCGCAAAGCTCGACACCCGGGTAGCCGAGCTGGAGCGTCGCGAGGTCGGCGTGCAGGAGAAGGAACGGGCGGTCGAGGCCGAGCGCGCCAGCGTCCAGTCCTCCATCGAGGAGGCACGTCGGGCCCTCGACCGCGCTGCCGGGATGAACAGGGAGGAGGCCCGAAAGCTGCTCCTCGAGGAGATCACGGCCGAGTCTCGCCATGAGGCGGCGAAGCGGATCCGTCAGATCGAGGAGGAGGCTCAGGCTGACGCCGAGCGTCGCGCGAAAAAGGTGGTAGCCGTTGCGATCGAGCGTCTCGCCGGCGAGTTCGTCGCCGAGCGCACGATTTCCTTGGTGCATCTACCGACCGACGACATGAAGGGTCGGCTCATCGGTCGAGAGGGCCGCAACATTCGTGCGATCGAGGCCGCGACGGGCGTCGACCTGATCATCGACGACACCCCGGAAACGGTGGTGATCTCGTGCCACAACCCCGTGCGACGCGAGATCGCCCGCATTGCCGTCGAGAAGCTGGTTTCCGACGGTCGGATTCATCCGGGGCGGATCGAGGAGGTCGTCCGGAAGGCCGAGCACGAGGTCGAGGAGACCGTGAAGGAAGCCGGCCAGAAGGCGCTCTTCGAGGTGGGTGTGCACGGCGTCCACGCGGAGATCGTGAAGCTGCTCGGGATGCTGCGCTACCGCTACAGCTACGGGCAGAACGTCCTGGCGCACTCGATCGAGGCGGCGTTCATCTGCGGCGTCATGGCGAGCGAGCTGGGGCTCAACCCGAAGCTCGCCCGGCGCGCGGCGCTGCTGCACGACATCGGCAAGTCGCTGACGCACGAGGTCGAGGGGTCGCACGCGCTCATCGGGGCCGACATCGCGCGCAAGTACGGCGAGTCGGCGAAGATCTGCAACGCCATCGCGGCGCACCACGAGGAGGTCAAGGCGGACACGCTGCTCGCCCCCCTCGTCGACGCGGCCGACGCCCTGTCGGGTGCGCGCCCGGGTGCGCGTCGTGAGGTTCTCGAGAGCTACGTGCGGCGGCTCGACGACCTCGAGCGGATCTCGAACTCGTTCCACGGGGTGGAGAAGTCCTTCGCGGTCCAGGCTGGGCGCGAGATCCGCATCTTCGTCGAGCCGGGGCGGGTCACCGACGACGAGGCCGTCGTGCTGGCGCGTGACGTGGCGCGGAAGATCGAGAACGAGATGACCTACCCCGGGCAGATCAAGGTGACCGTCATTCGCGAGATGCGTGCCAGCGAGCTGGCACGCTAGCAGCCCGTCGGACTTGGGCCGAACCGCCCCGGGCGTGAGCACCGGGCGATGGTCAAGCGGTGGTTTTCGCGGTCGAAGTCGCGGTAGCGGGGCTGGAGAGACGTGGAAGGGAGCTCCGCAGGGTGTTGCTGGAGTTGCGGATGAGTGACTGCGAGCACGTCGACCCTCAGGCAAGCATCCTGAGCCGGTGTAGCCGCTTCAAGTTCCAGCCCATGCACATCAGCGCCCACTCGTGCCCCACGGCGCTCGCGCCCCTGAGCAAGAATTGACGGAAACCGAGCACGGCCTTCATGATCCCGAACACCGGCTCCACAGTGCACTTGCGCTTGGCGTAGATCTCCCGCCCTTCGATCGTGCGCAGCCGCTGTTTCATGCGCTCGACGTCGCTGGCAGCTCCAGCGAGCGGCTCTACTGGGCGCAGTCGCTCGGCCAAGGGCGGATGGTGCGGCTCGCGTCCGCTCGCGATGTACGGCTCGATCCCGCGCGCGGTGCAGCAGGCGACGTTCTCCGCACTGTAGTACCCGGCATCCGCGATCATTGCGTTGGGCTTGCCGATCGTCGACTCCAGCGCTTCGAGGTTCTCCAGCGTCTTCTCGACTTCTCGCTTGTCGTTGGTGTTCTGGCTCACGTGCTGTTCGACGATCAGCATCGTCTCCACGTCTACCGCGGCCTGCGCGTTGTACGCCTGCTCGAAACCCCCGTGGCTCGGCATGATGCGGGATTCCGCGTCGGTCAAATTCACTTGATCCTTCGCCTACGGGCCTGGCTCCGGCGCCTTGGGCGGTGAGCCTCCGGCCTTGCGGCCAGTGCTGCGCTCCTTCGCCTCGCGCTGCGCCAGTTTCTCCTCGTATTCCGCCCGCTCCCGCGCGTAGCGCTCCGCAGCCCGCGCCTCGATCTCTGCCTTGAC
>Ga0172363_10002751_pt1 | contig 14225 bp, 9 predicted proteins | sample LakKivs2_kivu2a2_FD_114541 | JGI IMG/M metagenome (GOLD analysis project Ga0172363, IMG submission 114541) | Sediment microbial communities from Lake Kivu, Rwanda - Sediment s2_kivu2a2 | ecosystem: Environmental > Aquatic > Freshwater > Lake > Sediment | place: Rwanda: Western Province, Lake... | reverse complement strand
CCGCGCGAGGGCGTTTCCGAGCATGGAGGTCCGTCCGCAATGAACAGACTTGCCGCAGCCATCTCCCTCCTCTGCATCTGCATGGCGTCCGCCGCCGCCGAGCCTTCCATCCCCAGGGAGAACATCCCGGATGATCTTCGCCCCCGCATGCGCCGCCGCATCGACATGCTCTATTCCCCCGATCCGGCCGCCCGCATCGAGGCCATCAGCTCGCTCGACGGCTGGCAGAACAGGGCCCAGCCGGCCATCCCCTTCCTGCTGGCGATGCTCGATGACACGGCTCCCGATCCGGAAGCCGACGACGATTATTACAAGGAACTGACCACGGTGGGCCTCTGGGCGGCCAAGGCCCTCTCGCAGATCGGCCCGGCAACCGACCCGCTCATTGCGCGCCTGGCGGATCCAAATCCCGTCGTCCGCGAATACGCGGCATTCGCGTTGAGCGGCAAGGTTGAGGCCGCCCAACCGCTCGCAAAGCTGCTGGCCGATCCGGTGCCGGGCGTCCGCAGGCGGGCGGCGGAATCGCTGCGCTGGAGCTCGGATGAAACCGTGGTGCCGCCGCTGGTTGCCGCATTGAAGGACGCGGATCGCGCGGTGCAAACCGCAGCCGCCCAGGCGCTCGCCAGCGCCACGAGCGAGTCCGACCGCAAGGCCGCCGCCCGCATACTCGCCGGCGACGACGCTTCCCTGGCCATCTCCCTGTACGAGGGCGGATGGATTCAGCAAGGCGATTTCCCCCACGAGATGGAGGCGCTGCTGAAGCACAACGACCCGAAGTTCCGGATGCTGGCCGTGAAGGCGTTTGGCGATCCCGTCGGGCAGGACGCGGCGGTGCTCGCTTCCATGCTGGATGATCCCGACCCCGGCGTGCGGGCGGCGGCCGCGGCAAAATGGCAGCGCCGGGAGGCGAAGCCCCCCGTCACCGGGAAGCTCCTTGGGCTGCTGGGCGATCCCGATCCGCGCGTGCGACTGGCCGCGGCCGGATCGCTCGAGAGATCAACCGACCCGCGCGCCGCCAAGGTCCTCGGCGAAATTCTGTTCGGGGCCGATCCAGCTATGGCATCCGAGGCGGCGGCATTCCTCGCCCGCCGCGTGCCGGAAGATCCTGACGTCTCCACAATGCACAGGGGCGGGCAGGAGGAGGAGTACGTGCGTCAGGAGCGTGCCCGCTACAGCGGCGATGACGAGGTGCGGCTGCTGATCGATGCGCTGAAGCACGCGGACGCGCGCGTTCGGCTGGCGGCAGCAAAGAACAGCCCGCGCGACCGCCGCATCGTCGAGCCGCTGGTCGCCGCCTCCCGTGATCCGGATGCCGCCGTCCGCCTGGCGGCCGTCACTGCGTTCAGATTCCTGAACGATCCGCGCATCTTGCCGGCGGCCCTCGCCGCACTGAACGATCCGGACGCCGCGGTGCGCCGCGAGGTTGCCGTCCAGTTCGATTACGGTTCAGTCCTGAAACCCACCCTCGCGCAGCTCGCTCCCCATCTCAAGAATTCCGACCCCGAAGTTCGCGAAAACATAGCAGGCTCGCTGCCCTCCGATGAAGATCGCGCGGCCGTCGCCGATCTGATGGTAGATGCCCTGAGCGACGACGATGGCCACGTGCGCTCGAGGGCGGCGTATCGCCTTGAAGGGCCGAAGGAGCCTCGCATCGTTGACCGTCTGAAAGCCCTGTTGGGCGCTGAGAACAAGGATGCACAACTGCAGGCTGCCGCCGTCCTCGCGAAGGACAAGGATCCGCGCGCCGCAGACGTGCTTCTCGGCTTGATGCAGGGGGAGGACGAGAACCTGCGCAACGAGGCCGCAATGGCGCTCGCCGAGGCGCAGGTGCACGATCCCCGCGCGGTCCAGCCTATGATCCGCGTGCTGCTCGAGGGAAATGACTACCCCTCCGACGTGGCCAGATACCTGGGAGCCTGCAAGGATGCCCGCGCCGTCGAGCCGCTGCTCTTCGCACTGGAGGACGAATCGGACGGAGTGCGCGTCGCCGCCGCCGAAGCCCTTGCGAACTACGAGGACGCGCGGACCGTGCCGCCCCTGATCGCCGCATTGGAGGATGAATCGGACGAGGTGCGCATCGCCGCCATGCGTGCCCTGGCGGCTCAACGCGACGGTCGGATCCCGGCTGCCCTCCGCCAACTGCTGAACGACGCCAACGTGAGGGTTCGCGAGGCCGCGGCCGCCGCACTTCGCGACCGCCCCGATGCCGGCACGATCCTGGTCGCCGAGCTCGACAGCCCCAACGCCAAGGCCCGCATGACCGCCATTCGAGCACTGGCCGGCTGGGGAACGGAGGCACCCGTTGAGGGCTGGGGGCCTCTCCCCGAAGACGAACAGCCGGCGCCGGCGGACGTCCCCGCGTTGGTCGCCGCGCTCGGCCATTTCGATCCGGCCGTCCGGAACGTTGCCGAGCTTGCACTCAAACGCATGGATCTGGCGCCCGCGGCCGGGGCGCCCGCACTGCTGCGCAAGGCCCTGAAGGACCCGAATCCTGCCGCCCGGGCGGCCGCGTTGCGCGTCTGTACCCGCATCAACCCGCTCCAATACGAACCCGACGATCTGGCCTGCATGCTGCCGGCTGACGATATCGCTCCGCTCGTGCGCGATCCCCATCCGGACGTCCGCGCCGGCGCAATCGTGGCCCTCGCCTGCGCATCGCTTGAGGGGGCTGTCGATCCCGCCATCGAACTCCTGAAGGACCCGCACCCCGGCGTGCGAGCCGAAGCCGTCGCCGCCATCGGCCTGTTCCTGAACAACGTGAAGCTTGCTCGTGATGACGATGAGGACGGCAACGCGGAACGCGAGGCGAAGGAGCAACTCATCGCGAAGGCCCAGCGCGCGCTGATCCCCGTCCTGCAAGACGACAGCCGCGCCGTTTTCGATGCCGCTGTGAAGGCGTGCTCCCAGCGCAGGTGGGTCGCAGGCGCCGGCCTCACCACCGACGAGATGAAGCAGGTTCCGCCGTACGTGCGCGAATTCCTGCTCGCCCCGGCCGATTGCGGCTGGTCGGAACAGGGCGTGAACGCCCTCATCGATGCCCTCCGCCATCCCTCACCGGCTGTCCGCCACGCCGCAGCCGCACGGTGCGTCAGGGAATGGGAGAATGTTGCAGATGATTGGCAGAAGGACAAGGACTACGCCTATCGCATCCCCGCCATCGCCCCGCTGATCGCCGCGCTGAAGGACGACGATCTTCTGGTCCGGCGGGACGCGGCGACGGCCCTGGGCAACCTCCATGCGGAGCAGGCGCGAGGCGCGCTGGTGGCGGCGTGCAAGGATCCGTCATCCCGCGTGCGGGCGGCTGCATCCGAAGCACTGGGCAAGCTGAAGCCCGATGCGGCAGCCGGGGAGGCCGGCGTGTTCGAGCGCCTGATCGCCTCGCTCGAGGATGCTGCCCCGGCCGTCGTTGCCAAGGCGGCCGAAGCACTCGGCCAACGCAAGGACGCACGGGCGGTCGAGCCGCTGATCGCCGCGTTGGCGCGCAGCCCGAAGGCGCCCTATGCCGTCGCCCGGGCGCTCGGCGAGATCCGCGACGCCCGAGCCGTCGAGCCGCTGATCTCCGCACTCGAACAGAAAGACCGCACCGACCGCTGGTGCTGCGCCGAAGCCCTCGGCAAGCTCGGCGATCCCCGCGCCGTCCTGCCGCTGATCGACGCACTCAAGGAGCCGATCGACCTTCAACGCCTCGATGACTACGGGACCCGCTCCCAGTTGCGGAGCAGCGCCGCGCAGGCGTTGGGCATGCTCGGTGACGAGCGGGCCGTCGAGCCGCTCATCGAGGCTCTCAAGGACACCGGCGGCAACGTCTCGCGCAACGCTGAGATTGCCCTCGGGTCGATAGGCGACCCCCGCGCGTTCGAGCCGCTGCGCCTGATGCTTCGCAAGGGCAGCCGCACCGGATGGGCCTTGAGCCGCATCCGCCATCCCGAGGTCACCGACGCCCTCATCGAATCGCTCGGCAGCGAGAACTACGAGGTCCGCAACGACGCCGTCCGCATCCTGCAGGAACGCAAGGACGCCGACGTGCTGCCGAAGCTCGTGGCGGCGTTGGGGACCGGTCCCGAGAAGGGGATCACGGAGATTCTCAGGAAGCGCGGGAAGGCTGCCGCCGATGCGCTTGCCGCCGGCGCGACCGGCAACGACGAAGCCGTGCGGATCAAGGCCGGCGCCCTCCTTGCCGAAATGCGAGACCCGCGCGCCGGCGGATCCATCGCGGGCGGATTGAAGCACGAGAACACGTCGGTCAGAGCGGCGGCTGCCCGCCACCTCGCCGCCCATCCCGATCCCGCGGCGTTCGATGCCCTCGCCGACGTGGTGCGCAGCGAGAAGGACCCGCTCGTGCGGACGGCTGCGGTGCAGGCGCTCGGTGCCCTCAAGGACGAGCGTGCCCGCGAGCCGCTGCTGGCGGCGCTGGGCGACGCGAGCAACCCCGTGCGCGCGGAAGCGGCCCGCGCCCTCGGCGGCGTCCCCTCGGCCGACGCAGTGACGGCCCTCGCCGCCGCACTCGCCGATGAAGCCCAATCGGTCAAGATCGCCGCCGTCGAGGCCCTCGGAGCATCCAAGCGGCCCGATGCCCTGCAGCCGCTGGTGAGCGCGTTGGCGCTGCCCGATACGCACGTCCGCTCCCACGCCGCCTACGCCCTCGGCAGGCTGGGTATTCCTGAGGCGAGGGACCCGCTCATCCGCATCCTCGAAGATCGCACGCAGGACTTGTCGGTGACGAGGGCGGCGATCGACGCCTTGGCCGCGGCCGGGGACGTTCGCGCGATCGGCCCGATGCGGGCAGTGCTCGCCCACCCGACCTCCCAGATCGGGCCCGACGTGATCCGGGCGGCGCTGCGCTTCGATCATCCCGACGTCGTGCCCATGCTGCTCGAAGGGCTGTCGCATCGGTCCTCGAACACGCGCAAGGCGGCGGCGGATGTACTCGGCCAACGGCGCGAGAAGCAGGCCGTCGAGCCGCTCATTGCCGCGCTGCGGAAAGGGGACACGCTCGTGCAGGAAGCCGCGGCCGATGCACTCGGCAAGATCGGCGACGAGCGGGCCGTTGCCCCCCTTGTGGCCCTCCTTGAGGATGACGGCGCCGGATGGCGGGCAGTGAAGGCACTCGAGCTGATCGCGTCCCCGACGGCGGTCCAGCCGGTCATCCCGCTGCTGTCGAAAACGGGCGACACGGCGGAGCGGGCCGCGTCGTTGTTGGCAAGCCTCGGCCCGGACGAGGCGTTGGCGCCGCTCCTCGCCGCTCTCGAAAGCGACGACGCAGCTCTGCGCGGCACCGTTGCCGGTGCCCTCGGATCGTTCGGTGACCGTCAGGCCGTCCCGGCGCTGATCAAGGCCCTCGACGATGCCGACGATGGCGTGCGGGCCGCCGCGGCGAGAGCGCTCGGCACGATTCGCGATCCCGCCGCGCACGAGCCGCTGGCTCGGCTGATTGCCCGGCGCGACTCCGCCGCTTCCACCGCGTTCCACGCCATCCGCAGGATCAACTCCGCCGATGCCGGCTTCCTTGCGATCGCATATCCGCACAAGGAGGGGAAGGAGCAGCGCGAGGCGGCGATGGAGTTGCTGGCAGGCGCCAGCACTCCTCCTGCCATTGAACGAGCGAAAGCAGTGGTTGAAGCCGAACAGCCGATCGTGCGGGTCGCCGCGGCCTGGGTCCTCCACACGGCCGGCGTGCAGCCGGAACTCCAGATTCAACGGCTGTGCGCGTTCATCCGCAGCACCGACAAGACCGCGCAGCGCTTCGCCATCGATGCACTCGCCGAGCTGAAAACTGCAGAGGCCGTCGATGGGCTGATCGAGCTTCTTCGAGGAGATGACAAGCATGCCCGCAGCACTGCGGCCGCGGCGCTCGGCATGATCGGCGACGCCCGGGCCGTCGAGCCGCTCATCACCGCATTGGAGGACAACGACCGTTCCGTGCGAGCACAAGCCCTCCTCACCCTCGGCCGCATCGGTGACCCGCGCGCGGTGGACGGCATAGCCAAGCGTCTCGACGACCCCGGAGGCCGCGCCGATTGGGTGGAAACGAACGCCTCCCGCGCCCTCGCGATGATCGGCGATCCCCGCGCGATCGAGCCGCTGCGCAAGGCGCAGCAGGACGGCCGCGGCTACAAGCCCGTGTGGACCACCCTGGCCCTCCTGCGGCTGAACTTCCAGCCGGAGGAGCAGCTCAAGAAGCTCGCCGGCCTGCTGGCTCAGGATTTCCAGCAAGGAGAGGTTCCGCAGGGCCTTGCCTACATGCGCGACCGCCGAACCGTCGCCCTGCTCATCGATGGGATGCCCTATTGCAGGAGCGAAGACGTGGACGTGGCGGCCGATGCCCTGGCGGAGCTTACCGGGCAGCGCTTCGGCTGCAGGATTCTCAAGTGGCGCGAGTGGTGGCGGCAGAACGGCGAAGCATTCCTCAAGGGAGAGAACGAATGATCATCCATGACAAGGCCCGCATTCCGATGCTGATTCTTCTGGTTGTCGCATTTTCCGGCGCATGCGATTCCGGGTTGGCACAGGGGCTTGCCCCTGCACAACCCGCCGAGGACCGGCTGCAGGAATTGCAGGGGCAGTGCTCGCGGTTCCGCCAGTTCCGGGTGCGGCTGGATCAGGCGGGGCGCGCCGATGCGGCGGCCGTAGCCGAACAGTGCCTGAAGGCATGCGAGGCGGCGCCGGTGCCGGCAGATGCACTCGCGGCTGACGTCTTCGCACTGTACCGCGCGTGGTTAATGGAGGCCTCCGGCAAACGCAGCGAGGCGATCGCCGCCTACGCCGCAGTCGCCGGCAGCCCGGCCGTTGCTCCCGAGGCCCTCCATTCGCTCGCGCGCATTCTCGAGCCCGCCGATTGGCAAGCTGCTGAAGATGAAGACTACGAGGCAAGGAACGCGTGCGAGACGCTGCTGTCCGCCGTGGCGCCGACGGCGCAGATGGATCTCAGCTTCGCCAATACGCGGCTCGCCATCGGTGATGGCGATCCCTACCGCACCCCGTTGTTGCACGAGATGCCGCTGGCGCAGGTCGCGGAGAAGCTCGCGGCGATGGGGATGCACGCGCAGGCGGCCCATGCGTTCCGGGAGGCGATCTACGCCGCCGACTTCGACCGCTTCAATCGCTACTCCGACCGTTACGAGGAGGATGAATACCGCGAGCGGAATCGGGCGCCGTGGGAGAGCGACGGCGTGCCCGCGGCGTGGCTGGCCGCCGCCCGCGAGGAGTGGCTGAGCGGCAGCATCGACCGCGCCGCCGACTGCGTCGCGAAGGCGATCATCTTCGGCGGCGAGCGCGAAGCCCACAAGGGCATCGAGCTGATCGCCCGCATCAGGCAGGAGCCGAACCCGAAGCCGCAGCCGCCCAAGCCCGATCCCGAATGGCTGAAGCAGATGGCCTGGATCTATACCCAGATGAACATGCACCCGAAGGCACTCGCCATCCTCAGCGAGCACCGCGGCCTGCTCGCCGAATCAGGCAAGGTGCTCGAGCAGAACTACGCCGACGCCTGGCTCGAGTACCTGGAACATCGCGGCGAGGGCCACGGCTGCCTCGTCACCATCCTGCCGCCGCTCACGCAGCTCTACGGCCAGCCAGCAGCCACGCGCGAGGAGCGGCTGAAGCTTGCCATCCCGCCGCCGTGCAGCCCCGCCGCGCTTGCGAAGGCGAAGCAGCAGGTACGGGAGATCGTCAGGAACCTGAAGCCGCCGGCAGCCGGGCAGTGACTGCGCCTCGCCATCCCATTGCCATGAGCCTGTTGTTTCAAAAAACCCGTAGGGGCGAACCTTTGTGTTCGCCCTTGCAGGAACGGCGGCGAATCGACGGTTATCACGCATCTCGGCGACGGCGAACACAAAGGTTCGCCCCTACGGCCTCTCACGATTTTTCGGAAACAGGATTTTCATTGACTCCCCAACGGCGTTCATTAGAATGATCTCCGTACACAATCCGATGCGAAGGCTGCAGGCTTCAGGCTGCAGGGCCGGAGACAACCCGGGCTAGTGAATCCTGTAGCCTGTGGCCTGTAGCCTGTAGCCTGTGGCCTGTGGCCTGTAGCCTGTAGCCTGTAGCCTGTGGCCTGTGGCCTGTAGCCTGTGGCCCGTTTGTCTCCTCAAGGACGGAAGCGCAAGCGATGAGGTTTCTTCTGGTCGACCGCATCACGCTGTGGGAGCCCGGCCGCCGGGCCGAGGCCGTGAAGGCCGTGTCGCTCACCGAGGATTTCTTCGACGATCATTTCCCGCTGAAGCCGATCATGCCCGGCGTGCTGATCCTCGAGGGGCTGGCTCAGCTTTCGGGGCTGCTGCTGGAAGAGGGGATGAAACGCGAGTCCGGCCGCACCGTGAAGGCCCTGATGAGCATCATCGAGAAGGCGAAGTTCCGCCGGCCCGCCCGCCCCGGCGACCGCCTCGACTATCGCACCGAGGTGGTCTCGGTGAATGAGGCCGGCGGCAAGGTGGAGGCGGCGGCGTCGCGCGGGGGCGAGCGGATCGCCGACTGCTCGCTGGTCTTCACCTTCCACGAGTTCCGAAACGCGCGTCTGGAAGCCCGGCAGGCTCAGGTGATCTCGCTGTGGATGAGGGGCCTCAACGCCAATGGCAACCGCTGACGTAGCCGTGACGGGGATCGGGCTGGTGACGCCGCTAGGAGCGAGCGCGCGGGAGACGTTCGCCGCATGGCAAGCCGGCCGGTGTGCCGAGAGGCGGCGCCTGCCGGAGCTTGCGGGCACAGCACTGGAGAGCGCGGACGCGGCGGTGCTGCCGCCGTTCGACCCCGCCGCCCGGCTGGGGGGCCGCCGGATGCTGAAGTTCATGTCGGACGCCGCCGTGTTGGGCTGCATCGCCGCACACGAGGCGTGCGCCGAGGCCGCCATCCGTTCACGCTTCCGCCCCGAGCGCGTCGGCCTGTTCGCGGCGACCGGCCTGGCCGCCGCCGGCGTGGAAGACGTGGTGCCGCTGATCCGCGAATCGATCGGCCCCGACGGCCGCTTCTCGTGCCGGCTGCTGGGCGAGCGCGGCCTCCCCGCCACCAATCCGCTGCTGTCGTTCAAGATTCTGGCCAACATGCCGCCGTGCATCATCTCGATCATCGAGTCGATCAAAGGCCCCAATTGCATCTTCACGCCGTGGGAGGACCAGGCGGCCCAGGCGCTGATCGAGGCGTGGCGGGCCGTGGCGGATGGCGACGCCGATTGCGCGGTGGCGGGCGCGGCCGACAGCCCCGCCCATCCGGCCACGCTCATCTTTCTGCGGCAGGCCGGGCATCTGCGGGAGGGCGAGTTCCCGGCGGACGCCGCCGCATATATAATAATGGAACGCGCGGAGACTGCCGCCCGCGACGGCCGCCCCGTGCACGCGCGGATCGAGTCGCTGGAGCTGCGCGAGTCCGACGGCGCGGCGGACCCGCTGGCGGGCGAGTGGCTCGCACGGATCGGCTGCGCGTTTGCCGCCGCGCCCGCCCTGCTGCTGGCACTGGCGTGCATGGGCTTGGCGCCGGGCTCGCTTCCCTGCCCCGGCCGCACGGGCGGTGCAACGCACGAATTCCGAGTCTCGCTCCGAGGTGCGCGATGAGGCGCGTGGCGATCACCGGATTCGGCGTCGTCTCGCCGGTCGGCATCGGGCGCGAGGCATTCTGGGATGCGCTCGCCGCCGGACGCAGCGGCATCGCGCCCATCACGCGGTTCGACTGCTCGGCATTCGCCGTGCGGCTCGCCGGCGAGGTGAAGCAGCGGCTCGATCTGCCCCCGGCCGGTCTGCCGCGACGGCGCGACGCGGCGGCACTGGCGGCGCAGGACCCGAAGGTCGGGTTCGGCTATGCCGCCTGCGCGGAAGCGCTCGCCGCGGCCGGCATCGGCCGCTTCACGCCTGGCACGCTGCTGCACGCGGGGGTGAGCCTCGAGATATTCGACATGGAGAAGGCGATCTGCGGCGGGCGGCCGAACTTCCGCACGATCGCCGAACGCAGCCTGAAGCCGGGGGCGCCGCCATTGCAGATTCCGCTCGATTCCGCCGCCGCGCTTCTAGCCCGGCGGTTCGGCCGGCCCGGCCGCAGCCTCACGAATTGCTCGGCCTGCGCCGCCGGCGCCCAGGCGATCGGGCACGGCTTCCGCAACGTGCGGGCCGGCCGGTGCGACGTCGCCGTCTGCGGCGGGTTGGACTCGATGATCAATCCGCTGGGCGTGGGGGGCTTCCAGATGCTGGGCGCGCTGACGACGGACAACGCCCGCGGCGCGCTGGCGTGCCGGCCGTTCGACGCGCTCCGCGCCGGCACCGTGCTGGGCGAGGGCGCGGCCTTCGCCGTGCTGGAGCCGCTGGACACGGCCCGCGTTGAGGGCAAGGGCGTGCTGGCCGAGGTCTGCGGCTACGGCTCGACGTTCGACGCGTGGAACCTGAGCGCCCCCGATCCCGATGGGGACGGGGCCGCTCGTGCGATGCAGGCCGCGCTCGACGACGCCTGCATCCGGCCCGAGCAGGTCGGCCACATCAACGCCCACGGCACGGGCACGCGGGCGAACGACGAGATCGAGGCTCGCGCCATCCGCCGCGTGTTTGCCGGCTCGTGGGAGCGCATCCCGGTGAGCGCCACGAAATCGATGACCGGCCACATGATCGCGGCGGCCGGGGCGGCCGAGGCGGGCGCGTGCCTCCTGCCGCTGGTGCGCGGGCTGATGCCCCCCAATCCTTCCCTTGAGCGCGTGGGCCAAGGCTGCGAGCTGGCACACGTCACGGGTGCGGCGATGCCGTTTGGCGGCGAATACGTGCTCACCAATTCGTTCGGATTCGGCGGGCAGAACGCCGCCCTCATCCTGCGGAGGTGCGATGGCTGAGCGGCAAGCGACTAGCACGAAACGGGTGGCCGTCATAGCGGGCGGAAGCGGCGAGATCGGCGGTGTGGTCGCCCGCAGGCTGGCGGCGGACGCCGTCGGCGTCTACGTCGGGTTCAACGCGCACGAGGATGCCGCGGCGAAGATCGCCGCCGAGATCGCGGCCGCGGGCGGCACCGCGCAGGCCGTCAGGCTCGACGTGCTCGATGGCGATTGCGTCGAACGCGCCTGCCGGTGCGTCTTCGAGCAGGAGGGATCGCTCGACGTCCTGGTGAACTGTGCGGCGGTGAATCGCGAGGCACCCGCGGCCGGAATGGACGACGCTACGTGGCGGGCGGTGATGGACGCCAACCTTGACGGTGCGTTCCGCCTGTGCCGCGCCGCCGCGAAGTATATGGTGCTCGGACGCTGGGGGCGGATCGTCAACGTGTCGTCGATCGCCGCCTCCCACGGCGGGCGCGGCCAGATCAACTACGCGGCCAGCAAGGCGGGCGTCGAGGCGCTCACCCGCGTGCTCGCGCTCGAGCTCGGCCGCAAAGGCGTGCTGGTCAACTGCGTCGCGCCGGGCGTGATCAATACGCGGATGTCGGAGCGCATCCGCCGGGAGCACGCCGAGGCGCTGCTCGCCACGATCGCATTGCAGCGGTTCGGCGAGGCGGGCGAGGTGGCCGACGTCATCGCGTTCCTGGCCTCCGACGCCGCCCGCTACGTCACCGGCCAGGTCATCAGGGTCGACGGCGGAATGATGCTGTAGAAGCGCGATTGCGGGGCTTGTCAAACAGGGCGTGATCAATGGAACAGGATGTGGTATTTGACGGGGTGCGCGAGTGCGTTGCCAAGGTGCTTGACGCGCCCGCCGACTCCATTCACATGGAAGACCGGATCGTGGCGGACCTCGGCGCGGATTCGCTGGACCTGCTGGACCTGACGTTCCAGCTCGAGCAGCGGTTTGCGATCTCCATCTCGCCGCGCGACATCGAGCGGCGGGCGCGCGCGAACGCGGCGTTGGCCGGGATGGGCGAGGTGCCGTTCGAGGTCGATGGCGTCTACACGCCGCAAGCGGTTGCGGCCCTCCGCGCGGCGCTGCCGGAGATTCCGCCGGACGAGCTTCCCGATGGGCTGACGGCGGCCGACCTGATGCGGCGGCTGCGCGTGGCCACGATGGTGAGCCTGGTGCGAAGATTCGTGGAGGAAAAACGATGAGCAAGGCGGCATTCGTGACCGGGGGCAGCGGCGCGCTGGGCGGGGCCATCGTGCGGTGCCTCCGCCGCGACGGATTCGACGTGGCGTTCACGTTCAACGCGCACCGCGAGCGTGCCGAGGCGCTTGCCCGCGAGACCGCCGCCCTCCCGCTCCACGCCGATCTCGTCGATGCCCCCAAGGTGCGCGAGGCGGTGCGAGCCGCCATCGAGCGTTTCGCCCGCATCGACGTGCTCGTCAACTGCGCCGGCCTCACCCAGGTGATGCCGTTCGCACTCATCGAGGAAGAAGACTGGGACCACGTGCTGGCGGCGAACCTGAAGACGATGTTCCTGGTGACGCGCGAAGTGGCACGCGGAATGGTGGCGAGGAGGGCGGGCGCCATCATCAACATCGGCTCGCTGGCGGGGCATCGGCTGCTCGAGGTGCCCGTTCACTACGCCACGGCGAAGGCGGGCGTCAGCGGCTTCACCATCGCGCTCGCCAAGGAGCTGTCGCGATACAACATCCGCGTGAACTCCGTGGTGCCGGGCCTGCTGGACGACGGCGTGGGGAAGATGGTGCCGGAGAAGGAGCTGGCCGAATACGTGCGCTATTGCGCGGCGGGCCGCCCCGGCAAGACGCTCGAGGCCGCCGAGGTGGTCGCGTTTCTGGCGAGCGACCGGGCGGCATACATCAACGCCCAGAACATTTTCGTGGACGGCGGCATCTGATGCGATGGCGATTCGCGGACAAGCTCGGCGGCTTCCGGCCGTGGCAGGCCCTCATCGGCACGAAGGCGGTGTCGCTCGAGGAATACTCGCTGCTCGAGCCGTTCGGCCGGGAGGGCGCCATGCCTCGCAGCCTCGTGCTGGAGGCGTGCGTCGAGACGGCGCGGTGGCTCGTCGCGCGCAGCTCGGAATGGACCGCCTCCTGCGTGCTCGATGGCGTCGAGGATCTCGCCTTCGCGCGTGACGCCGGCATGGGCCACGTGCTCGCGATTTCGATTGAGGTGGTCGGGCGCGACGGCGATCTCCTGAAGGCGTCGGCCCGCGTGGCGTGCGAGCAGAAGCAGATCGCGGAGGGCGCGATTGCCGTCCGCGTTGTGCCGCTTGACGAAGGCTTCGACCGCGGGATGGTCGAGGGATTGTGGCAGGAGCTGTATGCCCCGGCTTGACGAAAAACCGTACACCTACTTCACGACGGTCCGCGGGACGTGCCGCGGGTGCCGGCGGATCGTTCCCGCGCGGGTGTTTTTCCGCGACGGACGGGTGTGGCAGCAGAGCCTGTGCCCGCATTGCGGCGAGCGCGAGCCGGCCCTCATCGCGGGCGATCAGGGGTGGTATCTGGAAAACGCGGTGCGGCCGTTTTCCGACCGCGGGCCGCTGCCCCACGCGCACGCGCCCAGCCTCGGCTGCCCCCACGATTGCGGCCCCTGCACCTGGCACGCCTCGCCGTGCCAGCTTCCCGTGATCTCCATCACCAACGCCTGCAACCTCCGCTGTCCCATCTGCTTCACCTACAACCGCGCCGACCGGCTGTTCTTCATGACGCCGGACGAGATGCGCCGCACGGTGGACGCGCTGGTCGCGATGGCCGGCCCGGTGGACGTGCTCGACATCACCGGGGGCGAGCCGACGCTCCACCCGCACCTGATCGAGCTGCTGCGATGCTGCCGGAGGCCGGAGATCGGCCGGGTGACGATGAACTCCAACGGCCTGCGGCTGGCCGAGGACTATCCCCTGTGCGAGCAGTTGACCGAGCTCGGCATCTGCGTGGTGCTGTCCTTCAACACGTTCGACCGCGCCGCGGCCGTCCGGCTGCACGGGGCCGACGTATTGGACGCGAAGCTGCGCGCGATCGAGAACCTGACGCGCGCCGGCGTGCGGATGACCCTGCTGAACGTGATGATCCGCGGGGTGAACGAAGATGCCGCAGGCAGCATTCTCGACCTGATGCGCGGTAACGACAGCATCCTCAGCCTCACAGTGCAGACGATGACCTACACGGGCCAGGGGGGAGGGCAGGTGGCTGAGCGGCGCCACGTCCCGGTCGACGACGCGGCGAGGATCGTGTCCGCCCACTCGCGGGGCGAGCTGGAATTCTCCGATTTCCACACGCGGCCCTCCGCGCATCCGCTGTGCTACCTCGTGTGCTACATGCTGAAGTCGGGGCGGACGCTGCTGCCGTTCGCGCGGTTCGCGCCGCCGGAGCGGCTGGCCGCGATGATGCGCGATTCATACCTGAT
>Ga0172363_10002750_pt1 | contig 14225 bp, 15 predicted proteins | sample LakKivs2_kivu2a2_FD_114541 | JGI IMG/M metagenome (GOLD analysis project Ga0172363, IMG submission 114541) | Sediment microbial communities from Lake Kivu, Rwanda - Sediment s2_kivu2a2 | ecosystem: Environmental > Aquatic > Freshwater > Lake > Sediment | place: Rwanda: Western Province, Lake... | reverse complement strand
CTTCTATGTTAGGCCCACTCTACTTTATTTACCTCGGCTATAATAATAGATATTGTCGCAAAAAAAAAATATATAATAATTCATAATGGCTGAAAAAGAAGAAGAAGTAAAATTACCACCTTCATGGGAAATTACCATCACAATATTTACAGTAATATGGATTCTGATTGGTTTAGCTGCTTTCATTCACTCTTTAGTCTGCCTACCTGAATCTAAATCAGGATCTGCTGGAGAAAAAATTATAGGAGTTCTTTTAGCCGTATTATTCGGGCCATTCTTCTATATTTATTACGGTGCCCGCAAGAGCTATTGCCGCAAGAAATCTAATAAATCCAACAATATGTAAAATAAAATATATGAATATTTATAATGGCTGAAAAAGAAGAAGAAATAAAATTACCCAAATCATGGGAAATTACTATCACAATATTCACCATAATCTGGGGCCTATTAGGTTTAGCAGCTTTTGTAACATCTTTATTCTGCCTATCTGACTCCAAGACTGGAACCGGTGGCGCAAAAGCTATTGGCGTTCTATTAGCACTATTATTTGGTCCATTTTACTTTATTTATCTTGGCGCCCGAAAAAGCTATTGCAGGAAGTCATCTAATAATAAATAAAATAAAATCTATCTATTATAATAATGGCTGAAAAAGAAGAAAATGAACTCTCAAAACCAGCAGCAATCGCAATAACTATTTTCGTATTAGTATGGGTCCTTTTAGGTTTATCCGCTTTCATCACATCTTTAGTATGCATCGGTAAAAGCGGCTCAGGAACATCCAAAGCATTAGGTGTAATAATATCTTGGATTTTTGGCCCATTCTACTTCATATACCTTGCTTTCAACAAAGGCTATTGCCGTAGCAATCCCAATAAATAAAAATTATATAAACATTATGAACCATAATGTATATATCCTTAGAGAAATTAATGGAAATAGAACTTACGTTGGATACACTAATAATTTAGATAGAAGAATAAGACAACATAACGGTGAAATTAAAGGCGGTGCAAAATATACTCAAGGAAAAAAATGGGAATACGCTGCATATATATCTGGATTTCCCAATAATATTATCGCTCTTCAATTCGAATGGAAACTTAAACACTCAGGAATAAAATACTCAGGAATGAAAGGTAGATTAGAATCACTAAAAACAATTCTTCAACTCGAAAAACTTACATCCAATTCAACTATAAATAATAATGAACTAAATATAGAACTATTCATACGCAATGAATACCTCCCAATTGAACTCCAAAATATTACAATTAACTCTTTTGATGAAAAACCGCATTAAAAAATGATGTTAATACACCCTGCAATAAAGCAAATATTAATGTTACAACTGCTATTTTTATCCAATCTTTCTTAGATGGTGCAGTTATCTCCAATATCTTCTTTGAATCAGGTTTCCTTCCAATTGTAAACTGTATTAAATTCTCTAAAACATTTAAAAATAAAAAAACAAAAAATGAAGCTAATATTAATATTTTATCCTTAAAAATATATAACATACTATACCATAGATTATTGACTTACAATTATTCTTAATAAATCATTTTCCTGCAATTTAACAAAAATATTTTTATCCAATTCCAATGAATTTGAATCATTTACCTTATGAATAATAGCTAACTTTATCATCTCCTCTGTTATCAAATCAACTCCCTCCACATTTATTATCATCCCAATACTCAAAAACTCATCACCCTTATAATATAATTCCATAAATATATTATCATAATTTATATAACATCTATATTTTAACATATTCATTGCCTCCTTAATTATTGTAGCAATAAAAGGCTTAAATATTTTAGATTTTTCTATTATTATGTTTCCAATATTTCCTTTCAATTCTTGATATTTGTTGTCGTGAAAATAAGTATAAAATTCAATATTGATTTTTATACTATTATCAATATCAATATTTTTACTTTCTACTAAACCCATTTATAATAAAAATATTTTTTATTTATTTATAATGGTCGTATTCCATAACAATTTTTTTATTCACACCAAAATTTATATTTTCATTAACATAATTATACCTACTGTGATCATGAATTTTATCCTTAAATACCTCCATAAATCTATCCAATTTATCATTATGAACACAAATATGATCTGATTCATATTCATAATCCAAATAAAAAATATAATATCCCAATTCACGTATAAAATTCGCAACTTGTTCACAAGTTGTATTAGTTTTCACAAACTGATCTATCTCAAATTCTATTAATAAAATTGGTTTATCTCTTTTAATTGTATTAGTTGCCCCTCTTAATACATTTAATTCCCAACCCTGAACATCTATTTTTATCAAATCTATTTCAAATATTGGTATTCTATCCAATAATACTGAAACTACCTTTACATTATTATTAGTCTTATTATTTTGAAGTGTTATATCACCCATATTTGTAATTGTTGTATTATCATCAATAACTGGAATATATATCGGATTTTCATTGTCCGAAACAGCAAAAGGAAATATTTTTACATTTGAAATATTATTATTTTTTATATTGTTCTTTAATAACTGAAGATTCTGAGGCTGCGGCTCAAATGAAAAAACATCCTTTGATGCTTCCTTAGAAAAAAATAAAGTATGATACCCAAAATTAGCACCTACATCTATTATATTCGACAACTTAAAATTATTTTTAAAAAATTTTGTAAACTCCAATATATGCGGCTCCCACTTTTTACCCTCTCCAACTGACCCCCTACCCATCATATCACTCTCATAATATTCTATCTCAAAACCAAAATGCTGTATCTTCCTCGTATTCATAACAAAAAAAATATTTTATATTTTTTTAATAAACGAACTAAATACTTTCCAAAAATTTTACCAACAAATTAACCCCATAACTACTAACCCTATCATTATTGTAAACCACACTCGCCACATCCAAATGTATCCACGGCAAACCCTTTTTAACAAAAAAATCTATAAATGAAGCAGCAACCAAACAACCCGCCTTACACTTATCATTCCAATTCTTAATATCAGCTACAGCACTCGCCAAACTTTTAACATAATTTTCTCTTAATACCAACACATCCACAAACTCCTTTACATCCTCTCCAATCTGAAATATTTTTCCAATATACCTTCCAGCCTTCTCATTTCCTGTTACTATACAACTCGTACTACAAGTTATCTGATAAGTATTACCAGTCAAAGTCGCAATATCCAATAATAACGGATTCTTCAAATCATCCCTATACAAATACTTATTAAAATACTCTAAAGCATCTGCTATACATAATCTTCCCTCAGCATCAGTATCAGTTATTTCAACGGTCTTTCCAGTAATTGTTTTAACAACCGTGCTTGGTCTTGTCGCTTTACTTCCAATATAATTTTCAACAATAGGAATGAGTAAGTTAATATTTTTATTGAGTTTATTTGTAAGATTTAATGTAGCCATAAGGATAGCGGAACCGGCCATATCAGTTTTCATCTCATTCATATTTCTTACCTTAATATTCATTCCACCTGAATCAAATGTGACACACTTCCCAATCATAAAAATATCATCCCAATTCTTATTACTCTTCTTAGGAAATACATGCAAGAAATATGACTTATGAGATGAACCCGCCCCAACCGCAGCTGTCAAAGGAAAATTCCCATTTGTGTTCACATTAAATTTTTTATATGTATAATTGGATGGAATTTTAGATAAAAAATATTTTAACATTGTATCTTGATATTTATTGGGTTCTATTACAATAGTTTTATAGTCTTCAATTTCTTTAATAATTGGGATAAATTTCTTAGGAATATCTATTTTGTGGTGATTAACGTAATTGTAAGTGATATTATTTAATTTTAGTAATATTATTTCTATCTCTTTTTCAGGAATATTGGTAAATTTTACTTTAATATTATTATTAATAAGTTTTTCGATATTTTTTATATTTTCATCTAATTCATAATTGGATAGATTTTTAACATTTATAGTAATATTATAACCACTATTAGTTGTCTTTATTTCTAAATTATTTTTAGTCTTTGGTTTTTTTACAAAATTAATTTCCATATATAATACCCGAATATTATGTTTTTTTAACAAATTTAAATTATTTATATATATTATATATGAGATGCACTAATATTGCATTACTGCTTCTTAGCCTCTCTTTTGTAGCATCTGTTCCCATCAAATTAATTGATGAGAATAGAACTACAACCGAGCAAGAGCTTCCAATCTTAGGAAATTCATCCGAAGAAGATGTTGTTATATTTCCAAAAACAGATATGCCTGTAGAGGAAGTAATACTTGTTGTAAAAAAACCTGAAGAATCAGGAGAAACTTTTACTGGACCACCTATTGATGTAGAACATAAACCAATTATTTCTTCAAGAAAACTTATGTCAGAAGATTCCAATGAATATTTAGAAGATTCCAATGAATATTTAAGAGCTGGTGTAAAACCTGCACCTATTCCTCCAAATAGTCCCGCCGGAAAAGCTATTAATAAAAAGAAAATTATGACTGAAGATGATGAAGAAGAAGAAATTGAGGATGACGAAGAAGTAGAAGAAGAACAGCAGCCTCAAACTTCTTCAAGAAGATTATTAAAAAAAAGATTTAAAAAAGTAGTTAAAAAAGTTGGAAAGGCTATTAAGAAAATATTCCATAAAAAATCAAATTCTGCAACAAATCCAGAAAATACACCAAAATCTGCTTTCACTCCAGCACCAAAAGCAACTAAAATTTTAGATAAAGTAAAAAAGTGTAAAGGAGAAGAATGCTTAAAGAAGAGAACTTGTGAAGGAAAAGATTGCAAGGATTTAAAGATAATTGGAGAAATTAATTCTAAATTAAGAAAATGGTTAAAGACTGAAGAAGGTAAATCTGCAAACAAATTCTGCAAATCACTTAACCTAAAAAAGAAAGAAATATTCAAAGGATGTTTAGAAGATATGATTATCACCAAAAATCAAAAGATTGCCAAAGAATCCGCAGTAGCAGCCGAAGAATTCCTAACAAAAAATAAAATATCATCAAGTCGTAGATTTTGTACTGCTTCTGGAGACCCACATTTCACTAACTACGATGGAGCATATTTTCATCTTCAAGAACCAGGTGTTTATACTTTAGCAAAAACCCATAATTTTGAAGTTCAAGAAAAAATGAGAAAAAATGGTAGAAACGTTCCAGGAGTGCCATCCTGCCTTACCGGAGTCGCCATCAAATATAAAGGAACCATCGTTGAAGCTAACGTAAATAACTACAATAATATTAAAGTAAATGGCGTGAATACTCCTCTTAGAAGAGATTCTGATGTAAAGATTGGCAGTTTAATAGTTCGTTATGGACATCAGTCTGTTGAATGGAAGGGAGACCGTGTTAGAGCAACCGGTCTTAAGATTAAAACAAGAAATGGTTTTGGTGTTATGGTTTTAGGAGGATACTGCGGCGTTGTAGAAGTAAATGCTCCTGAATACTATTTCGGTAAAATGTCAGGTATTTGCGGTAATGCTGACGGCTCAAGCAATCAAAATGATTTTAAAGCACCAGATGGAACTACAATGAATGTTAATTTTGGTAGACGTAGCTGGGAAATGTCAGGCTATGGGGGACCATCAGCTCCATTATCTAAATGGCAACTTTCATGGAAGCCAACTGGTCCTGATTGTTTTTTGGCTGATGGATGTGAGAAAGATAGTCCAGCTGTTGCAGAAATAAGGGCTAAAGAAGCGGCAAGAATTAAGAAGATTGAAGATGATGAAAGAAAAGCTGAAGAAGAAGCAAGAGCTGCAGAGGAAAGGGTTAAGAAATTAATTGAGGAAAATAGATTGAGAGAGGCACAAAAACAACTTGAAAATGCTAAACGTTTGGCTGATGAAGCTAAAAAGGCTAAAGAAGAATCAGCAAGGAAAGAGAAGGAAGCGAGAGAAAAAGAAGAAAAAAGAATTGCAGAAGAAGCAAGAAAAAGAGCAGAACAAATTTCTGATTCCAGTTCAAGTTCCAGTTCAAGTTCAAGATCTAAGTCAAAGAAGGATAGAACAAAGAAGATTATTAAGATATTAGAATCTAAGAAGAAGGTATCTATAGCAAGATTGAGTGAGATTGGAAGAAGAATATTAAAGATTTTGAGAGAATCTAAGAAAAATGAGATTGGTGAATTAAAATCTGCCCTTGGAACATTAGATTCATCTCAAAAAGATGTTAATGATATTTATGAAAAATATACAGCTAAAATTAGCTTAATAAAAACATTGAAATCAAGAATTAAATTACTTAAGAAAGCAATTGATAAACATTTTAAACAAATGAAATCTGACTCCCAATACCTTAAACGTCTTGAATCAATTAAACCAAAATTTCTTAAAACATTAGATATTTATAATCATCATTCTTCACGTATTCGCAAGATTATTTCTTACAATATTATTGAAAGTGATGATAAGAGCATAATGTTAGGATTTTTAAATGAAGCTGATAAAAATACGCATACAACTACTGATAAATTATCGAAAGCATTTTTGGAACATTATGAAAAATATAAGAATTTATTGAAGAAGGAGAATGATGAGTATGAAAGTGAGAAACTTGAACTTAATACAAAGAGGGGAATTTTAACTAATGAAAGAAAAGATAAAAAAGAATTGAAGATGCAATATACAAGAGCATTAAAAATTTTAAGAAAAATTAAGAAAACTTACTCACTATCAAAAGAAGATTCCAGAGATTTTTATGAACTTTATAGCATAATAAAAGCAATATTCAAAAACCCTAAAAGAGTAAAACAATTTATAAGCGGAAAGATTCCAAATAAATGTGCTACCACATTACTTAAATCTCACGCTGCTAATGATTTATTATAAATAATACTTGTAATTTTTCTACAAGTAGGGCATTTTATACTACTACTTCTTGCATTAAGTCTTAGTTCAGTAATACAACTCTTGCAGAAATCATACTTGCATTCACATGGTAATTTAACAAAATGTTTGCAATTATCCATGCAGATGATGCATTCTTTTAGACCTTCTTTTTCAATTTCATTTTGAAAAAACCTTTGTTTAATTTCATCCAATTTATCTTTTGAATTGGGTTGTTTTTTTAGTTCAACACATTCTTCATCAGATAGCATTCTTTGGGAAACTGAGATTGACATTTTTCTTTTAATATCTTTTAAAGATATTTTGGATAAAATGCCATCTATAACATAATTTTTGCATCTTATATCTTTTAAAACTTGTAAAGATTCCTTTGAGATATTTTTTAGAAGGTCCAATGATAATTTTCCTTGAGTGTATTTATTACTAAAACGTAACACCTTACTAAAAAGAATTCCATAAATAATTACATCTATCGTTTTTTCCGGTAAGAATGAATTAAAAGCATTAACTAATTTAAACAAACAAACATGATTATATTTCTTATGTTCAATATAGTTGAATACTGTATTAATTTTATTCCAGACCAAGCAGTTTTCAGTAAAATTACTATCATCAATATCAGGTATTGATTGAAAGCTATCCATAATATGAAAAGTTCCGTGAAATATCCAATACATTCTGTTAGTAAGTTTAATATATATTTGGTCTTGTTTAAGTGTAGTTAAAACGCTATTTAAAATAAGTTGAAAATTTGCTATATTACTATTAATAATTGCTTCTTCTTGATTGTTAAAACTTACGTCAATACCGTTCATTCCGCATGATAAGAGATACCATTCGATAAAAATTGGATGTGTTAGACATTCTTGTTTATTTTCGAGGATAAAATCGGATATCATGTATAGGGATGTAAAGGTAATTCTATGATATGATAATTTTTCTAAGATATATTTGACTGGATTCACAATTAATAAATTCTTGGAAACATTGTCAATATAATTATAGATAATTTTACGCATATCTTGGATTGATATATCAAATGGATGTTTAATATTATTGTATAGAATAACAACAAAAAAATCATCATAGTCAAAGTGGTATATAGCTTCTTTAAATACTTCAAAATTTTTTATTTTAAATAGAAGAGATTGGTTGATTGGTATTACGTATTTTATTAGTTGAATTTGTTCTTGAATAGTGTAATTACTATTTAATTGGAATAAATTGAGGTAGTTATTAGGATTTTTAGTCTTAATAGCACGAGCAAATTTTCCATATATTGAATCACTTTCTTTGAACAAATTAACAAAATTTCTTAAATAACTTTCTTCGTAATTCAACTTACAACTCTCGTATTTCATCACTTCATAAGCATCCTCAATCGTTAAAAAACCACATTGAAAAAAATTATTTAATTCAATTATTGAATAAATTTTATACATAATGTTTTTCTTAAGTTTTTCTGATATAATTGGATGAACTGTCCATTGATAATTCACATATTTCTCAATAATTATACATAATGAGTTCAATATAAAATCATCTCCATGTATCTCACATAATTGCAGATACTCTCTCTCACTAAGTCTAATCAAGGCTATCGTAGAAATTTCTTCTTCAGGGTCATATTCATACAATAAATGTAGATATGGATAAATAATATCAACATTAATTCTTTTAAATGCGCATTTGACGTCATTATTGCTATTTTTCATAGAATTTTCGACTAAGTCGATAAATTTAGGAGAATAGCGGATAATATCGGCTCGAGAGCAGTTGGTAAGAAAGAATGTGATAAAAGTTATTGCCCAATTGAGGTCAGAATTTTCTTTATTATTAGATAGCATTGAGTAGAAATTGTCGAAGAAAAATGGTAATTTTTCTTTGAAGTTTGAGTGGTTAAGTAGATGATTTAATTTATCAGGATTGTATTCTCTTTGAGAGTATGGGTATTTAACAAAATTGAAGAAATATTTAAAGTATCCAAAATTGATTGGAACATTATTTTCAAAATTTGAAAGAATGAATGCGAATAATTTCTTTGAAGGATCTGAAGATTTCATAAAAAAATCCTCATACTCCTTTAAAGAAATATCCTCAACACACTGCCTTTTTAAAACTGTTTCAGAATAACTTGACGTTCTCTTGCTCATTTTATTGTTAAAGAAATCTAAACAAAAAACTATCAATTTTTTACAATAACTTACATTGTTAAAAATTAGAATTTATTTTATTATATTCCTTATGCATAAAATATATATTTTACCAAATTATTGTCTTTTTTATAGACCATATAATTCTATAATATTATCTATTTACCGGCAACAAGTTATCAATGAATATTATCGTAGATTAAATTATAACAAAAAATTGGATGAATATGTAAAAAACAATACACCACAAAGAATAATATTTGAATGGAGTTCCTATACAAGTTCAACTTCTTCTACGACTTCATCGTCTTCATTTGAGATGATTGAATCTCCTACGAAAGATTGGGTAGATATGAAGAAGTTGTTGTGAAAAATGAGGGGTTAAAAATAATTTATGATATTTTATAAAATGTTTTTTGGTCTTTTAAGGGGGAGTGTTTTGGAGAGTTTATTTAGTAAGATATTGGAGCCTTGTGGAGAGGTAGATCCTGAAAGTAGGAGATTGGAGAATATAAAAAATTTATTTATATATTTTACGAAATATGAGTTGGATTGTGTTGAGATTTTAAAGTCATTTTTAGTGAAAAGATTGGGTATTATAATGGATAATATGATATTGGAGGATAATCTTGATTTGAGTGTAATACATCCAATTAGTGATGAAAGGTTGATATATTATTTAGATTTGAAGATTGGTAGTTTGAGGGGTGTAAGGGTGTCGAAGGTTTTGGTGAAGAGGGATTATTATATGGATGAGGTGGAGTTTCAGGGAATAAATTCGGAGGATATTGGTGGGGAGAAATTTTATAGATTGGAGGATATTAAGTTATATTTGAGTGAGAATGGTGGATTGGAGATGAGAAGGGTAAGGAGATTGGGGCGTAGGGAGAGGATGTTGAGGATACATAGGGAGAATAGGGAGAGGGAGGATAGGTTAAGATTGGAGAGGAGGATGAGGGTGATAGATATATTGGGAGAGAGTGGGAATTATTTGGATGAGTATAATAGTAAGGCGATGGATTATATAAATGGAAGGGGGGAGTTGGATGTTTTTGGGATGGTGGAGATGGCGGAGGGTTTGAGGAGGGAGAAGGTGGAGTGGGATGAGAGGAAGGAAAGATTGGAGGAGGAGTTGATGGGGAGGGGTTTGAGTGGTATGAATTTAACTTTGGAGGGGTTTAGGTATATTTATGGGATGAATATGAATTTGGAGGCGGCGGTTAATTCTTTTGAGAAAAATAAATAATCTTAAAAATATTATATGAAGATTGTTAGGAATAATTTTAGAGCTGCTAAAAAAATGGTAGTTGATAATAAATATATAGATTTTGCGAAGAATCTTGGTATAGCGGTTGTTATATTTGTGTTTTTCTATATTGTGGCTTTGATGGTAAATAAATTGTTTAATAGGTATGTAGAAAATAATGATAAGTTGAAGGATGTATCTAAGACGTTATTTTATGATTTTGTAAGGAAGATGTTATATTTTGTTATTATTGGGGCTGGTTTGTTGATTGCAGCTGCTCGTTTGGGTTTTAATATTGGGACTTTGATGGTAATTATTGGTAGTATTGGTTTGGCTTTGGCGTTATGTTTGAAGGATTTTTTGGGGCAGTTTATATCTGGTTTGGCTATATTATTTTTTCAGTATTTTAAGTTAAATGATTTGATAAAGATTGGGGATGATATGGGAACCGTAACAAATTTTAATTTGTTAAATACATCTTTAACAACTCCTCAGAATATTGTGATAACTGTTCCAAATAATGATATAATGACAAAGTCTTTTATAAATTATTCGAAGAATAATGAGATATTTATTGGAACTGAGTTATGTGTATCGAATAATGCGAAGGTGGATTATAAGAGTTTAATTGATAAATTGGATACTGAGATAAAGAAGATAAGTTATGTTATTAATGGAGAGACAAATACAAAATTGGATAGTTTAGCTGGGTCGGGGACTAAGATAATGGTTCAGATAAAGATAAAGCCAGAAAATTATGCTAAGGCTATGAAGGAGTTAAATTTGGTGTCAAGACAGGTGATGGGTAAGGATAATGTATTGATGTGTGACAATTTTTATATTAAATAGTTGATTCATCGTCAGATTCTATTGTGTGATTATTTTCTTGAATTTGTTCTTCATTTTCGAATATTTCTTCAACTTTAAAGTTATTTTCGTTATTAATAAGGAATTCAATTTCTTTATTTGTATTTTCAATGAGGTCTCTGACTCTTTCAACGATATCAATATTTTTTTCGTTGGTAAGGCCAACATTTAAGCTTTGTTCAGGATTAAATGCTACTTCAATTTTTTGATTATTTAATAAAAGTAGGGCGATATTCTTGCATATTCTTTCATAAATTTGTCTGGATTTTTTGAGGAAATCATCAGTTTCTGTATTAAGGACTATGAAGCTAATATATTTGTCGAGGCAGTTGCTAAAATTTTCGTATCTGAATATGATATTTGCTTTTAGTTCTTTTTTTTCTTTAAATTTTTCGAAGTATTCGTCCATAATATCTTTTTTGGATACGACGATATTATGGAATGCGTCTTTTCTGAGGATAGTTTCCCAACCATTTTTTTTGAACATTTCAACGTGAGTAAATTTTCTGGATTTAACAAAGACATTTCTATTTGGTGGAATATCAATATTAAAATGAATTAATCTAATTAAATTAACCATACCTACTTCTGGATTCATAATCATTTTTTTCATAAATTTGTCAGTAAGATGGTCAGTTATTTCGCATCCGAAAGGTCTTGTATTTTTTTGTTCATAGAAGTTTATGTAATTTTTTTCGACGTTAATAAGTTTACCTTTATCTATGTAGAATCTTGGTAGAGTTTTTTGTGTGAGATATATTTGTTCTTTTATTTCCATATTTTCTTTTTTAAATTTTTCGATTCTTTTTAGTTTATCTTGGATATGGTGTTGTTCAAATCGGAGGTGTCTTGCGCATAATTCTTGGACATGTTTGTTATAATATGATTTTGAGGTAAATGACTTGCTACAAAAATCGCAATTATATTTTTTAATTTGGTCATCTAATGTAATATTTTGTCCGATAATATTTGAGACAATATCATCACTAATTTTAGGAAAATTATTATTGATATATTTTTTGACTAATTCGGAGTGATTATTTTTTACGCTTTTATTAGGAGTGCATAATGTTAAGCGGTTTATGTGTCTAATGTAGTTACTTTTTCTATCAAATGTTTTAAGACATTTTGTGCATATAAAATTTTTAATTGAGTTCATATTTATTATAATTATATAAAATTTTTTAAATGTCTTCTTCGTCCGAGAATCCGCATTCAATTTGTTGATTTTCTTTCTTTTCTAATTGTTTCATAGTTTTCTTTTTATTATTTATTAGTAATATTTCAGCTTGCTTGCATATTTCACGGTATAGTCGTAAGCACTTGCGGATAACCCGAGTTTTAATGCTATCGTCGCAGTGTGTTAGGCTTTCTCTTACGTAATCGTCGAGCATATCTGAGAATGTTTCGTAATTTTTTTTGATAAATTTGGAGAGTATATTTTTTTCGACTTGTTCGTCGAAGTAGTCGTCCATTATATCTTTTTTTGTGGTAATGATATTTTGTATTGCTGTTTTTTTATCTTGTTTTTCCCATTTTTCTCCGTTAAAAACTTCTACATAGGGGTCTTTTTTGTTGGTCATTTGTATATTTTGATTTTGAGGTATTTCATCGTTAAAGTGGACTTGTTGGATTAGTTTGATGATACCTTGTTCTGGTTGGGAGATAATATTTTTCATCATATCGTGTGTGAGGAATTCGAGGTCTTCTTTTCCGAATGGTAGAAGTTTTTCGATGGCTTCGTGGGAGTCGACGAATATGATATTTTGGTTATTTATGGTATTATTGATAGTATTATTATTTATGGTATTGTAATTTTGGGTGCAATTCGATATTTTAGAAGTTAGCACATTTTGTAGTCTTGAGTTGAGTGATGCTTCGATAGAATTGATATCTCCCTTGGTAATAGGTATCATTTTGCATGTCTTCATATGTCTTTTTAGGGTAAACTGATTTTTATAATTGGATTTGCAATAAAAGCATGATATCGTAATATCTTTTTTAGTAGGCTTATTTTTTAAATCTTGTGTGGTATTTTCGTAATGGGGGGTAGCTTGATATTTTGATGACGATGATGACGATGGAATAATCATTTTATCATTTCGAACTCCCATGCTTACCATTGACAATACCTTCTGATTTTGGCCCATTTTATAACAATCCGTCCCATGATTTGCCTCGAAAAGGGGGTCTTTTTTTTTCAGACCAATATGGTCAAATGTGCATTTTGCTTTCATACCCCCTTTATTACCATTTTTATGGTAATCGAGCACGGCGACACATGAGTATTTGCGGTTCTGGTGTCTTTCGAATGTTCTCTTATGACTAAACTGTTTTCCACATTTTTCACACATAAATATTGGCATTTTTAATAATATATATTATTTAATTTTTTTTAATATTGTTAAAAAACGTCATTTTCGAAAAATGGACCGTGTAAAATCCGTGTAAAATCTGTGTAAAATCCGTGTAAAATATTTTATGGTATTCTAAAATTTTGCTCAATTTTTAAAAGATGGTAATGGTAATACCATGTGACCCATGACTGTCACCATGGGTCAGTCAACTGAATTTTCGTGTCTAACGGAAAGTCGGGGGGGAATTTTTTACATTTCAAGTTCTCTTTTAGAATTGCAATTTTTTGAAAAATCGATTTTTGCGTTTTTTGGAAAATACCTATTAAAAAAAAAATTTTCACTTCACTGACTAAAAATGACTTCCCATCAATAGCCTTGACTAAAATCCGATTTTTTTATAGTTTTATCATTATCTACTCATTTTATATTTTAATATACTAATTTTTATCATATCATACTCTTACTTTTTATTATCTATTATTTAGGATTATTTATTTAAAAAACATAATAAAAAAAATAGATTAGATAATAATTATTACCATTAATTTAAATAGTTAGAATATTATTATTACCATAAAATATTAATATGGTAATATTAAAATAAACATATATATGATAAAATAAAAAATAAAAACTCAAATTATTAAAAATAATTCTTATTACGTTCTAACTTTTTTTTACCGTAATAACATTTCTAATAATAATTTTTAAATTTATGGTAAT
>Ga0172363_10002749_pt1 | contig 14230 bp, 17 predicted proteins | sample LakKivs2_kivu2a2_FD_114541 | JGI IMG/M metagenome (GOLD analysis project Ga0172363, IMG submission 114541) | Sediment microbial communities from Lake Kivu, Rwanda - Sediment s2_kivu2a2 | ecosystem: Environmental > Aquatic > Freshwater > Lake > Sediment | place: Rwanda: Western Province, Lake... | reverse complement strand
AGAAGAAGTTAAGAATATGAAACTTAAAAATTTAGCAATTGAGGCTTTACGGAAATTGTTACAGGACGAATTAAGAATAAGAATGAAGAAAAATGCGGTACGTTATAAATCATTAATGGAATTATTGGAACAAATAATCGAAGAATACGAAAACAATATTATTAATTCTACAAAGGTAATAGAACGATTGATTCAGTTAGCAAAAGAGATTAAATCGGCAGAAAAAGCTGGTACAAAAATTGGCTTAAGCGAAGAGGAAATGGCTTTTTACGATATTGTCTCATCAGCTAAAAAATCGGACTTAAAAAATGGCGAACTGAAAGATTTAATTAAAGAATTAGTTAAGATTATTAAAAGAGATTTAGCCGTTGATTGGACTAATAATGAAATTATTAAAGCCAGAATCAGGGCAAATGTTAGATTATTATTGTTAAGAAATCAATTCCCAGTTGACGAAAGCGAAAATATTCTAGATTTAATTTTTCAACAAGCCTCTTCTTTATTTAGAGATTTCGTTCCCGCGTTAGCAATTTAAATGAGAATTAATAAAATAAATTTGTGGGAACATTGGACTTAAATCAGGATAGAGAACATTTTAAGACAATCAAGGAAAGATTAAGGCGTCGTGGCCTTGAGCCATGTTTGGACGAAGAATGGGAAATTCATGGACCACACCCAGATATGAATTATCAGATTTATATCGGCTATGCGGCGCCAATAAACAAGAAACAGAGATGCTGTTTCCCGGGTTGTGGTTTGTCGATAGAAGAATGCGGCAAACACACAAATTCTTATTGTGTAGCAATTTATCCCAGAGCCGTGTATGAAATTGAAGATCCCGAAAGGTGGTACGATACCAAAGTTGAAAATCGTTTATAAATTAATTTTAGTAAAAATTAAATTTATGACCGAGGGGCAATTTTCTAAAACGGTTAAACTTTATCTTGAAGAAAAGTTGAAACAAAAAGGATATTACTCGATTAAAATAAGCGAGAGAGTTAATATTCTTAACAATCTTACCGTGGGAAAAATTAAATCAGAATGGAAAATAGTATTTGGTTTTTTGGAGCAGGACATTATTTTATACCAAGACGTAATAGATGTAACTGAGTTGAGGAGTGATAAAGTTTTTATTCCGAGGGGAACAAAAGATAAAAAAATAATTATTCCTCTGGCAATTTGCGAATTAAAAATTGGCAAAAATATTAATACGCATCAATTTATTACTTACGGCTCTATCGCAAGAGAGATAAGATCGATATTTCCTCATTGTGCTTACTATTTTGTTAGTGGTGACAAAAAAAGAGAATTTAGTGAGGCTACGTTACTAAGGCATACGAAAGAGTTCGATAGGGTGTATTTAAATTGGGAAAAAGATAAAAGGAAAATATTAGATGATTTAATTCAACATCTTAATTATTTAAAGAAATTAGAAATTATCTAATCAGAATTTAATTCTAATGAATAAATATCATCAGAAACAAAACAATCTTTACGATCCAAAAGTAGCAATACCTTACAAGATTAGTCGATCAAAAATCGATTTATTTTTAGAATGTCCAAGATGCTTTTATCTTGATAGGAGACTAGGATTGGGTAGACCAGAAATGCCTGGATTCGCTTTAAATTCTGCGGTAGACCAACTTTTAAAGAATGAGTTCGATTTACTTCGTAAAAATGGCGAAAAGCATGAATTAATGAAGAAATATAATATTGACGCGATTCCCTTCAATCACCCCGATTTACCAATTTGGCGAGATGATGTTTATAAATGGATTGGTGCTTCTGTAGTGCATAAAAAAACAAATTTAGAAATTTGCGGGATTATTGATGATATCTGGGTGAATAAAAAAGAAGAATTATTAATAGTTGATTATAAATCTACTAGCACCAGTAAAGAAATCTCTTTAGAAGATGAATATAAACAGGGATATAAAAAGCAAATGGAAGTATACCAATGGATTTTTCGAAAGATAGGTTTTAAAGTTAATAATACTGGCTATTTTGTTTATGCTAATGCAAGCAAGAATCGACCCCAATTTGACGGTCGATTAGAATTTGAACTCTCTATTTTGCCATATGAGGGTGATGATTCATGGGTTGAACCAACCATTCTAAAGATAAAGAAATGCTTAGATTCAGATAGAATCCCTGAGCCGAACGAGAACTGCGAATATTGTAAGTATAGAAAGCTGATTAGTAAAGAAATTAACAAAAAATAAATTTATGGCCAGAGTATATGGTAGAAATAGCGGATACCTGAAGAAAAAAGATCTTAAACATTATACCCTATCGGTCATTATTCCAATTATCCTGCTTATATTAATATGGGCCATTTTTAAAAATTATAAACAGCTGGGAGATTGGGGCTTTGTTTTTGTAATATTTATATTGGTTATTATTGCCAAGGCTCTCGAACCAGTTATTCGTAGGCACAGAAAACGTTCAAATCAGTATTATCGTGGCAGAATAGGAGAATACAAGATAGAGGATGAATCATTAAATTTATCGGACAACTATTCCGTATTCAGAAATGTGATAATAAATCCCGAAAGAGGAAATATCGATTATGTGATTGTCGGCCCTGGCGGAGTTTATACACTAGAGGTTAAAAGTCATTCGGGGAAAATCGATTTTGATGGAGAAAAATTGACTCTCAATGGCAAGCCATTTGAAAAAGATTTTTTAAAACAAGTAAAAAGTGAAGCATTACAGATTCACAATTTTCTTAAACAAAAAACAGGATTGGATATTTTTGTAAAACCAATTTTGGTTTTTTCCGGCTACGCTAGCATGAGTTTTGGTTTAAGACCCATTGACGGAGTATATGTCATAGGAAAGTCATTCCTTCACGAATTTTTTGACAAGGATCCAGTTGCAGATTTTTCGAGATTCAAAATCGAAGAAGCGTTAAAAGAATTATAGTTTAAGCTATAACCAAGTTTATGATTGAGATGTATTTTGATGGTGCTTGCGAGCCAACTAATCCAGGAGGAACTGCAAGCTTCGGATACTTAATAAAAAATAATGATAAAATAATACTCCAAGGCTCTGGAATAGTTGGAAGCGGAAAGGGCATGACTAACAATGTTGGTGAATACCATGGCCTAATTGAAGGAATTAGAGCTCTAACTGGGTTGAATCTTAAAGAAAAGGCGATGATTTATGGTGATAGCGATATAGTGTGTAATGTTGTTTCTAAAAAATGGGGATGGAATAAGAAAAAGACAATATGGAATCCTCACAAGAATGCCTCACATCTCAAACCATTGCTTAGAGAAGCACTGGATCTTTTAGCTGGCCTTGATTATGAAATTAAATGGATTTCCAGAGAAGATAATTGGCAAGCTGATGAATTATCGAAGAAACCACTTATAGAAGCTGGGATTATAAAAGCCGAAGCAGATAGAGAGGGTTGTCCAAAATGTAATGGCTATTTAGTTCAAAGAAGGGGCAAATTTGGTGAATTTTTCGGCTGCTCAAATTATCCAAAATGTAAATTTACTAAGCAAATAAAATAAATCTATGGAAGGTTTTGAAAAAGATAAAATAAAAGATTATAAATATTGGACGATTTTTATTCATCAGAACCAAGGTTATTTGGGAAGATGTGTTATTTGGTGCAAAAGAGAAGATGCATTGGATTTAACCGATGCGAATGAAGAAGAACAAAAAGAATTGTTTTTGGTATTGCGCGATTTAAGAAATGCTTTAATAAAGGTCTTTCAGCCGGATTGGTTTAATTATTCATTTTTAGGCAATGAGACGCGACATTTACACGCTCATTTTGTCCCTCGATATGCCCAGCCGAAGGTTTTTGAAGGGATAACATTTGAGGACAAATTATGGGGACATAATTATAAAACGGATCATAATTTTGTAACGCCCGAACCAGTTTTAGAAAAGATTAAATCGCTTATAATTAAAGCCTTGGGATAAAAATTAACAAAAATAAAACTTGATGCCAACAGGTTATTAGAGAAATTAAAAGAAATTTGAGTTAAAGATGGAAGACGATTATAATTATCACTTTATATTGGGAATTTTCGATTATAAAAAATTCTCTAAACAAGCCGTTAGAGACAATATCGAAAACGGATTTTTTGATGAACTCGTTAAATCTGTTGAGTTTTTCGCAGACGAAATTGTTGTTCTTTTTACTTGTTTACGTTTGGAAATATATATTTATTGTAGAAACAGAAAAGAACTAAGTGAAATCAAGAAAATATTCTTATATAACAACTTAGAGATTTTTTTAACCGAGCAAGAAATTACAGGACATCTAGTCGAGCTATTCTCGGGAAGACTATCAGAAATAATTGCAGAATTACAAATAGAGAAACAGGTAAATAATGTCTTTAGATCTCAACTTGGTAGGAATGCGAAACTAAAGAATGTTTGTAAAAAATCCTTATTAAGAGCGTTTTGTTTCCGTAAAAAAAATAATTTTTACAATAAAGAAAATTATGCCACAATAGCTCTTAAGATTATAGAGGATTTGACAAATAAAGAGAGTAGAAATCTATTAATTGTTGGAACCGGGATGATGTCAATGGAATTTATAAAGGCATGCGATAAAGAGAAGGATAGATTTGAGAGAATTTTTATTGCAGGCCGCGACACACAAAAAGCAAAAAGGTTAAAAAATGAATTATTGTCTAAATACCAGGATATAAAGATAAGCAGTATTCAGCAAATAAATAATATTGTTAAAAAGGTTGATGTAATTTTTGCCGCAGCGGGTGGTAAGTATGAAATTTTTAAACACAGAAACCCGCTTTTGATTATTGATATTAGTTGTCCTCCGATATTCAGGATTGAAGATTTTTCTCAAACCAAGATAATTACAATTTATGATGAGATTTATGTAAAGAAAATAAATGAGATGAATAAGAAATTTAGATATAAATGATATGAAAAATATAAGAGATAAAATTATTCAAGATCTGGTAAAAAAATTTCAATTTAATCAAAATGTTATCGGTGTTCTTCTGGCTGGATCATCATCTAATTCTCTAAATTTAAATCCAAATTCGGACATAGATTTTATAGTTGTTTTGTCTGGCACGGGGGCGGGATTTGAATTTTACGAAAACAAAGGATTATGGGTTGAAATTTTTTACGAGAACGAACTTAGGATAAGGAAATGCCTTAAAGACAACGATGAAATAATGATTAACTGTTTTAGAGACGGAAGAATTTTAATTGATAATAAAAAGATTCTCCATGGATTGAAAAAAATAGCTATTTCTCTTGGGATAAAATACAAACTTTCAAATTATAATTTATATAAATTAAGATACAGATTCAAGGTTATTTTATTGAAAGTAAAGAAAGCTTATACAGAGGAAGATTCAGAAAAATTATTATTTTTATGTATTTATGCGTTTCCTTATTTATTGCGCGGAATTTATGTTGTTAACAGTATAATTCCACCCACTTTAAATTCGTGGTATGATGAAAAACGATTATTGGGGCTAGACGGAGGCGAGTTGATAATAAACTTATTCAAGATGATTAAAAGTTATCACAAAGATATTAAAATTCATAAATTATATAAAAGTTTTATTACTGTGAATGCGTTCTTAGAAACAAAGATGGGTGGGGTTTTAAAAAATTGGAGGAACGAAAGGAGAGAACAATATCAAACCTTCTTATAAATATGAAAATTAATCAAATTTTTAAACTAGAGCCATTCATTTTTCTTTATATTACTGAAAAATGTCAATTACGATGCAAGCATTGTTATATGGGTAAACGACTTTATAGACCCAAGGAGATGAGTCTCAATGAAATAATAAAAATCCTAAAATATTTTAAGGTTCTGGGTCATTATAAGTTATATCTTTTGGGTGGCGAGCCATTGCTTCATCCTCAAGTTAAACAAATTGTTTTTTGGGCCAACAAAATAGGCTATGAGACAGTTTTAACATCAAATGGTCAATTTGATAAAAAGACGCTTCGAGATTTAAGTCCAGAAACGGTCCATAGCTTTTCTTTTAGCATTGATTCCTGTGATGAAGAAGTTCATGAGGGAATCCGTGGCAAGGGAACGTTTAAGCGATTGATACGAAACATTAAAGAGGCTCAAAAGAAGGGCTTTCAGGTTAGGTTAATTTGTACGGTTTCGGGGATGAATTTAAAAAATAGTTTGGATTTAATCGGATTCGCATCAAAGCAATTAGGAGTAAACATGCTCTCTTATCATTATTTTTCACCGATTGGTTTGGCTAAAAATAGAATAAGCGAGTTAATACCCCCAAAAGAATGGATAAATTTTTGTGAAAGGGTAGAAAAGTTTCCGATCCCGGACAATTTTTGGGTTTATTATCCACCCACTTTTACTTTTTCAGATAAATTATCTCATTTTTTGGAAAGAGGTTATAAAGGATGTACGGCTCGTTGGTTTGAACGACTAGCGATTCTTCCTTCTGGGAGAGTGTATGCTTGTTCGGTATTCTTTGATACCGATAAAAATTTTGCCCTATGGCGGAATGGCCGGCTGGAGCTTGCGGGTTCTATGGCCACAGAAATGAAAAATATTTATAAGTTAGAACAGAACTGTTTAGATTGTTCTTATAAAAATTTGTGCTTTGGTGGTTGCGGCGCCCTCAGAGACTTGAATAAAAATTTTCCAGGAGTGGTTAATTCTAAAAATTGTGACAGGAAAATTGTTCCAATGTGTCCATTGTGGACAACTTATGCGGGCAAAAATAATAATCCACCTTCAAAAATTCAAGAATTAAGATAGATTAAAATGCTTTATGAAAAAATCGAATACAACCAAAAAGAAAATAGTTAGAGTTAGATTTGCTCCGTCTCCAACCGGTTATTTGCATATTGGCAGTGCCCGTACTGCTTTAATTAATTATCTATTTGCTAAATCTCGGGAAGGAAGCTTTGTCTTGAGAATAGAAGACACGGACAGGAATAGATTCATTAAGGATTCAGTAAATGATATCGTAAAAAGTTTAAAATGGTTGGGCATCAAATGGAACGAAGGACCAGGTGTTGGAGGCCCTTTTTCTTCCTATTATCAGTCTAAAAGACTAGATTTGTATAAAAAATATGCAGAGAAATTAGTTGAGCAAAAAAGGGCCTATTACTGTTTCTGTAGTCCAGCAAGGTTAGACGTCCTTAGAAAAACGCAGACAGCCCAAGGAATAGCCGCACCCAAATACGATAAAAGATGCAGAAATCTCAGCTTGAAGGACATAATCAATTTAAAGAATAGTCATAAATATGTAATAAGATTTAAATCCCCAGAAAACGAAAAAATTCAATTCAAAGATTTATTAAAGGGGAACGTTGAGTTTAAAAAACAAGTTGATGATTTTATAATTTTGAAATCCGATCGTTACCCTACATATCATTTGGCAAGCGTGGTAGACGATCATTTAATGAAAATTAGCCACGTTATTAGAGGCGATGAATGGTTGTCCTCGGCACCTAAACATTTTCTTCTTTACGAGGCGTTTGGATGGAAGCCTCCTAAATTTATTCATTTGCCTCCAATTTTATCCCCAACCGGAGGTAAATTATCTAAAAGAGAAGGATCAGTTTCCGTTAAAGATTTTCGAGAAAAGGGTTATTTACCAGAAGCAATAATTAACTTTATAGTTCTTTTAGGGTGGAATCCCGACAACAATAGAGAACTCTTTTCTTTAAAAGATTTAGTGAAAGAATTTTCTCTAAAAGGTCTGGGAGGAGCACCTAGCATTTTCGATATTGATAAGTTAAATTATTTTAACGGTTATTATATTAGAAATAAAACGGATCAGGATTTATTGAAATCGCTAAAGGAATTCGATTCTAAAATAGCTAAATTGGCCTCTGTTGATTATCTCTTAAAAATTATTAGTATTATTAAAAACAGAATGGTATTTTTGAGTGATTTTTTAGAACTTTCGCGCTATCTTTTGAAAGCGCCTCAATATAATTCTCATATATTAATTTTTAAGAAATCCACTAAAGAAAAAACTTTAATAGGTCTACAAGAATCTCTTGCAATATTACAAGATATTCCAGAATCAAAGTGGTCAGAGAAAAATTTTACTGAATTGTTAAATTGTATTGTTGAATCTAAAAATTTATCAAATGGTGATATTTTTTGGGCAGTAAGAGCAGCGCTTTCTGGCCAAGAGGCGAGTCCCAGTCCCAGCGAACTCTTATTCGTATTAGGCAAAAAAGAATCATTAAAAAGAATAAAAAAAGCCATTAATCTTCTGGGATAACAAATGAAGAGAATAAGTACTATCAATGGACGGTGGGATTTGCTTTACTCCAGGTTTCCTGAAATTTATGATAGGTTCTCTTGCCGCGAGGATTCGGGGAATGAAATTTTTAACTGTATTAAAAAAAGGATTAATCTAAAAAAGAAGATAATTCTTGAAATAGGGGCGGGTACTGGACGTTACTCGTTTCTTTTTTGTAAGACGGCGAAGAAGGTTTATGCGCTTGAACCATCCCCTCTAATGAGGAAAATTTTAAATCATAAAAAAAGAGAGAAAAATGCAGAAAACCTTTATTTAATAAATAAAAAAGTAGAAAAACTTAAATTGCCAAATAATTCAGTCGATATTATTTTTTCCTCATGGGTATTTAGTGGAATTTATAACTGGCGGGTTCATAGTTTAAATAAGGCGCTACCGAAAAGAAAAAAACAGATAGAGTTAATACTGTATAAATTAGAAAAATTTTTACGCAAAAACGGCTATATAATAGTTGTCGAGACTGCCCCTGGTTATTATGGTGGAGAATTGCAGTTTGTTGTTATGGGCAGCAAGGAAGATTTTAGTGGAAATTTTACAAATTGGTTTGCTAAAAAATTTGGTTTTAAAATTATAGAGCGAGATATCCTTTTTAAATTTAAATCCATAAAAGAAGCAACTGAGATTTTTGGCTTTATTTACGGCAGCAAAGTTAAAAGACATATTTCAAAAAACCGTATTAAGATTGTAAAAATGAGAATAAGGATTATGATTAAACAAATCAAAAAATGAAAGTCTGTATTTTAAGCAAAGCAAGATGTGCCGCAAACTTAATCGATAATTCTAAATTGAGGGATTATTTTAATAAGAATAATTTTAAAATTACTTCTTCGCCCAAGGATGCGGATTTAATTTTAATTAATACCTGTGCCTTTTCGCAAAAATCCGAGAATGATTCAATTGATTTTATTAAAAAAATTGAAAAACAAAAGAAAAATAATTCTCAAATAATAGTTTTTGGATGCTTAGTAAGCATTAATAAAGAGAGATTAAGAAGAGAATTCAAGGGTTTAATTCTTTCTCATAAAGAATTAAGTAAGATTGATGACATAATTAAGGCACATAAAAATTTTTCAGAAATAAAAAGCAACTTTCTTCAGCCAGAAATATTGAAACAAACAGGCAAAAATAAGCAAATAATTTGGAAGGTTTTAAATTTTTTAAATAAAACCAAAATTTTTTCTTTCCAGAATTTAAAAAAAATTTTGTATTCTGGTTTTGATTTTTCTTCGTCCGCATATTACATCCAAATATCCGAAGGTTGTCTCGGTGCGTGCTCCTATTGTGCGATTAGATATGCAAGGGGTAGGATAAAAAGCAAATCAATAAAAGAGATAACAGAAGAGATTAATTTCGGAATTTCAAAAGGCTATAAAGACTTTATATTAGTAGCAGAGGATGTTGGAGCTTATGGCAAGGATATTGGAACCGATTTTAATTCTTTGCTTTTATCGATTGAGAGTATGCGTAAAAATATAAGATTATATATATACCAATTAAATCCAGAGTGGGTGATAAACAATACCGAATTTTTAATAAGGCAGATTAAAAAAAATAATATAGTATTTTTATGTATTCCGATTCAGTCTGGCAGCGATAGAATTTTAAGATTAATGAATAGAGGATATGGTACGGAGGCTATAAAAGATTCTATAAAAGATATTAAAAAGAGATGTCCTGACACGTGTATTGCAAGTCATTTTATGGTGGGGTTCCCGGGAGAAACCGAATCTGAATTTCAAGATACTCTTAACTTTATTAAAGAAATGAAATTTGATTCTATGGCCGTTTTTAGATTCGGCGCTAGACCAAATACACCCGCAGCAATAATGCCAAATCCTGTTTCGGAGAAGGAAAAGCTAGAAAGATTAAAAAAAGCAGAGAGAACAATATTTTTAACAAGACTGAAAAGCTTGAAAATACCAATAAATTTTTCTAACTAAAATCAAAGCGAATGAGACACAAGAAAATAGCTTCAATTAGTGTCTCATTTGTCTCATTTTATGGTAAAATAGGAATATAAGCCCCGACCGAGACGGGTCGGGGAAAACCTCGGAAAAGACCCGAATTTACCCTCAAAACGGGGGTCCCAGACCGAGGTAGTCAGCTTTGCGATAATAATTTTTTTATGGTTAAGAAAGAATTAATTAAATACATAAAAGAGTGCCGCAAAAAAGGATTTTCCGATTTGGAGATAAGAGATAATCTTATGAAAAGCGGCTGGGAGCAGAAAGATGTATTAGAGGCATTGCTTGCTCGTCAAACCAAGCATTTACCCAAATGGGTATCTTGGCTGGCTCTGGCTTTTATAATCCTGCTTTTTGCCGCAGTTGTTTGGTCAATCTTTTTTATGCTTAATGATCTTACCAAAATTTCTGATGAGGTTACGACAATGATCCAGCGGACCCATAAAGTAAGATAATATGGCTCCCAAAGTAATTATAATTGTTATTTTAATCATTATTTTTGTTGTAGGTGGCTGGTATTTTTTTTATAGAAAACCAGCCATTGCTCCAGGACCAGAGATAACCGAGCAAGAAAAAGCTTGTCTTGACTCGGGCGGAAGTGTGAATACTGCCGATTGCTGTCAAACAGCTTCTAATTTTCCCAACAATTGTCTGATTGGCGCTTGCGGCTGCGCTTTGGAATATAGCCATGAAATAAAAATCTGTGAATGTCCCAATGGTTGCTGGGACGGCACAAAATGCGTAAGAAAAAATTTAGTAAAATTTTGCGGGACATCAACAAGGGGTCAATGTTCTTCTGATGTAGATTGTATTACTGGCGGGTGTTCAGGTCAGGTTTGTCAGTCCAGAAGCGAAGAGCCAGTAATTACCACTTGCGAATATACCGAATGTTATAATGCTCAGGCGTATGGTGTGACCTGCGGTTGTGTAAATAATAAGTGCCAGTGGCGATAAATATTAAAGATATAAAAAATGGTTCCCGACCATTGGGTCAGGAACCTTTTTGTTTTTTGCGGGAAAAGGTGCGTTGAAAGAAATCTCTTAGCTTTGTTGCGAAAATGCAGACAAGGCCGGTAATGCGCCATTCCAAGGGCGTGCTGTCGTCATCCTGATAGGATTCTTTTTCTCTGAATAATTTGAATAATTCAAAAATAGACATTTTCCCTCCTTTGTCTCGCCTTTGGCGGACTTTTTTAGAATATTCACACTATAGCAAATCTATTTATCTTTGTAAAGGTTTTTGGTAGGATAGTAATATGAAAATCAGGGAAATTAAAGCAAAATCAATACTGAGTAAAACCGGCTTAGGCACTGATTATGTTATTAATCCTTATGTTGGCTGTATGCACAGCTGTATTTATTGCTATGCCCGATTTATGAAAAGATTTACTAACCATCTTGAACCCTGGGGTCATTTTATTGATGTCAAAATTAATGCTCCAGACTTGATTCCCGAAAAAACCGACAAATACAAGGGCAAATCAATTTTAATGAGTTCGGTTACTGATCCTTATCATCCCATTGAAGCAAGATACAAACTTACCAGAAAAATTTTGGAAAAACTCGTTCCTCTTGAGCCCCAACTTGAGATTTTAACCAAATCAGATTTGGTTTTAAGGGACCTTGATTTATTGAAAAAATTTAAAAACTGCCTGGTTACTTTTTCTCTGTCGTTTTTAGACGAGAATTTAATAAAACAAATCGAGCCATTGGCAGTTTCAGCTGAAAGAAGAATAAATGCCTTAAGAAAATTGCGCGAGACAGGAATTAAAACAGCAATTTTTATTTCCCCGATTTTTCCGGAAATAACCGATTGGCAAGAAGTAATCAGAAGAACAAAAGATTATTCCCAGGAATACTGGTTTGAAAACCTTAATCCTTATTTTGCTATCAGGCAGAACATAACCAGATTTTTGAAAAATAATCAGCCAGATTTGATAGAAAAATACAACCAAATCTGGTCGGGTAAGAGTAATTACTGGGACGGGGTAGAGAAAAATATAAGAAATTTTTGCAAGACCAATAAACTGGTTTGTAAAATTTATTTTCACCACGGAGAATAAAAATAGAGCCCCGCAGTTTACCCCGTCGGATGACTGGGTTGCGGGGCTCTTCCAACATTGGGTAGAATTGATTTTAAGAGGTAGAGGGGGTATGATAAAAGTATATGAAGAAGACTAATATTTTTATATTTATCGTTATTTTGGCTTCATTTATTATTGGGGCTTATTTTTATCCCAAATTTCCAATGAGAGCCGCTTCCCACTGGAACGCCCAAGGCAAAGTTGATGGTTATCTGTCAAAATTCTGGGGCTTATTTTTATTGCCGATAATTTTACTGGCAATGTGGCTACTTTTTTTAATTATTCCGAAAATCGACCCCCTGAAAGAGAACATTGCAAAATTCCGCAAATATTTCGATACTTTTATTGTTATAATAATCCTGTTTTTATTTTACATTTATATTTTGACCATTTTCTGGACTACAGGAACGAGATTTAATATGAAACAAGCAATATTGCCAGCAATAGGTATACTTTTTTATTTTGGCGGAGTCTTGATAAGTCACGCCAAGAGAAACTGGTTTATCGGCATTAGAACTCCTTGGACATTGAGCAGTGATAATGTTTGGGAAAAAACCCACAGGCTCGGCGCAAAATTATTCAAGATTGCCGGAGTAATTGCTTTTCTAGGCCTATTTTTCCCCCGGCCCGCCTTTTTACTGGCCGTTGCCCCAATAATTTTCTTCATCATCTATCTCTTCATTTATTCCTATTTGGAATATAAAAAGGAGAAAGGATAAATTTATGTCTATTGAATCACCAAAAATTGAAAAAAAACCAGAGAAATCGGAAGCCCGAAAAAAATTTGAGAAAAAATTAAGAACAATGATAGCTTGGGGTACTATTGCCATAAGTAGTTTGCCTGTATTTAAATTACTTGAAAAAGAGCTCGGACTAACTTATGACCAAAAAGCGACGATGGCTTATGTTGAGAAACAAAGGGGTCCACTTACAGAAAATGAAAAAATAGAATTGCAACAAAAAATAAACTATTTAAGAAAACAATTTGGTAACAAAATTATCCCCTGGCTTAAAGAAAATACAGAAGCCAATAAAGAAGTTTTTTCTCAACCCCTTGAAGTTAATGGTTTTGAGAAAGTTGGTCTTTCCAGTAAAGACCTCCAAAAGCTATGGAGCGAAAAATATTATCCGAAAGGGTGGCTGAATGAGGAGGTTGCCATTGTTGAATATCAAGACACGGAATCACCAGAAGAAATTATTTCTGGTTTTGCCGAAGGAGCGCTTAGCGCAGCCCACAAACCCGGGGAAAAAGGCAAATCACAAATAGTCTTTTTTAAGTCAATTCATCCGGAAACAAATGATGAATTTAAAGAACTCGTAAGAATGCTTAATTGGCACTTTAGTCACGAAGTTAGTCACGCCAATGATTGGGATAATGAGGCAGAATTGGACTTTAAAAGGCGAATAGAATTTCTTCACGAAATTACTCAGAGCTGTTTTCGCGAAGGTGCTTTCCGTGATGCTTTTGGAAACATTGAATCCATTAAAAACTCGATTCCATTCGTGGAAAGATACAATAAAACAAGGGAATACTGGGCGAATATTTGCGACCGTTATTTTGCAATACCCAAGGAATTTAAAGAAGTTTATCCTGATGAATTTGCATTGGTTGATAAATATGTAAAAATAGAAGACCCAACATACGATCCCGTGAAAAAATGCGCAGAACGAGAAGCGGTAATTAATCAAATTGTTGAGAAAAATATTAATCCCAATTCTTGATTTATTTTTATGACTAAGAAACCAAAATACTGGTCAGGACGAGTGACGAGAGAAAGTAATGCTTTGGATTTGGAATACGGAGTTTTTACCTGGAAAAATCCCAGAAGAATTGCTTTATCCCTGAAAATGTCAGCTGAATTAAGCGACAGGCGAAAAGCCAGACCCTTCCAATCCGCCATGTCAATGT
>Ga0172363_10002746_pt1 | contig 14235 bp, 19 predicted proteins | sample LakKivs2_kivu2a2_FD_114541 | JGI IMG/M metagenome (GOLD analysis project Ga0172363, IMG submission 114541) | Sediment microbial communities from Lake Kivu, Rwanda - Sediment s2_kivu2a2 | ecosystem: Environmental > Aquatic > Freshwater > Lake > Sediment | place: Rwanda: Western Province, Lake... | reverse complement strand
AGAATGGCTTGCCAGATATGCATCTATAAAATCAATATTTTTCTCTTCATATAAATCCAGAGCCTTCAGGATGATTGAACGGTTTTCTATTACCGCATTGTCAATCTCAGCAATATATATCACTTCATAACGCTCTGGTCTTTAAATTGATAAATTATAAGATTAAAGGTAAAATCATTACCTATGATAACCGTAGAAGATAGTTCGAATCTATCCAATTTTATTTATAAAAAAGTTTTTTTATCTCTTCATCCAGTACCGGAGTGGGTCCAATTTGTGAGGATACCCATGATCCTAATCTGTTAGCTGAATTGCTCATTTCTTCAAGTGTTCTGCCATCGAGATACTTAATTACTACTGCCGCTGTAAAAGCGTCTCCAGCACCTACTGTATCGGTAACAGAAACTTTATAACCATGGTGATCGTAATAATCACTTTAATCTATAAGAAGGCTTCCATCTTCTCCCACGGTAAGACATACCAGCTTTATATCGTATTCATTCATAAGCCTCCTGCAAAAATTAATATCGTCTTTTTTATCAGAGTAACCTGTTAAATTTCCTAACAGCCCAAGTTCTTCTTTATTTAATTTTACAAAACGTGGTAATGCACTTGATATTGTCAACTCAGCCCCTATTGCACTACTTGATGTTCCAGCACATCTGCAACATATATTGATGCATAAGACTTGCTTACGAGAATTCAAGGCAAAGATGCAACGATATTTATGAGCATATAGACAAACCAACATACGAGTGTGCCATGTATGTTTATGAGATGGTAAAAGTTGCAGGCAAAAGATTTGCTTTTAGTGTATTGATGATAAGCCCCCGTTCTTTCTTAGGAAATAACAATATACCTTTTGTAAAAGTTATAGAAGCATCCAAATTTGTTAATACACACAAGTTTATTGAAAAATTTCCTAAAAAATAATTTTAAAAAAAATTTCTTCAACGACTACTGTAGAAACATAGCTCTATTTTTCCAGAATGTTTCTAATCCCTGGCGTTCAGCTTAATAGCCCTGTAATAAGCACTCTCACCACATTTTATTAGATGGCACTTATCAAGTAAAGTTTTCTTTATATTGGATACAGACATAAGTAGAATCTCTTTACATTATATACATTACCATAATTGAGCAAACTAAATCTGTACCTAGTTAAGGCCTATATTGTATTTTTTTTTGGATATATATTATCCTTACAGTAACAGATATCTATTTTTAAAATCTTTAAATAATCACTAATTGTTTAGTTTTCAACTAAATCAATATCAAATAATCCACAAAACTCTTTCATATCGTCTTTTAAACTTCCATAAGTCATATGAATATATTCACTTCGCAGGTTATTAATAAACCTTTCCATATCACCTCTAATTTTTATTAAAGCATGGGGCCAATAAGGATAACCGCATTCTCTAAACAAAGACTCTTTTTCTGATTCATTAACTTTCAAAGCTTCACCTTCAGTCAGATGCATAACATACTTGCCATCTACTCTTGCTAGCCTTACAAGAGTTACTATGCCCGGTTTAGCAATTAATTTAGTACAAATACCGCTAGCCTTTGCTTCCAGTTTTGGTTGGAAACACAACTCAGCTTCTTCCTTTGGATTTAAGGTAAGTTTTGGAGAAGCAGCTCCATCATCTATTAATTTAATCATGTTGCCTTCTCTAATTGCCAGATTAACATCAGCTGTAAAAACCGGCTCATTATTATTTTTAAGTAAACTTAATATATAAGATGACAAAGCACCATTTGAATCATTTAAACATGCTGATATATAACCCCTGTTTGCTAGTCTGCTTTGGGCTAGACATGCTGAGCAATAATTGTCGCTCAAATCAAATGTGCATTTTAAACCTGTAAAATCATATCTTTCCTTTTTTATTATATTTTCCATTGCAAGACTAATTCTTATGGAGTTTTCAAAAACCTGGTTAAATCCGGGAATCTTCTTATATTCTTTTTCTAGCATTTTATAATATTCTTTTACTTCACTGATAGCTATTTTCTCTGCTTCAACTACCAGAGTATACTGGTCAGTAAAACCTGTAAGTATGCCAAAATCCTTAAGCCACTGGTTAGCATCTACTATTCCGGTTAATATTCCCATCCCTTGCCCACCAATTGAGCCGTATCTTGATCTTCTTAAAATATTTTTAACCCTTGAAGCATTTGCAAATACAGCGATAACATTTGAAACATTTTTATCTTTTATATTACCGTAAGCAATTTTATGTTTGATTCCTATCTCATCCAACCCTCCATGAGTAGCAGCTAAACCACCAATTGACCAAGCTTTAGAATCATTAAGTGCATATAAAATAACTGGCTTTGCCATATTCCTGATAAATTGTGATATTTGGTCTGCCCAATTCCACGTAGAAATATAGACAAATATAACATCAATATCTTCAATGAGAAATTTTTTTTCAACCTCTTCAAGTTCATAAAAATTAGCTATAATATTCTCTACTTTTACTACTTCAAAATTTTTTTCTAACTCTTTTTCAACTTTTGATAAATTTAGGGAATCTACCCATTTTTCCCCAGTTTCATTAATAGCTTCTTTATGGGTGGGGCAAGTAACATTAATTACCAAATATTATAATGGAATTATTCGCTTTTACCAGCTTGTGTTTGTTTAAGCTGTCTAACTGTCTCCATACAAAAAACTGGTCTAATGACCAGTTAAAAAACCCTCCCTTTTATTCCTGCAATACTGTACTTACTGCTGTTACTCTAATATATTTCTAAACATATAATAACCATATGAATATTTTAATTGCAGAGAGAAGAAAAAACCTGCTGTCGGCTTTAAAACTTCTACTGGAAACAGAGATAGACCAGATAGATTATATAGGAGAAGTGTCAGACCATACAGATATGTATAAATCAGTAGAAACAGAAAAACCCGGCATATTAATTATGGACGGGTATTTTTTGTCAAGAATATTAAAAATGCTGTTACATCTTTTAAAGAATCTTTTCCGGATATGTCTTTAGTTGTTATTGATTTTGATCATAGAGAAAAAAGGAAATATCTACAGATGAGAATAGATATGTTCATTACTAAGGGAGGTCCTTCCGTTAAGGTATTGAATTCTCTCATAGATTTTGTAAAAAAGAAAATAGATTAATGATAAATACCACACCTATTGTAAAGAGTTTAGATATAAAAGGTGTAATATTAAATAAACCGAATATTGATATAGGGGAGAAAGATAAAAATGACTGAAATTAATGAGATGCTGCAAAGTGCAGACTTTAAAAAAGAAAAGCATATACCGGTAATAGATGCCCCGGATATGGTGCAAAAGGGAGAACAGATAATAGTAGGTATAAGTGTAGGAAAAGAGATATCTCACCCAAATACTACCCAGCACCATATAAGGTGGATATCTTTGTTCTTTCTACCTGATGGTGAAAAATATCCTATACAGATTGGAGATCTTATCTTTACGGCTCATGGTAGTTCTATCCAGGGAGCAGATACCAGTACTGTATATACAAATCATCAGGGTACTCTGGTGTTTAAGACGGAAAAACCTGGGACCATCCTGGCTTTATCCTATTGTAATATACATGGATTATGGCAGAGCTCTAAAAAGATGGATGTTTCCGTAATGTAAATTCTAATGTTTAATAAAAGGAGAGGTGTAGAGATGAAAATATTTAAAGGAAGTCTATGGTTAATAATTGCATTATCGATACTGTTTTTACTTTTTACGTTAGTCTCCTGCCAGACTAATACAAGCCAGCCTGCAGCAGAAACAGAAACTCCTGGGGAAACTGCCACCACACAAACCGCAGGTGAAGTCCAAATAGAGATGAAAAATTCAAGGTTCAGTCCCGAGGTTGTTACCATAAATCAGGGAACTACGGTTACGTGGGTAAATGGAGATACTTATTCTCACACAATTACAAGTGGCGGAAGTAGTAATGAGTCTGGAATTTTTGATAGCGGAAACATAAGTAGCGGCGGAACATTTAGTTATACTTTCAATGATAAAGGAACTTACGATTATTTCTGTAAGATACATCCTGGAATGAACGGAACTATTGAAGTTAAGTAGATCATTTAAAACTTTAATAAAAGTTTTATAAAAAATGTTGCATTTAAATATTTGATGAAAAAATTGCTTACAATTTTAATTATTGGAATATTTTTCTTATCTATAGGCTGTACGAAGAAGAATGAGAATAATAGTTCTCTTGAATATTTCAATGAAGCTGATTTGATAAAATATAGCTCAAATGAAAATAACGAAATGGACGCAAGAGAACAGTTTAAAATTCAATTGGAGGAATTTTCCGATTTCAGTAAAAAGTTTTTTTCAATATGGAAGGATCATATTGAAAAAACAACACAACTTTTAGAGAAATTCAATAATGAGAATATACCTTTGGATGAAAAAGTTTTATATTCTCGAATGCTCCTGGAAAAATATGAAAAATTTAATGATGATCTAAAACAAATTGCTCCTCCACCGGAAGCATCCAGAGCTTACCATTATGCATTAAGTGCCATATCGAAAAGAATATTATTCTTTAAAGAGTTTGAAAAAGGAACAAACATATATACATTGACTGAGATTGAAAACGAAGCTTATCTTTATGAAACACTTTTTTGGGAAGAAATAGATAATATTTACAACTATTTTGATGAAAGAGCAGCCCAACTGGGAATATCCAATAATAGTGAATTTTTTTACAATCTAAAATAAAATTATTTTAAGAGTCTATTTGAACTGTTTAAGAGAAATTAATAAAAAAATTGATGATTAGAATTCAAAATGGTCAGAGAAGATCGCGATATTAGATGTCCCGGTTGTGGAAAGTTTATAAGGAAATTAGCTTTAATATGTCCATATTGTGGCGCAAAACCTGCAGTTCCTCCGGATAAAGGAGGAATTATTTGCAGAAATTGCGGTAAGAGAATACCTCCAAAAAATATTCAGCCGGATAAAAAGGATTATATCAGTATTATTAATCGCTGCCCTTATTGTGGCGTAAAAATTTAATTGGGGAACAATATAATAGAAAGGTATTTATATGTTAAAAGAAAATGTCAGTGCTCCTGATTTTAAGTTAATTGATCAAAATAATAAAATCAATACTTTATCCGATTACAAAGGTAAATGGATAGTGATTTATTTTTACCCCAGAGATAATAGTCCTGGTTGTACCAGAGAAGCAAAAAATTTTAGGGATAATATTGATAAATTTAAAAAACTTAATACAAAAGTTATAGGAATCAGCCCGGACTCACCATTAAGTCATAAAAAATTTACGGACCAGTACAATCTGCCCATAATCCTTCTTTCGGATCCGAAGAAAGAGGTAATAAGTAAATATCATGCCGGCGGAATTATTACAAAAAGAATTTCATATCTTATTGATCCGGATGGAATAATTAAGAAAGTATATCCAACAGTAAACCCGTCAAAACATGCAGAAGAAATTCTAGGTGATTTAGAGGAGTTCAGTAATTAGGTATAGTTTGATTATGAATACTTGTTGAAGATATTTTGATTTTGCAAAAGTCAGAAGGCTGAGTTGGATAAAAAAGGTAATTCCATTTAAATTGTAAAACACTGCATTTTAATATTATAATACTTAAGTGGCTTTTATCATGAAGATATATTACTGATATTTTTTTTATTATAATAATCTGATAATAGTAATTTGATAAGATCTTTTTTTAAAAAAAATTACTTAATTATTATATTTGGTCTGATATCAATTGTAGGCCTTTATTTTATAAGCCTGTACAGCTATCTTCTCTATCACAATTTTATAGAATTATTCAGCATTATTATAGCCTTCGCTTTATTCATTATTGCCTGGAACTCAAAGAAGTTTCTGGATAATAATTATCTGTTATTTGTTGGAATCGCTTACTTTTTTGTAGCTTTACTGGATTTATTCCATACCCTTGCCTACAAAGGCATGAGTATATTTACAAGTTTTACAGGATCAAACCTGGCAACCCAGCTCTGGATTTCTGCAAGATATCTTGAGAGCATTTCTTTGCTTTTAGCTTTATTTTTTATAACAAGAAGGTTAAATTATAAGCTCCAATTTATCAGTTATTTAATTGTTACGTCTTTGATTTTGCTGTCTATTTTTTACTGGAAGATATTCCCTGTCAGCTATATAGAAGGATCGGGTCTGACATCTTTTAAAATTATAAGTGAATATATAATATCTTTTATATTGGTGGCAGCAATATTTTTTCTTTATCTATACCGGAAAGAATTTAATATAACAGTTTTTATGTTGATTATAGCTTCTTTAGTTGTGACCATCCTATCTGAATTATCTTTTACATTATATGTGGACGTGTATGGTTTTTTTAGCCAATTGGGGCATTTTTTTAAACTTCTATCATTCTTTCTAATCTATAAAGCTATTATTGAGACAGGGTTTTCCCAGCCTTTTGATTTACTTTTTTTTAAATTAAAGCAGAGCGAAAGAGATCTTAAAGAAAGTGAAGAAAAATTTCGCTCCCTTTATTTTTACATGAATGAAGGTGTCTGCTTGCATGAAATGATATATGATAAAACAAAAAAGCCTGTAGACTACAGAATCATAGATGTTAACAATGCATTTGAGTCCATTCTAGGTTTTAAAAGAGATAAGGTTATTGGTAAAAAAGCTTCAGAAATTTACGAAACGGATATCGCTCCTTGCCTTGGTGTTTATGCGCAAGTTGTAGATTCAGGAAGACCTACCACATTTGAATCCTATTTTCCTCCCATGAAAAAACATTTTTTGATTTCAGTATTTTCTCCTTCCAAAGGAAGATTTGCAACCGTATTTTCTGATATAACTGAAAGAAAAAAAGTTGAAAAAGAAATTGAAAGCTTGTCAAGATTTCCATCAGAGAACCCTAACCCGGTAATGAGAATAAATAATAAAAACTTAATTATTTATTCAAATAAACCTGCCAAGAAGATATTAGAGAAATTAGGTAGTGGAAAAAGAAGTAAATTCCTTAAATTTTTACGCGATTCGGTTACAAGCGGAAAAAAAGATAAAATTACTGAACCAAAAACAGCTGAAATTAAAATAGGCGAATCAATATATGGATTTACCATTACACCGGTAAAAGACTTTGAATATTTTAATATTTATGGAAAAGATATAACAGATAGAAAAAAGACTGAAAAGTTAAATTATAAAATAAGAAAAGAAAAAACCTTAAATGAAGAAAGAAACAAGCTGGCAAGAGAATTGCATGATACCGTGACTCAAACCCTTTTTTCGGCAAATCTGATTGCAGAGGTTATTCCTAAATTATGGAAAAAGGATCCGGAAGCGGTAATTGAAAGGCTGGAAGAAGTAAGACAGTTAAATAATGTTGCCCTTATGGAAATGCGTACTTTACTTTACGAACTAAGACCTTCAATTCTTGAAGATGAAGACCTGAGAGATCTACTGCAGGAACTGGTAAAATCTTTAAGTGCCAGGTCTAAAATTCTAATCGAAGTAAAGATAATTGGGGCATATAAGTTTCCTGTTAAAATTGAGCTTGGCTGTTACCGCATTGCTCAAGAAGCATTAAATAATATAATAAAGCATTCTTGTGCAACTAAAGCTAGTCTGGTTCTGGAAGTACTTCCAGGAAAATTATACATGGATATTACCGATAATGGGCGCGGCTTTAAAAATGAAAAAATTGCTTCAACAAATTTAGGATTGACCATAATGAGAGAAAGAGCAAAACTTATGGGTGCGTCCATAAGTATAGAAAGCGCGCCGGGTAAAGGCACCAGAATTAAAGTTATCTATAATAAAAAGAACAAGCAGTAAAAAAGCTGTTCCAATGTCCAGCTAAAAAACTCTCCCTTTTATACTTAAAAACTATACTTAATATTATTACTATAACCTGTATTTAAACCTATAATAATTTAATGAACAGGAAAATAAATTTTGGTTTGATCTTTATGAAAAGAATGCAGAGATAGAGAAATCATTAAAAAAGTTTAACAATAAAAATAAAAATTAAAAATATTCAGCTGTTTATAAAAGAGAAAAAGGAAAAAAAGCAATGAGTAACTTTATAAAAAGAATTACTAAAATATTCTGAAGATTGGCCTTTACCGAATAAGGACTTCGCTAACACCAGGGAATCGATGGATTCTGAAATCAATATTTCAAATGTTTCTTCTCTTGGCATTGCCTGGGAATTTCCCATACCCGGTCTTGGGGAATGGGGAGCAGCTGCTACAAATCCCCTGATTCTGGGAGAAACGGTTTATCTGCAGGATCTGAAAAGTAATTTTTTTGCAATTGACCTTAAAACCGGAAAACTGAACTGGAAAAAAGACTATAACCTGGAAGCATATGGCCCCAACGGTCCGGCAATCGGTTGGGATAAAATATTTTTGCAAAAAGGGAATTATGAAATTGCTGCTCTGGATATGACCGGCAACGAGCTATGGTCAACAAAATTATCGGATATTGAAACTGTGGGGATAGATATTCAGCTTGTTGCTTACGGCAATATGGTATATACATCTACTGTACCCGGAACAGAAAATGCAAATTTTTATACCGGTGGCGGTACAGGAATTATTTATGCATTGAATCAGGAAACAGGAAAAATCGAATGGAGTTTTAATACTGTCGATTTAGAGGACATATGGGGTAATCCTGATGTAAACAGTGGAGGCGGCGCGTGGTATCCCCCGGCTGTTGACACAGAAAAAGGTGTAGTATATTTCGAGATAGGAAATCCTGCTCCATGGCCCGGAATTGAAGAATTTCCAAACGGTTCAAGCCGACCCGGATCTAACCTATACACAAACAGCATTGTTGCACTCGACGCCAAAAGCGGTAAACTTTTATGGTACAATCAGGTTCTTCCACATGACATTTTTGATCTTGATTTTCAAATCTCTCCTATAATCACATCTGCTGAAATAAACGGTGAAACTGTTGAAATTGTAATAGGTTCAGGAAAGCTTGGAAAAGTTTATGCATTTGACAGAAATAATGGAAATATAATTTGGGAAACGGCTGTCGGCAAACACGAAAATGTTGAGTTAAAAGAATTGCCTGAAGGTATAACAAGAGTTTATCCTGGACCACTGGGTGGAGTTGAAACAAACATGGCTATTTCTGATGGGGTACTTTATGTCCCTGTGATTAATCTTTTTGCAGATTATACTCCTGCAAGCCTGGATTCATCAACATTTGACATTGGAGCCGGTACAGGAGAGCTGGTTGCCCTAAATGTAAAAACAGGCGAGGAAATCTGGAAAAAAGAATTTAATTCCATAAATGTAGGAGCAGCAACAGTTATAAATGACCTGGTTTTCACTTCGACATTTGACGGAATGATTTATGCGTTTGATAAAAAAACCGGAAATGAAGTTTGGAAATATCAGGCACCGGCTAGCATAAACGGTTGGCCTGCAGTTTCAGGTGATATGATTCTTTTCCCGGTTGGGCTTGGTCCGGAGCCAAAACTTCTTGCTTTCCAGATCGGAAAGGCCGGTACAGAAGCAGCAGAAGAAACTGCATCCTCTTCAGCAGAATCCGGACAGGATAATTCCACTGTTGCAGTTTCAGAATTTAAAGCTGATGGAATAATATCGGATAATGAATACAAAAATAGCCAGACTTACGGTGATTTCGAGATTAACTGGTCAAATGATGATGAATATTTCTATGCTGCAATCAAAGCCTGGACAACCGGATTTGTTGCTGTGGCAATTCAACCTGGTTCAAGAATGAAAGACGCTGATATAATATTGGGTTTTGTTGATGGCAGCGTAGTAAGTGTTTTTGATTTATTCAGCACGGGAGATTTTGGTTCCCATCCTCCGGATACGGAACTTGGGGGAACTGATGACGTAGTGGAATTCGGAGGAATTGATAACGGCACATATACGATAATAGAGTTTAAAAGATTGCTAAATACAGAAGATAAATTTGATAATGAAATTGTTGAAGGAAAAAATAAAATTATCTGGTCTTTTAGCAATGCAGATGGCCTTGAAATCAAGCATTCTTCAAGAGGATACGGAGAAATAGAAATATTAAAATGAAATATATATCATAGTATAATATTTTAGTTGCTAAAGGAAGAAAAAACCTGATATCAGCTTTAGACTTTTACTAGATAAACAATTAAATTTTAGACTCGCAAAGCGATAAAAAATGACCTGAAGTAAAAGATTTAACACAAAAATAACTTAAGAGGTCTTTATGGGAAAAATTAATGAATTCTCCTGGAAAGTTGGAGGACCTGCAGGGTTTGGAATCATGTCTACAGGTCTTATCTTTTCAAAAATCTATGGAACAAGAAAAAATACCCCTGGGAATTTTTTACCAAACTCAGAGAGATACTTATCATGAAGGTTTAGATCAAATAAAAAATACGCCTCTGGTTTTTCATGACATATTTAATATTAGCATATGAGCTAATAGTTAATTATTATTAAAATACTTAAATTGATTTCTAAAAAATATTTTTTAGCAAGGTATCATGTTTAAAGATAGAAAAGAAGCTGGCAACAAACTGGCATTGAAACTGGATAAATATAAAAATCAAAATGTACTGGTTCTCGCTATTCCGAGAGGGGGAGTTGAAGTTGGTTTTGAGGTAGCAGTATACCTGAACAGTGATTTTGATATTCTGGTTTCCAGAAAATTACCCATCCCTTACAACCCAGAAGCGGGTTTTGGGGCTATTGCAGAGGACGGCAGCGCTTATATATATAAGGATGCCTCATTATGGGTACAGAAAAATGAAATCGAAAGAATAAAAAAAGAGCAAATAAATGAGATAAAAAGAAGAATTGAAGTATTGCGTGGAGGCAGACCTCTAACTGCCGTTGAGAGCAGAGTTATTATTTTGATAGACGATGGCCTGGCAATGGGTTCGACAATGCGTGCATCTATTCAATATTGCAGAAACAAAAATGCTAAAAAAGTAATTGTCGCCGTACCTGTTTCGGGAGAGGATGTTTTTTACGAAATTAAACAACTGGTCGATTAAGCATATGTTCTGGAAATGCCATACAATTTCATGGCGGTAGCCCAGGCTTATTTAAATTGGGACGATGTAACTGATGAAGATGTAATAGAATTGATGAAAAAGTGGAAGACACACATTATTTAGAAATTGGTGAGAAAGGGAGAAATCCAGCTCTTGATGGATTTCAACCTGAGATAAAATTATTTATAAACCATAAAATAAATTTCGAATTTTTTAATTTTCTTATCAGGATTTTCATAAAACCACCTATATTTCTAGCCAGTTAGATTACACTATCGGAAAAGGAATATATTTCACTTAATTTAGAGTTGTTATATAATCATTTTGAAATCATAACTGGTAATGGTACTAAAGTTAAGTTTACCTGCAATAAAGAAGAAATAAAAAAATGATAAAAGTATTAATAGTTGACGATCATCCGCTGGTGAGGCATGGTATAAAAACTTTGCTTGACGTTTATGATGATATAGAGGTTATTGGAGAAGCAGAAAATGGTCAAGAAGCATTAGAAATGTGTAAAAAAAATAAGCCCGATGTAGTGCTTATGGATTTAATTATGCCGGGAGTCAACGGTATAGAAGCAACAAAAGAAATAATGAAGAATTGGTCATATATTAAAGTAGTTACCCTTACCAGCTTTGTGGATAAAAAACTTATAGAAGATTCTCTTAAAGCAGGAGCTATCGGTTATGTTTTAAAAAATATATCCGGGGATAAACTGGTAGCAACTATAAGGGATGCTGATAAGGGAAAGTCAACGCTATCTTCTGAAGCAAGCGATTTTTTAATTTTAAACATAAAAAAACCTCCAGTCGCAGATTATCAGCTGACCGGCCAGGAGAAAAATATTCTAGCCTGCCTGGTCGAGGGCCTCTCCAATAAAAAGATTGCCCAGAAGCTGGTATTAAGTCTTTCTACGGTTAAGTTCCATGTAAGCAATATTTTAAATAAGCTGGGAGTCTCAAGCAGGACTGAAGCTGTTTCACTGGCAATAAAAAACAAACTGGTCCAATGACCAGCTAAAAAACCCTCCCTTTTATACCCAAAAACTGGACTAAATAATGGGGTAAAGACACTATTTAGTTCGCTTTTATATTTCAGCTCTTTTTTTAAATTAAACTCTTCCTTAAAATGTCTAAAAAACTTAAAATATAAAGCTAATATGAAAGTATGAAAATTAAACTTCAATTTAAAGGAGTAACAATGTCTTTTAAACCTGACATTAACACTTATGTCCCGGTAAAATAGTATGCGTGGGGATGAATTATAGATCTCATATTGAAGAGCGGGACGGACGATTTCCGGAAAAACCAGTGCTTTTCCCCAAGGCAAAAAGCAGTATTATAAAAAATGGGGAATTTATCATTTACCCCCCCGGAAGTTGAAGAACTTGATTACGAGGTAGAACTTGCGGTGGTAATAGGTAAAAAGATGAAAGACATTCCTGAAGATAAAGTATCTGATTATATTTACGGTTATACTATAATGAATGACATTACAGCCAGAGACATCCAAAAAAATGAGTCGCAGTGGTACCGGGCAAAAAGTTTTGATACCTTCGGGCCTCTCGGTCCTGTTATTGTTGGTAAAGATAAAATACCCGATCCCCAGAATCTGAACCTGAAATCCTATGTAAATGGTGAACTAAGTGCACCACAACATAAATACGGTTACATACAATTTACAGGAAATATATTGCAATTATAGTATGAATTAAAAAGAATTTTTTGAGTTTTGTTGTTAGAATACGTCACCTTAATTATGTTTTAGAGTACTAAGGCATAATGGAAACACCTCAGATATGATATTTGAAATTTACGAGCTTATATCCTACATCTCCAGATCAATCACCCTGGAAGCAAGAGACCTTATATCGACCGGAACTCTGGCAGGAGTAGGAGTTTTTATGAAAGAGAAAAAACTACTCAAGTCTGGTGATATAGTAATCTGTGAGATTGAAAGAATAGGGAGGCTGGAAAATAAAATTGTCTCAGGACAATGAATCAGGAACCAGTAGGTTTTTTATATAAATAATAGAAAGCCTTAAATTCATCTTTTATAAAGTAAAGAAAAATGAATGAGGTTTATCAAATCTTTATCGGCTCCATGGTTGTAGCCTTCTCCGGTGCACTGGTACCGGGCCCTATGCTTACCCTTGTTATAAGCAGTGTCGCCAGGAAAGGATTCTGGACCTCATTTTTCATTGTAGTGGGCCATTCCTTATTGGAGTTAGTGGTAGTAATAAGTTTATTTTTGGGAATATTAAAATATCTGGATAACCCTCTTATTACAAAAATAATAGGGATACTGGGAGGTGTTTTCCTTTTATATATAGGTATTGATATCATAATCTCAATCTTTAAAAATAAATACACAATAGATTTTAAATCAATACAGAAACAAAAGACTATTACCGGTAAATCAACCGGAACGGTGATACTTAAAGGCATTCTGATAAGCCTGGTAAATCCCTACTGGTACATCTGGTGGATCAGTATAGGTGCGGCATTTCTTATAAAAAGCGTAGAATTTAACACTCTTGGCATTTCCTCTTTTTACATAGGTCATATCAGTGCAGATTTTATCTGGTATCTATTTATCGGATTTTTAGTAAATACGGGACGCAAATTTTTTAACCAGAAAATATATAACATAATTCTTGCTGCCTGCAGTTTATTTTTATTTTACCTGGGAATAAGGTTTATTATTGAGGCTATAATCTAACTAAACTCTAATCTGTACCTGTCACAAAAAGTTACAAACACCTGCAATATTAGAATATATTTAGTATTATATGTAATTACAATCCTCACCGCAATTTTGTGTTTTCCATACCAAAAATAATCAGGATCTATTTTCTACATGACAGGAGTTTGTTAAAAGAACTTGCAAGGATAGCCTGGGAAATACTTGCCCTTTATTATAAAAATTCAATAAATAAAGAAAATGTCATCCCTGCAGCAATGATTGACAGACTTACCCATAATATTAATTTTTTATGAAAAGTGGGGTATTTTTCAGTTGAAATTTGGGGGAATTTTCGATTGAAAAAAACAAATATATTTATTTTAATAAAACCCGGCTGCCTGTTATTTCCCGGTAGAAGGAATTATATTAGAAGCATAAGAAAATCTCAAAAGGAATATTTTGTTTCTCTTAAAAAAGCTGAATAAAAATAATTTTAAGGAATGATTTTATTTATAAAATCTATTTTT
>Ga0172363_10002745_pt1 | contig 14237 bp, 11 predicted proteins | sample LakKivs2_kivu2a2_FD_114541 | JGI IMG/M metagenome (GOLD analysis project Ga0172363, IMG submission 114541) | Sediment microbial communities from Lake Kivu, Rwanda - Sediment s2_kivu2a2 | ecosystem: Environmental > Aquatic > Freshwater > Lake > Sediment | place: Rwanda: Western Province, Lake... | reverse complement strand
GAATGGATGTCTCGGTTTCCATCTGTGCAAAAGATATCGTGAATACCTACTCCGAACAGTCCTTGACTGAAATTTTTTGGACGTACGGTGAAGAAAGATTTGCCCGCCGTATTGCTCGAAAAATTGGAGAAGAGCGAAGAAAACGTCCCATCGAAACCACGGGAGCCTTGTCAGAAATCGTGCAAAGCGTTACACCCTATCGGCAAAGGGTAAAAACACTTGCCCGCATTTGGCAGGCGATTCGTTTTGAGGTGAACGATGAATTGGGGCAGCTCAAGAAGGGACTGGAAAGTATCTATCCCCTGTTAAAACCGGAAGGGAGGATCGTCGTTTTAAGCTATGAGTCTCTGATGGACAGGTTGGTAAAGCGATTTTTCCGGGGTGAAAATCCCACGTTTTCAAAAAAGGAACCCTTCCAATCGGATTCGCAATTTCATTTTCGTGTATTGACTCGAAGGGTAGTGCGCCCCACGGAAGAAGAAGTGAGAAAAAATCCAAGGGCAAGGAGCGCGCGGCTTCGGGCTGCAGCAAAAAAACTCGGTTCGCTCGAGGATTTGTCCGATGAGAAACACTAAAAATTATTCTTTTCAAAACGGACAGAAAGCCGCTTCTTCTCATCGAGGGGGGGGCTTCCGTTTGAGTTGTTTTTTGGGTTTTATCATCACCCTTCTTTATCTTTGGGGAAAAGTTCAGATTGATTTTGTGCTCAGAGAGAACGACCGCTATGAACAGAAAATTCGAAATCTTCAGCGCGAAACGGATGATCTTCGTATTCAAATCAACCACCTGCGAAGTTATGCAAGGATTGTTGGGCTGGCAGAAAAACGGGGCATGACGTTCGTATCCGCTTCAGATCAGGAAGAACTGCCAGTGGATATGAAGGGGATAGATGCCCACTCAGAAAAAAGGACAGTCACGCTTCAATATGCCGGAGTGGGTATTGTCGGGATGGAACGCCAGAGAAAAACTATAAATATGGAAAGTAAGGATGATATGGTTGAATAAATCGGAAGATCCCGTCCGACTCCAAGAGAGGCGCAGGCTACGCATACTGAGCAGTTTTTTTTCTTTTATTATTGTAGTTGTTCTCTTTCGTGCTTTGATGTTTCAGGTGTGGAAGCGTGAACCTTGGAAAACCTTGGCGCCCAGTCAGTATGAGCAGCAGGTGAAATTGGTGGCCAAAAGGGGAATCATCTACGATCGGGATATGAATATTCTTGCCATGGATCTTCCGATTGTTTCTCTGGCTGTGGATCCTACGCAGATAAAAAACCAAGAAAAGGTCGTTTCATTGCTTTCAAGAACGTGCGGGGATCGAGAGGATCATTATCGCGAGTTGTTGAGAAGTGCGAAGGGAAGTTCTTTTGTTCGAATCAAAAATGATATCCCTGAAGAGGAAAGGAAAAAGCTTGCCGAGTCTAAAATTCTGGGATTCATTTTTCTTAAGGAGCGAAAACGGGTTCGCCCTTACGAAGCTTTGGCGCCGCAGGTTATTGGAATTACCAATGGGATGCATCAAGGAGTGGGTGGCATTGAACAGGTGCTGGATGAAGTCCTTCGCGGCGAGGACGGATGGGCAATTTTTCAAAGGGACGGTTTGAATCGAAATTTTTCAAGTGTGGATTATCCCGAGAAACAACCAAAAGATGGAAACCATGTCATTCTCACGTTAAATCACGTCTATCAGTCCATTGCTGAAGAGGAGTTGAAAAAGGGTGTTGAGCGTCACAAGGCCAAAGGGGGATCTGCCGTGCTTTTGGATCCCTTTTCAGGCGAGGTCTTGGTTATGGCCACCGCAGTGGGCGAGAGGTTACAGAGTCAACAATCGAAATTTGAAGAGATTCTAAAGAATTGGACAACGCAGGTGGAATTCGAACCCGGTTCGACATTCAAAATAGTGACCGCGGCTGCAGCGCTTGAAGAGGGTCTTTTCACACCCAAATCCTTGATTCATTGTGAAAACGGATCGTACCGTCTTGCCAATCATACCATTCATGATCACGACAAAGCGTTCTCCTGGTTAACACTGAGTCAGGTTTTAGAAAATTCGTCCAACATCGGCATTGCGAAAATTGGGAGAAAACTTGGGAAGAAGACGTTATACAAGTACGCACAAAATTTTGGGTTCGGCAACAGCACAGGAATTCCTCTTCCAGGAGAAGTTTCAGGGATTCTTCGACCGGTATATCACTGGTCTGAATTCTCGACGGCTGCCATGTCTTTTGGCCAGGGAATCTCTGTGACAAGCCTTCAGTTGGCATGCATGGTTGCTGTCATTGCCAACGGTGGTGAATTGGTCAAACCGGTAATCCTCAAGGCGATTGTAGATACGAACGGAGAGGAGGTAAAAACATTTTCACGGAAGGTCATCCGGAGGGTCATCTCGGAGGAGACAGCCAAACAGTTGCGAGAGATCTTGGTGAAAGTGGTCCGCAGCGGAAGCGGTACGGAAGCCAGAGTGAAGGGTGTGGAAGTGGCTGGCAAAACCGGCACGGCTCAAAAATCCGTACCCGACTTCAAGGGGTATTATCCTGGAGCGTATGTAAGCTCTTTTATCGGGTTTTGGCCTGCGGAAGCCCCCATGTTTGTTCTGGTCGTTGTGCTGGATGAACCCAGAGATATGTACTGGGGCGCTTCATCGGCTGCTCCCATTTTTTCCCGAATCGTGCAGCGGATCACAGGTCTTCCAGAATCTCCGTGGCATCCTGGTCAGAAAGAAAAGAATGGAAAGACCCAGACGAAGTTTGTTTTTTCTCATTGGAGGCAGGAGGCGGATCATGGATCATCCAAAGAAGATCGAAGGGAAAAAAGAATAGATTCTCCCTACCATGTGCCCAATGTGATGGGATTAAGCATACGTGAAGCGCTTCAACAATTGGCCATTCGCGGAATAGAGGTCAAAGTTGAAGGAAGCGGTATCGTCATTCACCAGACGCCAGAGCCGGGAAGAAAAGTGGAAAAAGGAATGATTTGTCAACTGGCCTGCCAGAAAAGTCAAACAAAGGCGGCACTTCAGTGAAATCGTTAAAGGAACTTTGTCGTGATGTGGTACCGCTTCCCCCAATGGAGGGGAACGATCTTTCCATTTCGGGAATTGCATCGGATTCCCGTAAGGTTCAGTTGGGCAATCTTTTTGTTGCCATCTCTGGGTACAACAGCGATGGACATAATTTTGTGGATGCAGCCGTTGCGAACGGCGCAGCCGCTGTGGTCGTGGAAGAGGACGTTGGAGAGAAAACCATTCCTGTGCTTCGTGTCAAAGACAGCCGCAAAGCCCTTGCACTTTTGTCCAGCGCTTTCTTCGACAATCCGTCTCAAGATCTTCTTCTCGTAGGCATAACCGGAACCAACGGCAAGACCACCGTCTCTTTTCTTCTGGAATCCATTTTAAAACAGGCCAAAATAGAGACCGGCGTTTTTGGAACCGTAACCTATCGCTGGAAGGGGCACGAGGAGCCGGCAAAGTTGACAACGCCCGATGTTCTTGAAATACAATCCCTGCTGAATCACATGCGAAAAGACGGTACGCAAGCCGTGGTCATGGAAGTCTCTTCTCATGCGCTTGCTCTGGATCGGGTGTACGGAATGAAATTTCGGGCAGCCGTATTTACCAATCTTTCCAGGGATCATCTGGATTTTCACAATTCGCTGAAGGACTACGGCAAAACAAAAGCCAGACTTTTTGAGATGCTCTCTTCAAACGGCGTCGGAATCATCAACGGGAACGATTCTGCCAGCCGGTGGATGATGCAGGCAGCCAAGGGGAGAACAGTCACGTTTGGCCTGCAAAACAGCGATTTGGATTACAAAATAGAGAATGTCAAGATGACGGAATGGCGATCCGAATTTACTCTTACAGGCAAGCGGAAGCGAGTAACTCTTTCCACAAATCTTTTAGGAAAGTTTAATGTCATGAATGCGGCAGCGGCTGCAGTCACGGGTTTGGAGTTGGAATTGGACGAGGATCTCATTCGGAGCGGCATTGGCCAACTCCAGCGTGTGCGGGGCAGGATGGAAACCATGGATTCAAAACGAGGATTTCGCGTGATTGTGGATTATGCCCATACCCCCGATGCACTTCAGAATGTCCTGTGGGCAGCACGTGAACTTACCAAGAAGCGCTTGATCGTCGTGTTTGGATGTGGTGGAGAAAGGGACAGGGGGAAGCGTCCGGAGATGGGAAAAATCGCAGCCGAACTTGCAGATAAAATTTTTATTACGTCCGACAATCCAAGAAGAGAAAATCCGGAAATTATTCTCGCGGACATCATGGAAGGAATCGGATCCGCGAGAGATGTTATGATCGTGTCGGATAGAAAGAAAGCCATCACCAATGCTCTGGATAGTGCTGAAAAAGGCGATACGGTCGTTGTTGCCGGAAAAGGCCACGAGACATATCAAGATCTTGGATTTGCACGCATTCCTTTTGATGACCGTTCTGTCATCGAAGATCATCTTGGTTTGCATCAAGAGGCGTGAAGTGGATTTGACCCTGCACGTGATTACACAAATTTTGGGAGTGCCGGACACACAGGAAGGGCGACTGCCTGTATCGGGGATTTCCATAGATTCCAGAACGCTTACGCGAGGTATGCTTTTTTTTGCCCTGAAAGGCGAAAAGAGCGACGGGCATTTTTTTGTTCGCGAGGCACTGAAGAAAGGCGCCAGTGCGGCGGTAGTGGATCGCCACTGGATTTCTCAACACAAGAACGGACAGGAAGGTATTTTGATTCCTGTGAAAAATCCTCTGGTGGCACTTCAGGAAGTCGCCTCGTATTACAGGAAGCGATTTCGTTTTCCTGTCATTGCGGTGACAGGGACCAACGGAAAGACAACCACCAAGGAAATGCTGTCGGCCGTATTGGGCATGAAATACTCGGTAGCGAAATCGGAAGGGAATTTCAACAATCACATCGGCCTGCCTTTAAGTATCTGTGCGTGGGACAACACAAACACCATGGCGGTGCTGGAAATGGGAACCAATCATTTTGGAGAAATCAGGCGTCTATGTGAAATCGCGCGTCCCACCCACGGGGTCATCACCAATGTCGGAAAAGGGCATCTGGAATTCTTCGGAGACCTGAAAGGCGTGCTGCGGGCCAAAGCAGAGCTTGTTGATTTTTTGAAAGACCGCGGTACGGTTTTCTTAAACGGCGATGATTTCCATCTTCAATCCTTCAAAGGGATTGTGCCGCAAACGTTCATGTACGGATTTTCCGAAAATTACGATTTTTCAGGAGAAGAGCTGGGTACGGATCCTTCAGGATTTCCCAAGATGCGCATGGGGGAGGCAGAGGTGACCATTCGGGTGCCAGGCAGCTACAACCTGAGCAACGGACTGGCGGCCGCTGCCGTGGGACGGCATTTTGGCGTTTCATGGGAAGCGATCAAACACGCCTTGGAAAGTTTCAGGCCCATGGACAAACGCATGACGATCGTGCGGTTTTCTGGGATGACTGTATTCAATGATACCTACAACGCCAATCCGACTTCGGTTCAGCAAGCCTTGAACACTTTAAAAGAACGGCAAGAAGGAAAACGAAAAATTGTTGTTTTGGGAGATATGCTGGAATTGGGAAAAAGGAGCAGAAAGGAACATCAAAATATCGGAGACTGTGTTGTCCAACTGGGATTGGATGCTTTTTTTGGATTCGGGCCGGCAATGCGATCCGCCACAGACCGTGCTTGTAAACTGGGAATGAACGCTGTTGTTCATTCCGAATCCAAAAGCGATGTTGTGGAAAAACTTCTGCGCTTTGTACGCGATGGCGATGTGATTCTGATCAAGGGGAGCCGGGGGATGAAAATGGAGGAGATTGTCGCAGGTTTGCAGGAAGGGTCGAAGGGAGAAAAAAAGGAGTAATCCATGCTCTATCATTTTTTGTATCCGCTGCGCCAACTATTTTTTGGTTTTAATCTGTTCGGATATATTTCTGTACGTTCGGCATCGGCCGCTGTAACAGCGCTTATCGTCACCTTTCTTGTTGGGCCAAGAATCATTCGATGGCTTAAAACACGTGAAATTACGGAAAACGTTCGGGAAGAAACCCCAAAGTCGCATCAAACCAAAAGGGGAACGCCCTCCATGGGAGGGCTGATTGTCCTCTGCGCCGTGTTGGTCCCTGTGCTTCTTTTTGCAAGGCTGGATAACCAGTACATTCTGTTGATGATCGGGGCTACTCTCTGGATGGGTGCAGTTGGGTTTTTGGATGATTATTTAAAAATTGTGAAAAAATATCCCAAGGGTCTGATCGGAAGATACAAACTTGTCGGCCAAGTTCTTCTTGGAATTGTGATCGGCACGGTGGTGACTTTGTCCTCCGAATACGAAGGAGTGCAGTGGTACAGCAGCGTGCCTTTCTTTAAAAATTTAATGATTAATTTTGGCTGGTTCTATATCCCCATGGTGATCTTTGTGGTTACAGGAACTTCCAATGCTGTCAACCTCACGGACGGTCTGGACGGGTTGGCCATCGGGTTGGTAGGCATTGCCGCGCTGGCATGGGCGGGGATGAGTTACGTCACTGGAAGGGTTGATTTCAGCGGTTACCTGAACATATTGTATCTCAAGGGTGCAGGAGAGCTCACCGTGTATTGCGCGGCTCTTATCGGCGCTTCACTCGGTTTTCTCTGGTTTAACAGCCATCCTGCCATGGTATTTATGGGCGACACCGGCGCTCTGGCTTTGGGAGGTGCTATCGGCACGCTGGCCGTGCTTTTGAAAAAGGAACTGCTCCTGATTTTGGTGGGAGGTGTTTTTGTCGCAGAGAGTCTTTCTGTGATTTTACAGGTTTTTTCTTTTCGATGGTTTGGAAGGCGCATTTTCCGAATGGCACCTCTCCACCATCATTTTGAGCTGAAGGGCTGGCCTGAAGAAAGAGTGGTGGTACGATTCTGGATTGTGGGCATTTTGCTGGCTCTTCTGAGTTTGGGTACGTTCAAGGTACAGTAGTCGAGCGGATTGTGGAAAAGCCATTGATTGACATCCGTGGAAAACACGTCACAGTCTTGGGGGCAGGACGCAGTGGTGTGGCGGTTGCCAGGCTCTTGTCTTCCAAGGGCGCAAAGGTATTTCTCAGCGAAACGGCGCCAAGAGAAACAAAGTCGGATGAAGCCAAGATCCTGGCCGAGGCCAACATTCCAGCCGAATTCGGTGACCACACGTCCCACACTGTTCAGGCTGATTTGTGTGTGATCAGTCCGGGCATACCTCAATCCAGCGCTGTGGTCAAAAAGATCAAAAGCAAGCGGATTCCGATCTTTGGGGAATTGGAAGTGGCCTCTTGGTACTGCCGATCTCCCATCCTTGCTGTAACCGGATCGAACGGGAAATCCACAGTGACGGCTTTGTTGGGCGAAGTGTTTCGGGCAGCAAGAAAACCTTGCATTGTCGCAGGGAATATCGGTACTCCCTTTTCCGGTGCAGTGGGCGAGACGGTACCCGAAGGGGTGGCTATTTTGGAGGTCAGCAGTTTCCAGTTGGAGACCATTCGCCGTTTTCGACCCCATGTGGCCATCTTTCTCAATCTGACACCGGACCATCTCGATCGGCACGGATCACTCGAAGATTACGGAAAACTGAAGGCCCGGATATTCCAAAATCAAACACCCTCGGATTATGTTGTGTTTAACGGGCAGGATTCCCGCGTCGTTGCATTGTCTCGCAGGGCAAAAAGCAGGAAAGTTGTCTTTGGTGTTGAGGAGAATCGGATACCTTGCGGATTTGTGCGAAGCGGCATGTTGACCCTACGGCTGGAAGAAGGCGAGGAAACGATCCTGCCTGTAAACGAGATGGGCATACAGGGAGAGCACAATGTGGCGAACGGATTGGCATGCGCTCTGGCTGCTCGACTCCTGGGGGTGAAGGGTGAAGTGATACGCAGGGTCTTTCGTCTTTTTAAGGGACTTCCCCATCGCATGGAATTTGTCCGGGAATTGGACGGTGTGGGATGGGTGAACGATTCCAAAGCAACCAATGTGGATTCTGTCTGGTACGCACTGGGAAGTTACTCAAAACCTGTCGTTCTCATTGCCGGAGGAAGAGACAAGGATTCGGATTTTACTGTGCTGCGTGAACGAATCCGAGAAAGAACCCGCGGTGTGATCCTCCTAGGAGAGGCAGCGGAAAAGATGGCGAAAGCTTTTCAAGGGGTGTCGTCTTTGGTGAAAGCCGGTTCGCTGAAAGAGGCTGTACTGAAAGCCAAAGACATGGCACGGGCCGGAGATATTGTTCTTCTTTCGCCGGCGTGTGCCAGTTTCGACATGTTTCAAAATTTTGAAGACCGCGGTGATCAATTCAAAATACTGGTGAACCAATTATGATCAACCATCCCAATGCCGAGCGGGGAGATCGCATCCTCTTTGTCGTGGTCGCCATTCTGCTTTTTCTCGGCCTACTCATGATTTACAGTGCCAGCTCTGTCCGGGGGGCGGAAAAATTTAACGATCCCGCACGTTTTGTCAAACTCCATGCGCTTCGCATCGCGTGTGGATTTTTCTTCCTTTTGGTGTTTTCAAAAATGGACTATCACCGGTTTCGGTGGATCACGCCAATTCTCCTTCTTGTATGCTTGGTTCTTCTCGTCGGTGTCCTATTCCGGCCGGAGTCAAACGGCAGCAGGCGATGGTTCGTCATCGCTGGGAAAGCGTTTCAGCCTTCGGAGTTTATGAAATTGGTGATGGTTTTTTTTCTGGCTGCTGTGTTTTCCCAGGGAGAGCGGCTTGAAATGCATGAGAAAAATCGAATTGCCATGTCCTATCTTGTCCTTCTCCTGAGTGTAGGACTGGTCTTTATTGAACCCGATCTGGGAACAGCCATGGTCCTTTTTTTGGTGGGATTTTCTATGTTTTACTTGGGTGGGGTAGGTTGGAAAGAATTGGCAAAAATGGTCCTTGCGCTTGTTCCTTTGCTATCGCTTGGTATGGTGATCTTTCCGTACCAACGACAGCGGTTTCTCGATTACATCGGATCGGTTTTCGGTTCAGGACCTATGAGTTATCAGGTAAAACAGTCCATCATTGGACTGGCACACGGGGGTTTTGCCGGTGTCGGATACGGAGGTGGAAAACAGAAACTGTTCTTCCTGCCGCAGCCTTTTTCTGATTTTATTCTCTCACACATTGGAGAGGAACTGGGCTTCTTGGGACTTGGGGCAGTTTTTATACTGTTGTTTCTCGTCCTTTGGAGAGGCGTTCGAATCGCCTTGAGGGCACCCGATCGGTTCGGAACCCTTCTGGCCGGAGGGATTACATCCATGATTCTGGTGAATGCGTTAATCAATGCAGGCGTTGTGGTAAACCTTCTGCCGACAACGGGGCTTCCTTTTCCTTTCCTGAGTTACGGGGGTTCTTCTCTTGTTGTGCATCTTGTGGGCATAGGGATTCTGCTGAACATTTCGAAAAGAAATGTCGCCTCCTATCCGGGTTTCACGATACCAAGAGGACGAAATGATTGAAGCCAAGAGAAGGACGCCATGCGAGTGATTGTGACTGGAGGAGGCACGGGAGGACATCTCTATCCGGGTCTCGCGGTTGTTGAAGAATTGGGAAAAAAGGTTTCCTGCCAGATCCTTTTCATAGGAACGCGGAGTGGAGTGGAGGCCAAGGTGGTCCCACAAAAGGGATATGTTTTTCAAACGATTTGGATCAGCGGATTTAAGCGGGGAAGAATCTGGACGAATATTTTTTTCCCGCTAAAAGTCGTGGTTTCACTGGTGCAGGCGTTGTCCATTGTTTATCAATTCAACGCGCAGGTGGTTCTGGGAACCGGCGGGTACGTGAGCTGGCCGGTCGTCATGGCAGCCGTTTTATTGGGGAAAAAGACCGTGATCCAGGAGCAGAATCAATCCCCAGGGATTGTGACGCGGGTGCTGGCACCGTTTGTGAGTTCTGTGCATCTGAGCTATGAAGCATCTCGAAACTATTTTCGGTCTTCGTCCCGAGTGCATGTGACGGGAAATCCGACCCAGAGTACCCTGGATGGATTTTCCCGTGCTCAAGGATGCCGAAGGTTTGGACTGGCGTCGAACAAAAAGACCCTTTTTGTATTCGGAGGCAGTCAGGGTTCGCTGGCCATCAACAGGGCTGTGCTGGATCTTCTGCCAAGCTTATTGAAGGAAAAAGACATTCAGATTCTTTGGGCCACCGGTCCGCGCTGGTTTAAAGAAATAGAGAAGAAAACAACGTCCAATAGAAATACGATAAAAATCTTTCCCTATATTCACGATATGGGAATGGCCTATGCCGCGAGCGATCTTGTTCTTTGCCGATCCGGAGCCACGACAGTGGCGGAAGTTGCCCGTCTTGGAATTCCGGCAATCTTCATTCCTTTTGCCGATGCTGCGGGGGGCCACCAGAAGGAAAACGCGAGGGTGTTGTGGCAGGCGGGAGCGGCTGAGATGGTTCTGGAAAACCAGATCCACGAAGGCCGATTGGAGAGTCTTGTTCTTTCTGTTTTGCACGATTCGCAGCAAAGGAAGGCCATGGGTGAGAAAGCAAAACGGTTTGGCAGACCTCAGGCAGCTTCAATTATTGCAGACGATATGATTGCGCATGCGTCGCATGAATGTGAGGAGGTATCCCCATCGGAGCAAAATTGTTAGGACGCACTCGCCGAATCCACTTTGTGGGGATCGGTGGGATAGGGATGAGCGGTATCGCTGAAGTGCTTCTCAATTTGGGCTTCACCATCACCGGTTCGGACAGGCAGCTTTCTTCGATAACGGAGCGTTTGGAAAAATTGGGGGCTGTCATCTATCGCGATCACAGCGGGGAGCAGGTTCTGGGTGCGGACGTGGTGGTGATTTCTTCGGCGGTTCCCATGGACAATGTCGAGGTCACCGCGGCATTGAATCTGAAAATTCCTGTGATTCGAAGAGCCGAGATGCTCGGCGAGTTGATGCGGATGAAGCAGGGGGTGGCTGTGGCCGGTACCCACGGAAAAACAACGACCACGTCCATGGTGGGCTTGGTACTGCAGGAAGGTGGATTTGATCCCACCTTGATTGTGGGGGGAAGACTCCGCAGTTTAAAAACCAATGCAAAGCTTGGGGAAGGAGACTATCTGGTAGTGGAAGCGGATGAGTTTGACCGTTCTTTTCTTCAACTGACGCCAACCGTAGCGGTCATTACCAACATCGAATCCGAACATCTGGACTGTTACAAAGATGTGGAAGAGATCAAGGCAACGTTTGTAACGTTTGCCAACAAAGTTCCCTTTTACGGTGCCGTGGTTCTGTGTCTGGATGAAGAATCCCTCCAGGAGATTATTCCCCTTCTTCATCGGAGGATATTGACCTACGGAATCAATCCTCAGGCCGAAGTACGGGGAACGGATCCGAGCTTCCATGAACTTCACACGAAATTTACTGCTCTCTGGCGAGATCAGGTTCTTGGGATGATCCATCTTCAACTTCCGGGGTTGCACAATGTCAAGAATGCCTTGGCCGCTTTGGCCGTTGGTCTGGAACTTGAAATTCCTTTTAAAAAAATCAAAAAGGCGTTGGAGGAATTTACCGGAGTACACCGACGATTTGAAATCAAAGCAGACGTGGGAGGTGTTCTGATTGTAGACGATTATGCGCACCATCCCACAGAAATCAAAGCAAGCCTGAAAGGAGCACAGGATGGCTGGGATCGCCGTGTTGTGACGGTTTTCCAGCCCCATCTCTATTCCAGAACCAGAGATTTTTATCATGACTTCGGTCAGTCGTTTTTTGATGCGGATATTTTGATTATCACCGATATTTATCCGGCTCGGGAGGAACCTCTGCCCGGTGTGACCGGTGAGCTTGTCGCCAATGCAGCCCGTGCTCTGGGGCACCGTCAGGTCGTCTACATTCCGGATCAAGAGCAGGTTGCCGATTATTTGCATCAGATCGTCCGGGAAGGAGATATGGTCATTACCATGGGTGCGGGGGATATTTGGAAAGTGGGAGACGCATTGCTTGGAAAGATGAAATAGATCATGGAAACTCAGGTTCACATATTCCAGAAGTTAAGGAAAGTGTTCAGGGGAGAAATTTTAATCAACGAGCCCCTGTCCAAACACACCTCGTTTCGAATCGGTGGTCCTGCAGATATGTTTCTCTATCCAAAAGATATGGAAGATCTGAGCGCATTGGTTGATTTCAGCCGGAGAGAAGGGATCCCCTTTTTTGTCATCGGGAACGGGTCCAATCTTCTGATCAGCGACGATGGATTTCGTGGGATGGTTCTGTCGCTTGCGGAAACCTTCGCACATATAAACTGCAAAGGATATACATTGACTGCGGGTGCGGGTGTGCCCATGTCTGATTTGCTGAGATACTGCACGGAACGGGGGCTCTCGGGATTCGAGCCGTTGGTGGGCATACCGGGTCAGGTGGGCGGTATGTTACGTTTGAATGCCGGTGCTTTTGGCAGCGAGATTTGTGATCATTTAAAAAGTGTGCATCTGTTGGACAGCTTTGGAATTTTTGAGAAACGGTCGCGTGAAGATATCACCGTGGGATACCGGTATGCGGATTTTCCAAACAACGCTGTTCTTGTGGAGGCCCAATTCTTCCTTGCAGAGGGCAATCCCAAGGAAATGGAAGCCCTTCAGAACAAATGGTTCGCGGAGAGGAAGAAAAAGCAGCCGCTGTCTCTTCCTTCCGCTGGATCGGTGTTTAAAAGACCACCGGGAGACTATGCAGGACGCCTCATCGAAGAAGCCGGATGCAAGGGACTTCGAATCGGGGATGCCATGGTGTCAAAAAAACATGCGAATTTTATTGTCAATTGTCACTTTGCCAGCGCTCAGGATGTACTCCGGCTGATGGATGAGGTGCGGAATCGGGTGCTCAAACGATTTGGTATTGAGCTGAGTCCAGAAATTCATATGATAGGATTTAATGAACGATGAAACTATCCGATTTCCTGAAAAGTATCTTTCGCCGATTTTTCGTATTGCTCATAAGCAGTGGGCTGCTCTTTTCCCTCTGGACCGCAGGCATCCATTATTCTACGTGGCTGAAAAAGCCGGAGAATTTTCAAATTCGGAAGATCACGGTCAGGGGAAACGATTTATTTTCCGAGGAAGAACTGCTCCGCATGGGAAACGTCGCAGGATACAAATCCATCTGGGATGTGAATCTAAGCGAGGTTGAAAAGCGGATAGCCAGGAATCCGTTTCTTGAAGAGGTGACTGTCGAGCGTTTTTTACCTGATATCATTCGAATCCGCGTGAAGGAGAAGCGTCCCATCGCTTTGCTCAATTTCAAAGGGACGTTTTTCTGTTTGGATCGGGAAGGTTTGGTTATGCCTTCGAAACCGGGCAAGTTATACGATCTACCGATTTTATCTGGAAAGTTTCAAGGGAGTGTGAGCGAGGGCAGCCGAGTAGGGGGGAGCAAGATTTACGAGGGATTGTATTTCGTCATGATTATGCTCAAAGAGAGGCCTGAGCTTTACACTCAGATTTCGGAAATCCAAGTCACGCATCCGGAGGGTTTGGTGCTCTATACGAGCCGTGCGGGAGTGCCGGTTATTGTTGGAAGCGGGGGATGGAATCGAAAACTCTGTTATTTACAGGCAATTCTGGACAAGCTGGTTCGGGAAGAGGAGTTGCCAAAGGTTCGTTACATTGATCTCCGATTTCAAGATCAGATTGTCGTAGGAACGGGGGCCTAAATGATATATTCAACAAAGGACATGCGCAGAGGGGGAGAAAGAGACATTATTGCGGGTCTGGATATTGGGACCAGCAAAATCGGGGTGGTCATTGGAGAAGTCGCTGAGGCTGGAGGTATTCAGATTTTGGGTACCGGAATGAGTCCGTCCGAGGGCCTCCGGCAGGGTGTAGTGATCAATCTGAACTTGGCCGTTCAATCCATTGAACGTGCGGTACAGGAAGCACAACTGACCGCTGGGATTGAGATTGAGGATGTGATCGTAGGTATTGCTGGAGATCACATACGAAGCGTGAACAGCCGAGGTGTTGTGGCTGTATCCCGATCAGATCACGAGATTACCCAGCACGACGTCAATCGGGTCATTGATGCGGCAAAAGCGATCGCCCTCCCCATTGATCGGGAAGTGCTGCACATCATACCCCAAGAGTTCATCGTTGATAATCAGTCTGGGATTAAAGATCCTGTAGGAATTTCCGGAGTGCGTTTGGAGGCAGAAGTTCATATTGTCACCGGAGCGGTGACCTCGGCCCAGAATATTGTGCGTAGCGTCAACAAGGCGGGTCTTGGTGTCATTGCTCTGGTATT
>Ga0172363_10002744_pt1 | contig 14239 bp, 9 predicted proteins | sample LakKivs2_kivu2a2_FD_114541 | JGI IMG/M metagenome (GOLD analysis project Ga0172363, IMG submission 114541) | Sediment microbial communities from Lake Kivu, Rwanda - Sediment s2_kivu2a2 | ecosystem: Environmental > Aquatic > Freshwater > Lake > Sediment | place: Rwanda: Western Province, Lake... | reverse complement strand
TGCCTCGACTGGACTGAAAAGGATATTATTCTAAAGGGTGTGAAGGCAGTTGCAAATGCGGGTGTTGTTCTGCTTGGATCAGATAAACCTGTAAAATCAAGGATTACTGCCAGCAGCGTGGTGATAACTCCGCCCGTTTTAAATCCTGACAATTACCAGCCGGCGTATGTTTTTAAGCTTAAAATAGAGTAAAAAAATTTCGTAACTTCAACCAGATTTGTTTAAGACATAACCTTAAATTCCCTGAATATGAAAAATTCATTAATGATCTTTATTGTTACCTTCTTTGCACTTGTTGTCATATCATGTAAAACGACAACCACAGAGGTAGTTACGCCAAAAACCGATATTTCAGAATTCCTTGGTCAGTGGACCATAGATATTGAAGGCGGATCTGTCGGCTGGCTCGAGGTCCGCCAGGAAGATAATTACCTGGATGCAGATGTGCTCTGGGGCGGCGGAAGTGTGCTTCCTGTTTCTGCCGTATTCCTTGTTCAGGACCGTATGCTGGTTGTACAGCGTTCAAACGACATAGTCAGAAAGAGGGATGAAAACAATAATCCCCTGAAAACTCAGAGAGTGGCCAGCTGGATGGAAATTACAAAAGACGAAGAAAAAATAAACGGCATTCTCCTTTCACCCAGGCGTAACAGCCTTAGCGTGGATACAACTACGTTTACCGGGACAAAACTTCCTCCTGTTACGGCAGCGCCAGATCTTTCAAAGGTTAAGTTTGGTGACCCGGTTACTTTGTTCAACGGTAAAGATCTTACAGGATGGAAACTCACCAGAGAGAATCAGACAATCGGATTCAAGGTCGTTAACGGACTGCTGGTAAATGATCCTGTTCAAACTGAAGGACAGCCTCATATCAGTTATGGTAATCTCATGACTGAAAAGGAATTCGGGGATTTCAACCTGAAGATCGATGTTAATGTTCCTGCAGGCAGCAACAGCGGCATTTACCTCCGCGGTATATATGAAATCCAGGTGATGGACTCTTATAAAAGAAACCTGGATCCTCATAATATGGGAGCAGTTTACAGTCGTGTTACACCGACAGTTGCAGCAGAAAAACCTGCCGGAGAATGGCAGTCGCTGGATATCACACTTTGCGAAAGGCATATTTCTGTTATCCTGAATGGAGTTAAAATCATTGACAATCAGCCTGTACAGGGGCCAACAGGAGGAGCATTGCACTCCGATGTTTTTGCTCCCGGACCCATTTATCTGCAGGGAGATCACGGAAAAGTGTCATACAGGAATATTATTCTGACTCCGATTATCAAATAGCCGGATGAAAAGTAGCATTTTCATCCTGTTTCTGTTTCTTTCTTTTTTCCGGCCGGATGCTGATTCAGTTTCTTTTGTATATCAATCGGGAGCTTCAGGATTGACGGCTTATAAGGGAGACAGCCTGATAAATCAAATACTATACAATGGAAGAGTCTGGAGGAACCTTTACATAAGAATTGAAGGGGATCCGTTCTTTCAGTCAAACAAGTTTTTCCCTGGCACGGTTGAAATAAACGACAAGACCTTTACAGACATACCCTTAAGATACGATATATACAATGATCAGATACAGATCCTTACTGATAAGGACCTGATCCTCCAGCTTAATAAGGAAATGGTAAACAGTTTCATAACCACTTCAGGTGAAACAACCGGCAAATTCATTAAGATCGAAAAGAGTGAGAAATACCCGGTGTCCGGATATCTCAACCTGCTTTATGCAGGTGATCCTTCATTGCTTGTAAAATACAGGAAAGAAGTAGATATGAGCCTATCGAATAAAGTATACGGGACTTTCTTCCAGATGCACAGAATATATTTGTTAAAAGACAGCGTCATGTACGTGGTCGGAGGCAGACGAAGTTTTATTAAACTATTGGAAGACAGGAAACATGAGATTCGTAATTTCATTAGAACCAATAAGTTATCAATAGCCAGAAAGTATCCGGAAAGCTTTGTCCCGGTGCTGGAGTTTTATGATAAATCCAGATAGCTGATCATTTTGCATGAAATTCAGGATACTGATAATCACACTTTCTCTGGCCATTTGTTTTAATATGGCAGCCCAGGACCGGGAACAGGTCAGGATCGACTGGGACTATTCCGGTCTTACTTTCGGGGAATTTGTTTCAAGAGTGGAAAATCAATACCCGGTAAGATTCTTTTACAGGGATGAATGGATCAGCGGTCTGAAGCTTGGTGATTACACCGGAAACATCGTTTTAACTCAGCTGCTCGATGATCTTTTTAAATCATTGTCGCTTTACTATTTCATCGACGGGTCAGGGAATATTGTGATTACAAAAAACTACGAGGTCAGGTTTTCGGTAAAGCAGGTTGAGTCAGAAGGGAACTTCATTCCGCCGACTGAATATTATGATGCTGAGGAGAGCAAAAAGCAATCGGGAATTATTGCAATTGAAGTCGGAAATCCTGCTGAAAGGAATCTTCCAGGGGATGTGCTAGTTACGGGGTATATAACTGACAGGGACACCAGGGAGCCAGTTTCGGGTGCGACAGTATTTATTCAGAAGCTTTCTGCAGGCACAATATCAAATGATTATGGTTTTTATTCCTTGCGGGTAAGGCGCGGAGTTCATTTAGTTCAGATTTCATTCATCGGTATGAAGGAAAAGCTTATCAGCCTTAATCTGAACGGTCCCGGTGAAATGAATGTCGAAATGAACAGCGTGCTTATTCCTCTCAGGGAAACTGTTGTTTCTGCCCAGAAGAGCATGGTCCTGCAAAGGTATGAGGTTGGTGTGGAAAGGGTTAATATAACTTCATTCAAACTTCTTCCAACCTCTATGGGTGAATCTGACATAATCAAGAGTTTCCTGCTGACAACCGGTGTACAATCAGTGGGAGAAGGCTCTGCAGGCTTCAATGTACGCGGAGGATCTGCGGACCAGAACCTGATACTACTTTATGGTGCGCCCATTTACAACTCCTCTCATTTTTTTGGTTTTTTCTCTGCAGTGAATTCAGACATCATCAGGGATGTGACGCTTTATAAAGGCGGTATTCCAGGAAGGTATGGGGGAAGGATCTCATCGGTGCTTGATATTGTCGCAAAAGACGGCGACAGGAAAGAATTTCATGGAAACGCAGGAATAAGTCCGATTACCACCCATCTGATGGTGGAAGGACCGTTAATAAAAGATACTCTCACATATATTCTTACAGGCAGGACAACCTATTCAAACTGGATATTCCAGCTTATTGACAATCCTGCCCTGAAAAGGAGCAGGGCTTCATTTTATGACCTTAACGGTAAGATTACATACGACATCGACAAGAATAACAGGATAGACCTGTCATCATATTATAGTCATGATTCATTCAGATTCAATACCGATACTGTATACGGATATGATAATAATATTGTCTCTTTAAGATGGCGACATTTCTTCAACAGCAGGTTTTTCTACAACCTTTCATTAAATAACAGCTACTATAAATACAATGTCACGAGCGACAGGAATGTCACAGAGGCATTTGTGCTTTCACACAGGATAAACAGTTCCGGGCTTAAAGCGGATTTTAACTGGTACGCCGGCCGGCATGAGTTCAACTATGGTCTTGATGCGACAAGATATTCAGTTATGCCGGGCAGTTATCTTCCGTCAGGTGATTCATCCCTGGTGAATCCTAAAATAATCAGGGAGGAGAAAGCCTGGGAATCAGCACTGTATGCTGACGATAAATTTGCCATTACCGATTATATTTCAGTTAATCTCGGACTAAGACTTTCAGGTTATTTTACTTTCGGACCTGGTGAAGTTCTCAGGTATAATCCTGAATTCACGAGGTGCAGATCATCTGTGACCGACACCATTGTTTTCAAATCACATGAATTGCTGAAAAGCTATGCCGGCCCTGAGATCAGAGCCTCAGTTAATTTCAGAATGACGGATAACAGCTCGTTTAAAATGAACTATAACAGAACAAGGCAATACCTTCACCTTTTATCAAACTCTACTTCCATCTCGCCGACAGATACCTGGAAATTATGTGATTATTACCTGAAACCCCAGATTGGCGACCAGTATGCCCTCGGATATTACAGGATGCTGCGGAAAAATACCATTGAAGCTTCGGCAGAGGTATATTATAAAGAGGTGAAAAACATGCTTGATTACAAAGGAGGGTCAAGGCTGATAATGGATGAAAATGTTGAAATGAATATAATCAATGCGCTGGGAAAAGCTTATGGAGCGGAGTTTATGATAAAAAAGAGCGAAGGGAAACTGCGCTGGAGTATCGGATATACTTACGCAAGGACATTCCTTAAAAGCACAGGGAAATTCAGTGATGAGATCATTAACGGAGGTGAATGGTTTCCTGCCAACTTCGATAAGCCCCACGATCTGGTTGTAACATTCAACTATCTCTTCTCGCGCAGGTTCAGCTTCTCTTCTAACTATACTTACAGCACAGGCCGCCCGATAACATTCCCGATATCTACATATCATATAGGCGACCTCCTGCTGATCCACTTCTCGGACCGCAATAAATACAGGATACCGGATTATTCCAGGCTTGACCTTTCCCTCAGATTCAGCGGCAACCTGAAGGCAAGAAAGATAGCTCACCCGTACTGGACATTCTCGGTATATAATATGCTCGCAAGGAACAATATATATTCGATTTATTTTATGAACGAAAATGACCTTATAAAAGGATATAAACTCTCAATATTTGGCCGTGCAATACCCTCTCTGACATTCAGTTTTGATTTTTAACGCTAATGAGAAAACCAACGATAATATTGTTCATCATTTTCATTATCAGCATAATGATCCCCGGAAGCTGTATCGAGCAGTTCATCCCGGAGACTGATGAGGATCTTGAACTTCTTGTTGTTGAGGGACTTATTACCGATCAGAATGAAGAGAATGTAATTAAGCTATCCATGTCGCTTCCTCTTGGCAGGAAGAAAGTGCTGAAACCGCTGAAGGGATGCTTAGTCAGTATAACAGACGATCGAGGGCAATATTATGCTCTTAAAGAAAAAACTGCCGGTACTTATGTAACAAATCCTGCAACATTCAGGGGAGCGACAGGAAGGAAATACAGACTGAATATCGATACAAGATCCCAGTCGATAAGCGGAAACCATCTTTACGAATCGGCAATGATGGAGATGCTGCCTGTTCCTTCCATAGACACTGTGTATTATAAGAAAGAGGTCATAAATCAGTCCGAGCTATTATCTGAACTTGAGGAAGGGTGCCGGATTTATCTCAGCACAAGTGATAAAACGGATAAGTGCAGGTATTACAGGTGGGATTATGCCGAGACCTGGGAGTTCAGGCTTCCGTTCGGGGTCCCTAACCGGGTTTGCTGGATTACGGAGAATTCAAAAAAGATAGATATCAGAAGTACAGCTGCAATGCAGGTAAATAAAGTTACTGATTACCCGCTTCTTTTTATTTCCAATACGACCGACCGGCTCAGGGTGAAATACAGCATGATGGTAAACCAGTACTCGCTGAGTGAGGATGAATTCCAGTACTGGGAAAAGCTCCAGAATATTTCGCAGAATGTGGGAACTCTCTATGATATTATTCCGGCAAATGTACCGAGCAATATATCATGCAGACAGGATCCTTCACAGAAAGTCCTCGGTTATTTCAGCGTTTCAGCAAGATCGTCAAAAAGAATATTCATAAGAGAACATTTTTATGGAGTTATCAACCTTTATACGAACTGTATTTCAGACACTATTTACGGAACAGGCCCGATAAGCGGTCTCAATCAGACTGTATGGGTTATAATGGATGCAAGCACTGACAGGCCTCCTTACAGGGTTGTCACAGAAGACAAAAATTGTGCCGATTGTACAACAAGGGGAACAACGACTGAACCTTCATTCTGGAGAGATGATGAAAATTGATAAAATATCGCTTAGACTTTTCAGAATGAGATTGCAGCGTATTCCCGGTTTTCTGCTGTGTGTTCTCTGTTCTCTTAGTGCGATTAACGGCCAGGTGCCTTCGGATATACCTTCCTACCTTATGGTAAAACTTGCAGGGTACTGTGAAGCAGTGCCGTGGGAGGATGTTTATATTCACACAGACCGCACAGACTATATAGCAGGAGAGGAGTTATGGTTCAATACATATGTTGTTGACAGGCAGCAGCAACTTCTGTCTGATAGAAGCAAGATAGCCTACATTGAAGTACTGAATCCGGTAAACATGCCTGTTGCCCAGAAAAGAATCAGCATTCAGAATGGTACAGGTCAGGGCCATATTAGCCTGCCCGACAGCCTCAGCACGGGAAAATATACTATCAGGGCATATACAAACTGGATGAAGAATTTCCTCCCCGGGAATTGTTATATGAGTGATATTTTTATTTATAATGCCCTGAAAGACAAAATATTAAAGAGCAACAACCTGACCGGATACAATGAAATAAAGTTTACAGGGATTCTGAAACAGGATGGTTACTCAGATCAGACCCTCACCGCGGAAGTAAACAGAACCGGACAGGATTCAGTCGAGATAATTTTTAAAGTTAACGATGCTTATCGAAGTGCAAATAATAACATTTGCTGGTTGCTGATCCAAACAAGAGGAAATATAGACCGGCTCAGCCAGATAAGGTTTACAACCAACATGGCCCGGGCAGAATTCCCGGCGAAAAACCTTGCACCGGGCATTAATCAGATAACAGTTTTCAATTCTGCAGCACAGCCTGTAGCAGAAAGGTATTATTTTACTCCTGGAGCACAAACGCATGAAATTTCACTTCAGAGCCCGGCAAATGCGGGGAAAAGAGAGAAAGTGGTAATCGACCTGGATCTGGGAGGAGACTCCCTGGCTGAAGGAAATCCGGCCGGATTAAGTGTGGCAGTTGTTCCGGCTAATTCAAAATCGGGCGGTCGTGACCTGGCTGATTATCTGGTTTTTGGTTCGGAGTTCGGGTATATTCCATTTCTTAATGGCAGGAACAGCCTGGACGGGATTTCAAAAGAAACACTTGACAGTTGTCTCCTTACTCTGAAAAGCAGCTGGATTGACTGGAACAGGATACTGTCAGCAAATTTTCCGCGGATGAAATATGGCTTTGAAGATGAATATCATTTCATTTCAGGCAGGCTCGAACACAACTCGCGTCCTGCAGATCCCGGTGAATTTGTGATCCTTTCAAAACCCGGGAAGAATGCATACTTCCAGTACGCGACTACAGGCAGCGAAGGGCGTTTTAGTTTTATGATTCCGCTAAGCAATACAGAACAGGAACTTATTATCCAGCCTTTGAATACTGACGGTAATCCCGGGATCAGCATAGAGTCCTGCTTTTCCGGTGAATTCTTCCAATCAGAAGATAAAATGAAATCACAACCGATGACAATCCCCTCCCGGATTTCAGATATGAGCCGGAATTTCCAGGTTGGGAAAATCTACGGATCAACTCATTTCACTTATCCTGAGGTTGTGGCAAAAACTTCGGCAGATCAGAAAAGATTCTATGGGAAACCCGACATTGAGCTGATCATGGATGATTATATAAAGCTCCCTGTAATGACGGAGGTGTTTTTTGAACTGATACCGGGTGTTTTTCTTAAAAGCCGGAAGTCTGTATATGAAATAACCATGGCAGATCCTGTTACAAATGATATATATAAAGAACACCCTGTCCTTATGATAGACGGGGTTATTATAGATGATGCATCACTTATAGGAAATATGGATCCCGAACTGGTTGAAAAAATAGATGTGATCAAAGACAGATATGTTGTGGGCGATTTTATATTTCACGGACTTGTAAATATTATTACCCGTGCCGGTAATTTCGGAGAGATTACACTTCCCCGTTTTGCTGTCAGATTACCATATAAAACCACCGAACAGGCAAACACTTTCAAGTCGCCAGACTATTCGCTTTCGGAAATTAAACAGAGCAGGATACCCGATTTCCGCAATACCCTGTACTGGAATCCTTCGGTAAAACCTGACAAGTCAGGTAAGGCAATCCTCGAATTCTGGAGTTCGGATATAACCGGAGATTATATTATTGATATACAGGGGATATCAGGCGACGGCAGTAAAATATCAGAAAAAAAACTGTTTTCGGTCCGTTAACAGTATTGTGACTGACAGCTATCACGAAAAATTTTCTTATTTTTCCTTTTTTAATTTGCAAAAAATGGAAAAATCAGAAAAAACAACCCGACGCGATTTCATAGCAAAAACTGGTATCGCCACTGCAGGTGTTGCTTTAGGAGCAAGTTCATTGACTGCATCCGCGTACGGCAGAATTTCCGGAGCCAACGATAAAGTAAACGTGGGCTTTATCGGAATTGGGAACAGAGGCTCCCAGCTGCTGGCCCTGTTTATGAAAGAACCCGATGTGCGCATCGCTGCATTTTGTGATATTTATGAACCGTATTTACTGCGCGACAGGAATCTTGTCGACCAGAGATACATAAAAACCCTGGGGGGGCAGATTCCGCAGATGGGAGAGACATTCCCCGATAAGGTGGAGAAATACTCGGATTTTCGTAAGCTGCTGGATAATAAAGATATAGATGCTGTTGTGATAGCAACACCCGATCACTGGCACGCCATTCAGATGATCGCTGCAGTAAGGGCAGGTAAAGATGTATACGTTGAGAAACCTCTTACCATAACACTGCAGGAAGGAAGAGCGATGGTCAATGCACAGGCTGAAACAAAGAGGGTTGTTGCCGTAGGTCTTAACCGGAGGGGCAATATTGCTTACCAGAAGCTTGCAAAGGATGTACTCTCCGGGAAAATAGGCAAGATCTCTGTTGGATCCGCGTTCCGGATAAACAACATGTATCCCGATGGCATAGGCAGACTGAAACCTGAGGATCCGCCAAAGGATTTTAACTGGGATATGTGGCTGGGTCCCCGCGCCGCCAGACCTTACCAGTACAACATCTGCCCGTATACCTTCCGATGGTGGAGCGACTATTCAACACAAATGGGTAACTGGGGTGTCCACTATATGGATGTGATACGATGGCTGATGAACGAAAAAGCGCCTGTTGCAGTAAGCGCTGTCGGGGGCAAATATGTATTAAATGATGACAGGACAATTCCCGATACCATGCAGGTGACATTTGAGTTCTCCTCCGGCGCCCTGGTCAATTTCTCTATTTTTGAAGCAAGCAGCGGAGGAATTTTCCAGTGGGGAGAGATAGAACTCAGAGGAACACTGGGGACAGTGTACGCAACAGAGAACGGTTACAGAATAAATCCGACAGGCAACGGGCAGTTCCAGACATTCAAGAATAAACTTCAGGCTGAGGAGTTCAGTATAAAAAATGCGCCTCTTCCCGACGGGAGCAGCGCCGACAGCACGGCTAATCTTGTGAGAAATTTCGTGGATTGCATTAAATCGCGGCATACGCCTTTATGTTCTATTGAGGAAGGTCACAGATCAACCAGTTTTGCGCACCTGGCAAATATTGCCCTGGCAGTCAAAGACCGGCTGCAGTGGGATCCGGAAAAAGAGATCTTTACAAATAACCCTGAAGCCAACAAACTGCTCCATTACGAATACCGTAAACCCTGGAAACTTTAAATCTATAAATGAGAAGCTTAGGATGTTTAGAAACAGTTGGTCTTAACCACCCAACCCCACAAGGGGAAATTATAACTATCTGTTTGTCAATAAGTCCCCCCCCTCGCCTTCGCGTAGCCGCTTCGACCTTCGGTCGTCGAAGTCGACCTACGGCCGACGAAGACGGCGGAGCAAGGCTTGGGGGATTTAGGGGTATATGGAAAATTTAGTTTAGGTGCTAAACAATTTTGAATTATGAAACCCACATGATTGACCACAATCACAAATAAAAATAAAAATAGTTTTCAATCATGTGTGGTTCCATCATGCCGTTAAAATCAAAATTATAATATGATGAAACAAAACAGAAGAGAATTTATTAATACTGTAGCTGCAGCGGGTGCCGCGATCCCTTTCGTATCAAAACTCAATACCGGGTTGTTATCCCCGCCTGAAACCAGGTATCCCGTAAGGCTCTTTTCAAAACCGCTCGATGCATATGATTTCAGCTTTATGTGCGAGTGCACATCAAAGGCAGGCATCAAGGGTTTTGACCTCACGGTGAGACCAGGTGGTAAAGTCGAACCTACCGAGGTGGAAACAAAGTTGCCGAAGCTTGTGGAAGAAGCAAAAAAGCATGACCTGGTAATCGACATGATGGTATCAGGTATTGTCAATGCAACCGATCCGCTTACTGAAAGAGTCCTGAAAACAGCTTCATCTGTGGGTATTACTCATTACAGGCTGGGCTATCTCGAATTTGATTTCAAAACAGGAATACTTGAATCTCTCAGGAAACATAAGGAGAGTCTTAAGCCTGTTGTTGAACTGAACAGGAAATATAAAATTCACGGCGATTATCAGAACCATGCAGGTTCAAGGGTAGGAGGTCCGGTCTGGGATCTGTGGGAACTCTTGAAGGATTTTCCGGCTGATTATATCGGCTGCCAGTATGATGTGAGACATGCAATGGTTGAAGGCGCCAATGCATGGATTATCGGATTACGTCTTCTTGCGCCGTATATCAAAACTCTTGCAATAAAGGATTTCACCTGGATGACGGTAAAAGGAAAACCATCTGCTGTTACTGTGCCTCTTGGCGAAGGAATGGTTAACTGGGACCTTTTCTTCAGAACAGTTAAGGAACTCAATATTTCCGGACCCCTCACGATTCATGTTGAATATCCGCTGTTTGAAGCAGGTGAAGATAAACTTCCGCTCGCCCAACAGCAGGAGATAATTATAAGGAAACTGAAGAAAGATGCGGATTTCCTTAACGGATTCCTTGTTAAATACCAGTTAACCTGACACATTAATGGCCGACAGAAGAACATTTATCAGGAACGGATTATATGCAGCAGGCGCTGCCGCAATGGCATCTCCGCTTGACATGCTTGTTTCCGGCTGTGCACCCGTGGAACCCAGGAAAATAACGATTTCCGGCGTCAGCTCGAACTTTGAAAGGGAACCGCTTATCCGCCCTTTCGGATTCAAAGGCGGATTTATGAAGGAAATCTGGCAAACCAGCTCTTATATTAAGAGTGTTTCCGGAGCCCATTCAATAGGCTTATGCACGCAGAGCGTACTCTGGTCCGATGCCTCGGTATTCTCTTCCCATTCCGAAAGCGGAGGCAATGCTCTTATGTATGCAATGACCGAGAGAGCGATGCAGATTATTAATGGTCAGACATTTACATCACCAGTTGGTCTGCTGGATGCCATCCTTACGGAAGTTTATGAATACGGTCAGAAGATAACGGCAAATAAGAATCTTCGAAAAACATTTGCACTGAATTCACTTGTCGGAGTTGATAATGCTGTATGGCTGCTTTATGCAAAGGAAAACGGGATCACAACTTTCGATGGTCTCATACCGGCGGCTTATTTACCGGCTTTATCTCACAAGCATGACAGAGTCGCGGGAATTCCCCTGATGGCATACACAATCCCGATAGAAGAAATAAAGGCCGCAGTGGATGAAGGTTATTTTTTCATGAAGATAAAAATAGGCCAGCCCGGAACCCAGGATGAGATGCTTGCCAGGGATAAAGAGCGGCTGACAGCGATACATAATGCTATTGGTAATATAAAAACATCCTACACGAAAAGCGGCAGGCTGCCTTATTATTTCGATGCAAACGGCAGGTACGAAAAAAAGGAGACCCTGATGAAGCTTATCGATCATGCAAAATCCATTGGTGCCTTCGATCAGATCGCAATTATTGAAGAGCCGTTTCCTGAAGAGCCCGAGATTGATGTCAGCGACATACCTGTCAGGCTTGCCTCGGACGAAAGCGCACACACAGAGGAGGATGCGGTTAAAAGAATACAGATGGGCTATAAAGCAATAGCTCTCAAGGCAATAGCCAAGACGCTCAGCATGACAATGAAGATAGCCCAGGCAGCTTATGAAAGAAATGTTCCCTGTTTCTGTGCCGATCTGACGGTTAATCCAGTGCTGGTGGAATGGAACAAGAATGTTGCAGCACGTCTGGCTTCATTTCCGGGAATCGGAAGTCTGGGATTGGTTGAAAGCAATGGTCATCAGAACTATTTGAACTGGAACACTATGCTGGAATATCATCCACGAAAGGATGCCCCCTGGGTACATGTAAAGAACGGAGTGTACGAGCTCGGCAGGGAATTTTACAGAACAGGCGGCGGAATATTTGATCCGATGCCGCATTACGAGGAAATGTTCGCAGAAAAATCAAACTAACCATCAATAATTTGTAGTAGAATCGATGCATGCATCGATTCTACTATACAATCATTGATCCCAGTCGTCTGTTCTGAATGATGATGCCGGTATCCCTTCGGTGTTGAAAAGATCGCCCACGATGAAATCCCTGAATGCATATCTCACTGCAACAGGTTCATTTACCAGGGGAGAAAACAAAGTAATACCCGTACCTGTAATAAAGGCTTCTGCTGGATAGAATCTTTTATTTGCACCGGCCACTTCAAAACATGACAAATGTTTACCAAATGATGTAAGTCCATTGACGGCGTTGTCGAATGTAAGCTTCACCAGGGCGCCTTCTACCTTCATCTCCTTCAGAACAGGACCTTCGCAGGCAAAACCTTTTTTATCGTAGGTTTTAACAAGCGCAATATATGCCAGTCTCTCGCCGGCAGCTTTCTTGTTCGCAGGATGAATACAGTCTTTTTCACCTGTTTCCATGATGCACGCCATACCCATATTTTTGCCTTCTGTTGCTGCTTTCAGCTGGGCTTCACGCAGGAATGCGGAATTTGATCCGGCCTGACCATAGTCGTATGGGGCAATCTGAACATAATAAAAAGGGAAATCGCCGATGCCCCATTCGGATCTCCAGTTATCGGCAATTCCGGGCATAAGCTCGCGGTACTGATTGTATTCGTTGCGATTTGCCTCACCCTGGTACCATATTGCACCACGGATGCCATAACCAGCAATGGGATTGACCATTGCATTGAAAAGCACTGTCGGTGTCTGCTGGGAAAGTTTTACCTGAGGGACATTTTTATCAGGAAGCTTTACCCAGTCGAAATTCCGGAAGCCCGCTTCGCTTATCCATGGTTCGATCCTGGTTCCTCCCCAGCTTGTGTTTATGAGTCCCACAGGTACATTAAGGACCTTATTCAGCATTAGGCCGAAGTAATATGCCGTTGCGCTGAATTCTGCAACATTTTCCGGTTCACAAAGTTTCCATGTTCCGTTGAAATCATCAACAGGAGTGAGGCTTGTGGCATGCGGAACAGTGATAAACCTTATTTCGTTGTTCGACGAGGTTGCGATCGATTCATTCGATCCGGTCACAGGCTGGTTCCTGTAGCCTTTCATCGGCATTTCCATATTTGACTGACCTGAGCAGACCCAGACTTCTCCTATCATCACATTCTTCAGCGTGACCGGTTTCCCGTCACTGATGGTAATATTGTACGGACCTCCTGCAAGGGGTGTTGCAACTTTTAATTTCCAGTTGCCTTCTTTATCGGCCCTGGCGGAATATGATTTCCCGTTCCATGAAGTTTTGACTGAAACATTCGCTCCGGGCAGAGATTTGCCCCACAATGCGGCGTCGGTCTGCTGCTGCAATACCATGTTGTCGCAGAAAATGGAAGGAAGTTTAACCTCGGCTTTTGCCAGGGCAGTTGTTACTGCCAGTATGACCAGCATCACACCGGTCCTGAAAATTGATGGTTTCATAAGTTGTTGGTTTAATGATTTATAGAGATATCGAAAATTGACCTATTAATTAAATGAACATTATTGTATCTACGTATTAAAAAACGTATTAAAAGACATATTATAATATATATCTTAACATGTGGGTTCCGATCAGGTTATTGCTGTAATCTGTTCCATCACATTGTCAGGTTCAAAGATTTTTCGCCAGTCTTCTTTTATGAACTCCTTCAGCCCTCTCTGCAGTGCCTTATTTGCAGCATCGGAGAAGACTGCACCCGGAAGCTCGTTGAAAAGGACAGCCATCTGGATCCTTAGATGACCGAGCAGGAAATCCCTGGCAGCCTCCGTCGGGACACCGCGCTTTATTACTTCATTCAGCCCTTCTCTTATCACGTAAACACAGGTTGATGCAAGCGTCTCTACGAGTGCAGGCTCAAGAAGCCCCATTTGTTCAACGGTTATCCTGTGCGATTTTCTCACAGGCGCGTAAAATTTGCAGGCAAGTTC
>Ga0172363_10002743_pt1 | contig 14241 bp, 8 predicted proteins | sample LakKivs2_kivu2a2_FD_114541 | JGI IMG/M metagenome (GOLD analysis project Ga0172363, IMG submission 114541) | Sediment microbial communities from Lake Kivu, Rwanda - Sediment s2_kivu2a2 | ecosystem: Environmental > Aquatic > Freshwater > Lake > Sediment | place: Rwanda: Western Province, Lake... | reverse complement strand
TAACGGTTGATAACCAAGACCATGGGTAATTTGTCCCCAACCTACCACGAAATACCATAAAGGCCAAATTATGAAAGATGGAAGAAACCAACCCAACACTAGAAGAATATAGGGAGAGAACAACGCAACCAAAAGAACATTTGTAACAATTTTGGCAAACCATACTCTGTCCATTTCTCCTCAATACCATGATATTCTTATGGCATAAAAAGACTTTACCGTACCAATTTCTTTACGCTCTTTAGGTTGATGAGGAGTTAGTAGTAGCGGAAGGAGGACAGGGGCAACCCCGAGTGGAAGCAGCACAAAGAAGAAAAAGTCAACTGGAAACACAAACACCTCTATGACAAGTAAGATGAATTAGAACATCCAGCAATTTTTTATATTTTACCTTTTTGACTTTCAGAGTTCATATGCTATAAGTCTAGAGAATATTTATATTATGTATAACCAAAAAAAGGGTTGAATTAAGGATTCGTGGAAAATAGCAAGTTTGGAAACAATATCCATCCAATACTTAAAGGGAAAGAGCCAAATACATACTTATGAAGTTGTTACAAATAGGGGTAAAGGAAAAAAACTATTTGGAGTGTAGTGGAGGTGTTTAACGAGTGATGGGTGAAATGCGCGAGCACGGGTTTTTGATTGCTCGTGCATATCTTGATTCTAAGCTCGCAGAATTTAAGGAGGATCAACAAGCGCACCTTCTTGGGACGTTGGAGGAGTGGTTTTTAAGAGCAGACAAGAGATCTTTGAGTGCTTATGTTGCTTCTTTTATTGGTCCTATTCTTGATGTTTTAGGTAATATTAGAGGCGAGTTACACGAGAATTATCTTTCTTTGTACGAGGACAGAAGTCGTCAAAAGGTTGTGGCATTATGTTATGTTGTGAGTCCTGACAAGAGTCTTGATCAGACTGCGAAGGGTACAAATTATGCCGTATCCTTGATAATTGCGCTTAAGAAGGTTGGCTTGCACTGGGGGATATTAACGAATGGATTGTTATGGCGTATTTACTACGTTAAAGAAAAGGCTCCTTTTGAAACCTACTTTCAAGTTGACTTGGGCGAAACTTTACGAACAAGAGATTCTAGGGAGATTGCTCTTTTTTTGAATTTTTTTGGTAACTCGGCATTCTTACTTAATGAGACAGGTAGATGTCGTCTTGATGATTACAGACATGAGTCTGATGAAGCGACCAGAGAGATTGAGAAACATCTTGAGAGTAAGATAGAGAGTATACTCGGTAAAATCTGTATGGGTTTCATTGAGTCGGAAGGTAAGAAATCGTATACAGAAGAGGAAAAAAGAACTATTTTCAACAATTCGATATATTTGCTTTATAGAATTCTTTTTGTACTCTATGCTGAAGCACGGAGTCTCTTACCGCTTCAAGACCCCGAATATTATAAGAGGAGCATAGAAAATCTAATGAACATCGCTAAAGAGAATCATTTTAAGGGAATCTCAAATCCGTACTCAAAAGAGATGTGGAACAGTCTGTGCGAATTGTTTGATTGGATCAACCAAGGTAATCGAGTCTTAGGTATTCCTCCCTATAATGGTGGACTATTTAATGATGGTGAAAAACCATACTTGGCAAGTCACGTAATCAGTGATGCATATTTATCAGAAGCCATGTTCAGTCTAGGTTTCAGGGAAGAAGATGGCAATGCTACAAGGATAAATTATAATGACCTTTCAGTAAGACCTCTGGGAAGTCTTTATGAGGGGATTTTGGAATTTCAGTTGTTCATAGCGCCGGAAAGGATGGTTAGACGAAAAGAGGAAAACATGTACAAATTTATTCCTGAGACATTGGCTGGAAAGATCACAAGAAAAGACATAGTGATTGAAAAGGGCGAGATCTACTTCTCACAGTCAAGTGAAGAACGTAAATTGACTGGTAGTTATTATACGCCGGAAGATGTAGTTCAATATATCGTTGAAAATTCGTTGGGGGAGTATCTTATCGATATCAACAAAGAGTTGCACACTCTTATAAATACACTTGTAGAGGCGCACGCAACAGCAATTGATGAAAAAGAAAGCAGGAGAATTGAAAAGTATATTGACGCAGAGCTTTTGGCTTTCATCGAAAAAAGAATTTTATCCATCAGAGTTTTAGACCCTGCCATGGGAAGTGGTCATTTCTTAGTCAATTCAGCACATTTTCTATCGAACTACATCGTAGAATCGCTATATTCGACTGAGTGGCAGAACGATTTAGTTGATACGAGTCCTCTTTCATGGAGACGGCGAGTTGTTGAGAAATGCATTTTCGGTGTTGATCTTAACGATCTTGCTACAGAACTAGCCAAGCTTTCACTTTGGTTGATAACTGCTGATAATAGGAAGCCACTCACTTTCCTAGATCATCATCTGAGAACAGGTAATTCTCTACTTGGAGTCGCGTTGGATGATCTGGAAACGTTACCCAAGAATAATGGAAAGTCAAATAAAAAATTTCAGACCACATTGAATTACATAATTTTTGAGAAAGAGGTTATCCCTAAGGTATTGCAGGCGTTTAAAGAGATGGAAACATCGAGTGAAGAGATTGGGGATGTTGAGAGGAAAAAGGGGAAATTCAAGGAATGGGAAAACCTGAAGAAGGATTTACAAAGTGTTGCTGACGCTTGGTTCGCTACCTTTTTCGGTTATCAAATTGAAGAGGATAAGTATCAATGGCTTTTGAACATGGCAATGCGGGGTAAAGAGGTTTCAATTGATAGAAAAGTAATGGTTACCAACGCCCATGGCACCCATTTCTTCCATTGGTGGCTGGAATTTCCCGAAGTCTTTTTTAAGTCTTCTAAGAACGTTGATCACGAGGGTTTCGATATCATTCTTGGAAATCCACCATATGGCAATATTCTAAGGGATACAGAGAAAAAAGCAATGTTCAATTATATGACAAAGAATGTGAATGAGGTTGCTGCGAATTTTATTGAAAGATCATTGGGTTTAGTTAAAAGGAATGGATATGTAGGCTTCATTGTTGCTAATTCAATTGCATTGAACGGAAGTACGTCAGCAGTAAGGAACTTGATAAGAAAATGCATGTCGGTTAGTAGGATGGCACTATTTGGAACACGTCCTGCGAGGATTTTTCCTGATGCTGAGATCAGAGTGTTGATATTTTTTGGTCAGAAAGACTGCCCAGAGAAAACAGGCATAATCTTCACTACTGACGCCATCAAGTTTACGCGAGATCAAAGAGAAACGCTTCTGGACAATCTTTCATTTGAAAGTACGGATGGTCTTACCCTGGGTAAAAAGAAAATAGGTGACTTGGCTTCAGATATTAGCTTGCCTAAGGTAGGTAATCTTACCATAAGAGGAATTCTGCTGAAGTTAAGAGAAAGATCGAATGTTGTTGTGAGAGATAGAATTAATAAGCCTTTTTTCAATGAAAAGATGGAATTTAGGAAGACAGGTGGCTACTGGCTTAATGCGCTTGAAAATATGCCGTATAAATCAACAAAGATTGAAGAAGTAAGATTTAAGACTTCTATAGAGAGAGATTTTTGTATATTATTGATCAACTCGTCGTTGTTTTACTTGTATTGGAGTACCTATGGAAATCTTAGAGACTTCCCGCTTAGTTTGCTGGGCAAGTTTCCTTTCCCCACATTTCAAGAACTCGCCTTAAGGAAGGAAAAAATCAAAAGCTTAAAAGAAAGAATGTCGGATTGCCTTTTAAAATCGTTTGTGTCCGAAAGGGGCAGGATGGGGGAATTTAGAACGGGTCTATGTAAAGACGTAATAGACTCAATTGATGACTTTATAGGATTAGTTTATAACCTAAACAACGAAGAGATTGAATTTGTCAAGAAATATGATAATTACATAAGAAGAAATGAACCATGCAATGGGTTTCTGACCAAAGATAAGGGGGATGATTTATGAACTACCGAACTACAAAGATTACAGATTTTGGAATTGCGTCCTCTGGTCCTAAGGAACAGCATACAGCTAATTCCAATTCAGCATTTATACCTAGTCCGACCAAAGGCTTCAAAATTCAGGTTACTAACAGCTTCGCTATTCAATTTTCATATCTATCTCAATTTCTTTTATATGCTACTAAGCATTCCGATCAACATAAAATAGTACGATCAGAATATGTGACTCATCTTGGATTGACAAAGAGACACGTAGAAGCTGTGTGCTCGGTTGCTGTTGCCTTTGATTTGATTGTACCAAAAAGATTAACAGCGACTCAAATTGGCAAAACCATAGCGGAGGGGGATCCTTACATAGAGTACATTGGTAGTCTTTGGATACTTCATTACAATGTAGCTTCCAACAAAAAATGGCTCATATGGAATACGCTCATGAACGAAGTGTTTCCAACTAGACAAAAAATAACATCGGAAGAAGCAAAAGAAAGTTTCAATAGTCTTCGAGGAAAGTTATCGAAATTCACAATGAACAAAAAAATACGGCGCGAAATTGCATTAATTCTCGATTGCTACATTACAAGATCATTCAACAAGCTCGACATTATCCGAAAAGAAAATGGCATATACGTCCTGCAGAAGAAAGATCAAATCCCACCAGAAATCTTGACTGCGACAATCCTGATCTTTAAGCAGAGATACGACTCGAATGCTAGCGGTGTCTCCATTGAAACACTAGTCAGAGCACCAAATTCACCTGGCAGAATATTGAATATAGACGAAAATGTAATGCGGAGAATACTTGATCAGGCAAACCATGAAGGACTGCTTTTCATAGAACGAAAAGCAGATCTCGACCAGATACGCTTCCGAGAAGGTGTAACGATCGAGACTTTACTCAAGCTGTACTATGAAGGCCTTAAGGCATGAATAAGAATGGCATAATAGAAATAATCCAGTTAATCAACTTTCAAACCAGAGAGCAATACAGAGCAATAATGATTCTAGGTCCAGCAGATTGTGGAAAGACAAGATATGCAAAACTTCTAGCACAAAAGATCAAGGCCAAGTACTTCGATATGCTGGAAATTTTTGTAGACGACGAGGACTTGTCAAAGTCCATCGATACATTTGATGTCTCAAGATTTAAAGAATACCTTCTTAACCTAGTAGTAAATGAGGCCGTTATAATAATAGACAATATGGATTTTCTATTAAATACATGGTCCGAACGTGAAAAAAGCGAATTTTTTAACCTTGTTGAGAAGTTGAGAAGTAATGAGACCAAAAAGGCTTTTTGTTTTTTCGTACAAGAAGAAGATATTTTTAACTCAAAACCTATTTTAAATTCAAGAAACGAGAATAGAATTATACATTTTAGTCAAATAGCCAGTATAAAGGAGATAATATATGACGAAGATTAAAGAATTTGTTGAAATCCACTCAGGATACGCCTCGGCAGTTGATGTAAGAACTGAGTTCATCGATCCGGAAAAGAATTTCGAAAGAATAACCCGATACGTTCCTATAAAGTCTCATCGAGATGCCATTGAAAGAATAATGAGAGCATTATTACCAAAAGATAAGCGGTTCTATTTTTTGACAGGTAATTATGGTACAGGAAAATCTCACCTCTGCCTAATGATTGCCAACTTATTCAGTAACAAGTCAAATAGTTCTGAGCTTGAAGGCTTCTTTAATAACTACGCTAAAGTAGATGAACCAAAAGCCAGAGAATTGAGGACCTTAAGAAAGGAAGGTAGATACCTCGTCGCAATTTGCGATTTCGGAAATAAAGATGATTTTGAGGAAGTCGTTCTTCAATCAATAGCTAGGGCATGCGAGAGAGAAGAAGTCGAGTACTTTATGGATACTCACTTCAGTGAGGCCTTAAGAAAGATTGAAAGCTGGCAAGAAACCGACAATCAACAGAAACGTTTCCCAAAACTTCCAGCTTTTACTCAAGAACTTCAGGAAAAACACCCCGAATATACGCTGAAGAAGCTAACACAAGGGCTAAAAGATTATCGAGAAGAAGCAATGACAATATTTAAGGAAATTTACAGGAATGTCCTTGACACAGAATTCACGTACCAGAAAAGCAATCTAGTCGAAATTCTTAAGGACCTACTATCAAATTCAAAGTTCAAAGAAAAATATGCAGGACTACTTGTAATATTTGACGAATTCGGCTACACACTAAAAGACAGACGCATCAGCCTCCAGATAACTCAAAGCTTCGCTCAATTATGCGCCCAAGGATGGAGACAAGCAGGCAAGTCAACTGCCCCAGTTGCTTTTTTGGCGACTGGTCACAAACCTATGAAAGATTACTCTAGGCCTGAAGATAAGGCGGATTTTGATGTTGTAGCTGATCGCATAGAGGAAATCGGTCTTACACCTGAAGGAATGGAGAAAATTATCGGAGCTATCGTTGTTCCAAATAGAAAATCGGAAATCTGGAGCAAGGAAGTCGCACCAAATAGCGACATATTCAACGCTTTGATACCTGAATGCAAGAGAATAGGCATCTTTGATCATCTTGATGCCACCACATTACACGAAGAAATATTGGAAAAAATCTATCCGATGCATCCCATGGCCACATGTTGCCTTCTGAGATTAGCAAGTGAGGTGGGCTCCAACAATCGAACCGTATTCACATTCTTTTCTGGCGAATTCACAGCAGAAGACCAATCTTACCCATTCTATGTCAGCAACAATGATGTCTTGGACAATCAAAGCTGTCTAAACCTTTACACAACTGACTTACTGTTCACTTATTTCAGAGACAACTTAACATCAACCAACAAGGAGCTAAAGGAGTCCACTAGAAGAATTCTGATGGACTACGAGGCCACTGCTAGAGAACTAAATAGAACTGCAAAAAGCATTGACGCCCAAGGCGACAAGACTGCCGAACGAATATTGAAAGTCATGCTAATATATGAAATCGTTGGCATAAAAAATGATCTAGATAACATCGCATTTGCATTGTACCCCAAATCAGCAAAGGAACGAGGCCTTGTCAAGGCAACCATTGAAAAACTGCACCAAGCAAAGGTTCTCTTCTACAATGGAATCTCTGACTCATATGAATTCAGGAAAAGTGAAGCTGTAGACTTTGACACAGTGATTGAGGCTTTCAAGAAAGATACAACAAACTACCCAACAAATGTTGCACTGGCGGTAGACACCGCAATTCCCTTCATAAGGGATGATGTCTATCTTGAAGCAAAAGGGTACAACGCCGCCTACAATGAAGACAAACGGTTCAAAAGAAAACTAGTGAATATTGCAGATTTGGAACACGTCGGGAAAATAAACGGAGTAGACATGGACCTATTCACCACGCTCCAACATCAACTAGAGGTACCAATGGACTGGAAAGAATCTTTCGAAGGCTGGGTTCTATACGTTCTTTGTGAAAAATCCGAAGATATAAACAAAGCCAGGAAAAGCGCGGTCAAGAACATATCAGACAGAATAATAATTGTCATTCCAAAATCTTCAACAGACTGGACAGACCTGTTACTCGATTTTTATGCGGTGAAGAGCATACAAGACTCAAAAGACTACGAAACATTCTCGACTCAAGACAAATCACGGCTGAATGAATTGGTGGAAAGTGCACGTTGGCGTCTCGCTCTGTCCAAGACAGAAACGGTAGATGGTCGCAATTCTATCTGGTATGTCGGCCAGGGAAAGATCTTGCTTGATAAGATAACAAATCCATCAGATGCCGTAGACAAATGCCTGGAAACGTTATATGGAAAAAGAACACGGCTTAAGCATATCGATCTTAACTTATCGCACACAGCTAAATACCAATCTAACAGAAACATTGCTTTGAAGGATGCGGTAAACAGAATCCTATCCCCTAAATGGGATATAGAAGTGGACTCGTCATACTCAAACGATAAGGGAGAAATCAGGTATCTAAAAAACGCTTTGGCCTCACAAGGCGTCCTAAGACAGATAGCAAAACCTGAAGCTTATATTTATCGATATCAGATTGAACCGGACTCTTCGAAATTCTCTCCAGTATTCCCAGCACTTGCTGATATGATGAACCAAATAAAAATCAAGGAAACTGCAGGGGTTAAAGTGAAAGAAGATATTATTAAAAAATATGTAGAGCCACCATACGGCCTGGGACCGATATCTCTTTCAATATTCTTAAGCATAGTATTGAAGATGTATGGTGACAGCGTCAGATTGAAAAAGGAACTAACGGAAATTGGTGACATTGAGATAAAAGACTTTGACGTTATCTATTCTCTAATAGAGGGCAATTACCCAAACGCTGTTCTGGTTTACAGACAAATATCTCGTGCTGAAAGAGAGTTTCTGAATCGGCTTTTCGACTTGTTCAGCCTAGGAGCACCTCAAAGAATAGGCAACAGGTCCGTCTTTGAAACTTACAATAGTCTGAAACTTTGGTGGGATTCACTTCCGACAGTTTCTAAATCATCAATATACGAGACAAAGCTTTTGCCAACGATTCCCAAATTCCTCGATACGTTCAGCAGTATCTCGGAAACAGTTCCTCACGACTTTTTGTTTGGCAAAGTCCAAGTAATCTACGACTATGACTATGACGAGCTGATAACTGAAGAAAAAGCAAAAGACATACTTGCAAAGCTGAAAGCAGACAAAAAATGCATCGATGAAGGATTTGATTACCTTAAGAACAAGATTCAGAACGAAATGAAAGAGATATTCTCCATCGAAGGCAACACGCTAGAGGACCTACGACTTGGAATCCAAAAATGGTATAATTCACTTGATTCTAATCAGCGAGACCTTGATGCTAGTTGGCACACAAATGAGAGCAAAGCGCTCATAAAAAGACTTTGGCAGGTTCTTGACATATCTGACGCATTGTTTGTGTCCATACCGGAGGACCCGGGTTTTGGACTCAAGGCGGTCAAGGACTGGACTAGCGACAAATCACAAGATTACATTCAGAAGATCAGAATAGGTAAGGAACACATAGAAAAAAACAAAATTAAGGTAGATCAGCCAATTTGGCAGGTTTCATCTCCATACAAACATAAAACTGAAGAGAGCAAGAAAGGCGCAAACATCAGTTACCGGATGTTTGCAAAACTTGTAGTTAGGCCCCCAACAAAAGGCACGGTGATCTACGCTACAAGCAATGGCGAAGACCCCTGGGACAGCAAATCTCAAAGAAGCGAGATAAAATCTGAAACAACCTTAGAAGTCGATGGAGGTAACAAGAGATTCCGAATGATAACAGGGGACAAAGAAGGCAATTGGAGTAAGGAAACTGAAATCAACTTCATCGACCAAGAAAAGAAACATGAGATACGTGTAGAAACAGGTTTCGGAAAAGGCGAGACAATCGTTCAATTTGTCTTCCCACTAGACGAGCAAAGCTTCAAAACGAGCATTCAATCTCTTATCAACGAAAGCCTGGAACATGGCATCGTAGACAAGAAGGCAGTCAATAAAACCCTCATAGAACTACTCAGAGAGACGGAAAAATGAGCGACCTAAAGATATGCATTTACTACGATCCTCAGGGAATAGAAGACACTCAAGATACGTCAACCATGGTGGTCAACAGTACTTCTGACTATGTCAAAGCATATAAATCGACAACAGAATGCCTAAAGGCCAAAAAAGCTGCGAAAATCGTCGTTAAAGATCCCACTGTATTTGCATGGCTGAGCAAGCTTAAGGAAAAATATTCTGGAACAGTTATAGAAGTCAAAGAGATAAGACCTTCCACTCTTCTAGCCGAAAAGTGGGGATTCAAGGTCCCTCCGGATGTAACAGATCAAGAAGTAGTAGAGTTGAATCTACTTAATTTTAGCGTGGAAAAAGGCTCCTATCTAAGCTTTACTGATTTTATTCTCTCCAAGTTTGTTTCTCCAATAATGTGTTCAGAAACAACGCCTCTGAAGGAACTATACGATTTAGTTGAAATGATTTGCACAGATGAAGTTCAAACAAACCTGCAAAGGCATCTGATCCAAAGAGAATTTGAAAGAAAAATTGAGAATTGGCTCAAGAATGCTAAAAATGAGCATGAAAAAGAAGTGATTGAATCTCTCATACAAAGTCCAAAAGAACTCAAAAGAGCATTAAGCCTATATGCAGTATTGGCAAACTACCCAAAAGAAGTTGGAGAACGAGCAGCAGGCAACATCATCTACGCAATCAAAACACTCGGTCTATTACCAGCCCACATCAAGGTGGACCGCAAAGATGTCGAAAAAGCCGTCAACAATATAGAGGTATTTCTTAACTCACAGTTCAAAAAGGAGATATCTCAACCTAACGCTCTTAAGATCGTTGAATGGGCTAGCGGTCTCGTTCCCGAGGAATTCAAAATATTAGTAAAGGTCTTTGAACAATCACCTTATGTGCTGACGAATGAGATCCTCCAATCTCTGGAAAAGAAATTCTCTGATGTACTGCCTGTAGTCCAGCCTGAGCTGCGAAAATTGTCTTTACTGCTCCGACCTAGCATCCCATGTACTCTAGAATCCTCGTGGAATGCTACCAAAATGCTTGAATGGGCAACGCAACAGTATTTGCCATATCATTTCTGGCTCGAAGAAACAGACAATGAGGACATGCTGCTTTCAAGTCAATCTGAATTATTTGGTGACTGGCTCTACTCTAACTTCATTAACATTAGAAGCAATTTTCCAAATGTAGTGTATAGAATCCTTCCAAACATCATTAACATGCATACTCGCGATAAGTGCCTCATGATACTGATAATCGACAATTTCAACTACAAATACGCAGATGTCCTAACAAGTTTATTTCAGATTCATGGATTCAGACTTGCTCAAAAAACGCCATATTTTTCCATGATTCCATCCGATACAGAAGTATCAAAACGTTGTTTACTCGCTGGGCAGCCAAAAGCGTCTGAAATACTTTCTGATTATGACTCCCTTATCTCAAATGAATGGCAACAATGTTTTCCCGATAGACAATTCATTTACCTCAGAAGCACTATTGAACTGCAAAGCGCGATGGCATCAATTGGAGACGTAGTGTTTGTAAATTGTACCCAGATAGACGATGTCTTACACCGAGACGAAAGAAGACTGGGAAAAAGGCACTCTGTAGCAGTCGAGGCCGAACTTCAGAATCTCGCAAATCTTGTAACCGGCTTTTTCAATAAAAATGCACTCGCAAACAGCGCTTTAATCATCGTATGTTCAGATCACGGCTCCACAATGATTCCGACTAGTGTGCATAATGAAATAGACCCTGCTTTCTTCATTGGAAAATCGCTCGATACTCACCACAGATTCCTTACAGTTTCCCAAGAAGAATACAAGAGACTGCCTGCAAACATAAAATTTCAATGTTATTTTCTCGATTCAGCATCGTTTGGCCTTCCAGAAAATACTCTGATTGCTAAAGGGTATTATCGTTTCAAAAAAACCACTGAACATTTCTTTGTACATGGTGGACTGTCTCCCGAAGAAACCATAGTTCCGCTTATTACTCTTGAAGGGGGAGCAATAGCATTCAAAAAACCAAGTGTGAGACTACTGCAAAATGAATTCCGATATCTGACAAAGGCTAGTGTTGAAATTGAGATAGTGAATGAAAATTCGGCTCCCATTGAAGACATAAAAGTGTCAATAATCTCAGAAGGAGTAGAAATTGTTGAGCCAGCTCCTATCATCGCAAAAATCGATTCTGCAAGTTTATTTAAGACAAATATTATTTGTAGATTCTACAAAAGCTTTGACGCAAGTAGAGGTTTGGAAATTAATATTGAGTTTAAATTTTTTGGAAAGTCATATACTGAAAGGAAACTTTTCACGATTCAAATGAAATCTCTAATGGAGACATCCTTCAAACTAGGAGAACTGCACTGAGGTTATAAAAATGGAAACATTTGAGCAAAAAGCATTAGACTATTACGGCGAAGTTATTATTAATAAGAGTTTCATACATCAGGCGGGATTTGGTGCAAGGTCAATACCTACTTATGTTGGTGAATGGATTCTCTCAAGTTTCGCGGAGAAAGAAGGATTAACCGAAAAAAGTAGACAGCAAATCGCTGAATTCCTTGCTAAATATCTCCCAAGTAAGGGACAAAAAGAAGAAATTAAAAACAAGCTCTTTAACATGGAAACTGTCCACCTTCTTGACGATTATAGTGTTGAAGTTAATCTGAAAATGGGTCAAAGACGTCTTAAAATTCCATTACTAGACGTGAATGATGCATTCATTGTAGACTCCATAATGGAGGAGAACGAATTAATGTTGACAAGTGGAGTATGGGGAATAGGAGAGTTATCATATGTTCCCCCCTCAATTTATGGAGACAAAGGGCAGGTCTGGATGCGTTCGTTCAAACCGTTTCAAATCCACAGCATAGACCTAGACTACTTTGCTGAGTGCAGACATTATTTCGACACAAGCGAATGGATAGACCTCATGGTTTCAAGCATAGGCTTCAACCCAATAGTATTAACAGAAAGGCAGAAGATTGTCCTCCTAACAAGAATTATCCCTCTTATTGAACCCAGAGTCAACATGGTTGAATTGGCCCCGAAAGGAACTGGTAAATCTTTTGTTTATGACAACCTTTCACGATATGCAAGAGTGATAGGTGGAGGAAAAGTAAGTCCTGCTGTCTTGTTTCACAATATCGCTACGGGAACACCTGGCATCGTTACAAGATATGACGCAATCGTCCTTGATGAAGTGCAAAGTATAAAAGGAGACAGCGCAGGCGAAGTGATTGCAGGCTTAAGAGTCTACCTTGAATCCGGTAGATTCAGCCGTGGCAAAACTATGGGTACCTCGGAGTGCGGTTTTGTAATGATGGGAAACATCAGCCTAGACGAAAACAGAAAACCAATACACGTTGATGACGGCCTATTCAATGAAATTCCAAACTTTTTAAGAGAGACAGCCTTTATCGATAGGATACATGGACTTATATCCGGATGGGATCTACCCCGAGTAACAAGAGACACGCCATCAAAATGTCTAGGCTTCAAGGGAGACTTCTTCTCCGAGATACTACATCTACTGAGAAAGGACGTACGCTTCGCTGACTACGTTTCCATAAACATGCAACTTGAGAACTGTCAAGATTTAAGAGACAGAAAGGCGATAACACGTTTAGCAACAGGATTCATGAAGCTACTATTCCCAAGTCTGAAGCCCTCCCATGAAGATTTTATCAACTACTGTGTGAAACCATCTGTGGAGCTCAGACAACGAGTTAGAGATGAGCTCCACAAAATGGACCCAGAATACCCTCAAGTTGATATAAGAGTCGCGACATGATGAGTATTAATATTTCAAATGAGATAATTACAATTCCCTAGCAAAATAAATCATGTTAAAAATAGGAGATAATAAACTTGAAAGACATTCCAACGATTCAAAAAAGTAAATTAAGGTCACTAAAAGAAGGAATCGTTTTAATTGCTCCGTCTCAGCCATACGGTGTTGATTTTCTTTTACGGTACAATGCATGGGGGTTCATTAGGAGTGAACGCTCACCTGATTATTTCGCATTGTATGTATCTAGCCCAGAATCTAGAATCATTTTCTTTGGCGAAATAAAAAAAATTATAACTCCTTATGACCCCGATTCGCCGATATCGCAAAAGGATATAATGCAATATGGAACTAACGTAGAAAGAAAGAAAATCGTGCTGCTAAAACCTAATTCTTTAAAGAGAATAGGTAACGGAATTCCTAAAGGTGTTAAAAAAGGAAAGGTGCAAGGAATAAAGTATGTTACATTGAGTCGATTTATTAACGCCAGTACGCTAGATGATCTTTAGTATATAATTCCAATTTCTAGTTAGTCGAATGCTGCAATCCTTTTTCTTTATGAACTTCAAAATTAATTTTATTATACAGTAAATACTTCCTAAAAAAATGTGAGAACTTGGAGCCCTGCTAAGCGGTGAATTGTAGTAAAATTATTTTGACGAGAATGGTTAATTAATTTCTTGCGTATAAATCCTGAGAAGGAAATTATTACTCGGTATAATTTATTAATACTTTTTTTATAATATTCCTAGAATAAAGAAAATGAATTTTAGTATTCACATTTAAAAGAACGGTGCGAAATAACCATGAAAACAGTTAAGGTTTCTGAGAGTACGCACAGTAGGTTTCTGAAGGTTTTGGGCACGTTGCAGGCTGCTGAGGGCAAGAGGAAAACCGTTGAGGACGCCCTAGTGTTTCTGCTTGACGAATATGAGAAAAAGAAGAATAGAAAGAATTAATTCGTAACATATTTTTCTGGTGATACATACTTGTGAAGATAGTAGCTCGTTTTTCCCTTAACGTGAACAGTTTTC
>Ga0172363_10002742_pt1 | contig 14244 bp, 11 predicted proteins | sample LakKivs2_kivu2a2_FD_114541 | JGI IMG/M metagenome (GOLD analysis project Ga0172363, IMG submission 114541) | Sediment microbial communities from Lake Kivu, Rwanda - Sediment s2_kivu2a2 | ecosystem: Environmental > Aquatic > Freshwater > Lake > Sediment | place: Rwanda: Western Province, Lake... | reverse complement strand
GATGCCTGGTGCCAGCCTGCGATTGCGTCAGCGGTCGCGGGCTTTTTCCGGCCAGGTACCGCCCCAGGAGGTAGCCTATGCTCTTCCGGACAGTGTACGGCCCTGAATTGGAAGCCATCTACCAGTTCATTGCTACAAGCAATGTTCAGGGTTCCAACCCACAGCGGGCCGATGTCTATGCCGCCTTTATCCCCCGGTATCCCAACGGCGGGTCCCCCTCCACACAGAACGCAGATGACGCTCTGGCCTTTCTGAAATCGGCCAGGCTGGTTGCGGATAACGATGGATTTCAGGCTCGCATGGTGGAATCCAATGCGACGTTCGCTGTAAAGTTGTTGCGAGCAGTCCGCAGGATCGAGACAGGCCACGAGAAGCCTGACCATCCGATTGATCCGCTGTACATCTTACTCTTGACTGAGCTATTCATCAAACCTGATCGTCTGTTTGTCGGGAATGTCCACGCCGAGGCCAACCAGTTGCGGCAGGTGCGCGAGATCGGCGGGCTGACCAAAGAAAAGGTTCAAGCCTGGAAGCGTGTGATGGAGTTTCTGGGTGTCGGCCGGCGCTTCTCCGGTGGCTTTCTGTGTGCCTATATGCCAGAACTGGTCCTGGCAATTCTCGATCAATGGACTGAGGAGCAGGGCGCGTTGCAGTCGTTTTTCGTTGACCATTTCGATCAGGTGCTGCCATACGCCCAGTCCAACGGCGAACTTGCCAGGGCAGTAGCTGCACCCATGGCCTACCTGGCAGAACGGGGCCAGATCGAACTCTTCCCATTGCAGGACTCGCCAACCCGTCCCTACTTTGGCCCACATCACTACAGGGGAATCGCCAGGAGGTGCAGCAATGGTTGAGAATGCCTGCACACTATGGCCTTGCATCGGCGAAGCCGGACTTGAGGTTTTCACCACTACTGCCGACCAACGATACCTCTTGGGGGAAGATATCTTCCTGCAAACGCACTTCCCTGTCACCTTGCGCCAGTTCTATCCTGACAGGCCCTCCAAGGCGATTGATGAGGCAACCCTGCTGGAATGGCTGTTGCGCACCGAGTGTGCTGGCCCGGGCAACCGCGTCCTGGTACTCTACGGTGCAGCCGGTTCCGGCAAGTCCGAACTGATCAAGTGGCTTCAGGTGATGATAACTCATCGCGCCCCTGCACGTGCTGAGGTCACTGTGCGCATCCCTCGCACCGAGCTAGACGTACTGTCGATTGCTGAGCGATTCCATCACCTGTTGACCCGCTCCTACTTCGACGAACGAACCCATCAACGCTGGGAAACAGCGCGGCGCAAACCGCGCACACTTGCCAAACTCCTGCTATTGACGGCTCTGGAACAGTGCCTGGACGCTGACGATCAGATCAACGCGCTATACTACCGCCTGCTCGATTGGATTCAACCGCACATTGCCCGCAGTCTGGCGCCGGTTGAAGGCGACGCTGAAGGGGGAACTCAAGTCGAACTGTTGACGCGGGAAGACATAGAGCAACTGAAGGGTGAGAGCACTCTGCCAGTTCCCCTGGACTATGAACAGTTCCGCCACCACCTGCTGGCAATACTGTCCGGATAAAAATCGGTCGTAGCGTACTTTAACAACCAGCGTGTGATCTGGTAACATTGCTGCAACCCAACCAAGGAGGCAGCAGTGACTCAACCCAGCATCCCTGAAAGTATCCCTACCACGTTCGATAAGTTGTGTGAACCGATCAACCCGTTTCTCGAGCAACACGAACGGAATCACACCCTTCACCACCGCGAGAAACTGCACTTCAGGGACTTTGTGAGAAAGTTGGTCTACCACTTCACCAAAGGGTGTGAGTCCGGTCGCCAACTGCTGACCGACGTTGAGACTTCAGACCCGGAGTTGGAGTTGGATGAGGTGAAGCGTTCAACGTTTTTCGACGCCTTCCAGCGCTTCCCCGTCGCCTGGTTTGCCAGCCTGTTGGCCTTCCTGCTCGCAACGGTGGTGTGGCAGGCCATTCCCGAACTCGCCACACTGGGCAAGTTGTACTGTGTGGACGGCTCGATCTTCCCGGCTATCGCTTCGATGCTGTGGGCCGAATATACCAGCCAGCATCGCGCCATTCGCCTGCACCTCTGTTTCGAGTTGAATCGGATGATCCCGGCCTACTTCCTGGTGGACACCGGCAAGTCGAACGAGAAGAAGGCGCTGCTCCAGATGTTGGAAGCCGGGGTGACCTACATCGCCGACCGCGGGTATCTCTGTTTCCCGCTGCTGGCCGCCATCGTCGCCGCCCATGCCTTCTTCGTCATTCGAGCCAAAGTCAACTTGGTCTACACTCGCGCCGAGCGGTTGCCGGTCACATTGCCCAGCACAGTCCAGCACCTGTTCCAGCATGTGACCGACCAGCGAGTCCGGTTGAAGAACGCCACAGGTCAGCCCATCTACCGGCTGGTCTCGTTCTTTGTCGGCCCGGAACAGTACCTGATTCTGACCAATCGGATGGACCTGACCACGTTCCAGGTCATCCTGTTGTACGCATACCGCTGGCAGGTGGAGTTGATTTTCAGGTTTTTGAAGCGTTCTTTGAACGGCTTGCACTTGCTCAGCCAGGCCCAGGCCGGTGTCACCATTCACTTCTACGCGCTGCTGATCACTGCCTTGCTGGAACTGCGGCTCAAGCAACACTGTGTCACTTTGTGCGAAGCCGCGCAGACCACGGATGCCGTCTCTCAGACCGGTGACGATGTGTCCATCGCTGGCTTGATGGTGGATCCCGAGCGGTTGGCCGATGCGCGTGGTCACACCTTCCTGGCTATGGTGGGCGAAAAACTCCATCGCTACTGGAAGATCAGCAAGCATTGGCTCGCCGCACTGCGCAATTTCTTGGCCCGACCGTTTGATACTCACGTCGTCATCGCCTTGAGTCGGCTCTGAACTTGAACATCGGTTGCGCGCCTATGGGACTACTACCTGCCAGCCCAGGTAGTACTCTCACCGTACGCCGGATGCCTCCTCGAACTCGGGATATGCTCTCACTATCCTTGCGTCAGGGTACGTCAAGCGCGTATGACCTGAATCACACGGCTGGTTGAAGGGTAGCACGGCTGACTTGGTGCCTGTTAATGTGCGCTCTCATCGGAGCGCCCAGCCGCTAATCCGGACAGTATTGGCGTCCGAGTGTTCCTCTGTGCGCAAAAAGTGTGATATATCACCGGTGTCTCTCCTGTGAGCAGGCTGCAGCGTTTCTGTAGAGGTCAAGATGGTCGGGTGGGTGTGCCCTGACATACCGATAACGGATCTTGCCGAGACGTACGAGCGCCCTGGTGGGTGACCTGTGTCACCCTGCCGGGGCGCTTTTGTGTCCGTGGCACTCAGTTCAACACATGGAGGTACGCAATGAGAAGACCATTCGCTGCGACATTGGCACTGGTATTGGTACTGAGCAGCGTCTTGCCCGGAGTCCGTCCGGTACTTCCCCGGAATGCATCTGCAGATGCGCCTCTACCGCCTACTCCTCCTGCGCCGACTCCGCCACCGGCAGGGCTTAACCTGGCAGGCCAGCCCTTACCCACTCCATCTGCTCCTGGCAGCCTGCCGCCCGAGGCGGAGGAGGCACGCGCTCGCCAGGCAATTGAGGCCGTGCTGGAAAAGTACCTGCGTTATTGGGGTCCGCGTTACCAGGTGGCCCCGGTCGAGGTAAAGGTGGAAGGCGAGTGGGCCTACGGGGTTGCTCCGTGGCAGAGCGAGGCCACAGTGCTGAACAGTCCGCTCCACGTCCTGGCCCATCGCCTGGCAGATGGGACCTGGCAGGCGCTGATGCCAGAGAGCGATGGATTGTACCTCCAGTGGCTGGAGGATGTGCCGGAGAGTCTGGTGCCGAATGGCGAGAGGGACCGGTTGCGCACACAGGCACAGGAAGCCAACCCTTTCCAACATGGTATCATACCGCTGCCAACCATCACTTCCACCATGCCAGTCTCTCGACCGTGGGGGCCAGGTCAACCTTCAGGCCCACTGACGCCATCGCCTACTCCGATACCGCTTTTTCAGCCCACAACCTGGATTTCTGGAGAGACGACGGTATCAAGGCTGAGCAAAGAAGAGCGTGCCAGGCTGTGCGGTGTGCCAGTGACAGTGATTGAGTGGGAACGGTTGCAGGCAAGCCGTGAGGCTGCTGAGCTGGGAGCCACCTTGAATTATCCTTCAGCTATAGATTGGCGCAATGTCAATGGACAGGACTGGACTACACCCATCAGAAACCAGGCTGGCTGTGGGTCGTGCGTTGCCTTTGGAACCGTCGCGGCCATCGAGTCGCGCATGGAGATTGCGAATAGCAACTCTGGTCTTAACCCTGACCTCTCCGAGGCTCATTTGTTCTACTGCGGGTGCGGGGAGTGTTGTAGCTCTGGTTGGTACCCCGACGCTGCCTTGAACTTTGCCAGAAATACCGGTATCGCAGATGAAAACTGCTACCCTTACACGGATTATGATCAGGCTTGCAGCCCCTGTACTGACTGGCAGAGCAGAATAACAAAGATTACCGACTGGATTGGAACAAGTAATGTCGCTGAGATGAAGCAGGCATTAGCAGACAGTGGTCCACTTGAAGCTACGATGGCAGTGTATGAAGACTTCTTCTCCTACTCCGGGGGAATATATCGCCACACTTGGGGCAATCTAGAGGGTTATCATGCAGTCACGATCGTAGGATATGATGATAACGGGGACTACTGGATCGCTAAGAATAGTTGGGGAGCGGGTTGGGGTGAAGGCGGATGGTTTCGAATTGCCTACGATGAGTGCGAGATAGACAACTACGCATATATCCCTACTGTCAACCCGCCGCCCTCCTGCAACTACAATGCTGACCAGATTGCCTTGTTTGTGGATACTAGTTACAGGGGCCAATGTGTAGTGAAGGCCATCGGTGAGTACCCGAACCCCAGTAGTATCGGCCTGCCCAATGACTCAATCTCGTCGGTCAAGGTCGGAGGCAACGTCAGGGCCGTGCTGTGTCGTGACGACAACTACGAAGGCGGTTGTGAGGCTTTCTCCAGCGATGACCCTGACTTGAGCAATAACAGCATTGGCGATAACCAGGTCTCTTCGGTCAAAGTCGAGCCGCCAAGCTGCGACCCTAGTGTTGACCAGGTGGCTCTGTACGCCGATCCTGGCTACGGGGGTAGTTGCGTGACACTGGACATCGGGTATTATCCCAACCCCGGCTATCTGGGCAGCCTGGGCAACGACAACGCCGAATCCATCCGGGTGGGCAGTAACGTCCAGGCCACTCTGTGCGAGCACGACAACTACGAGGGTCGCTGCGAGACCTTCACCGGCGACGACTCCAACCTGGGCGACAACCCTATCGGGGCCAACGTAGTTTCCTCAATCATAGTCCAGTCGCGCGACACCACGCCCCCGACCGGTCACATCACCTCGCCGTCAGATGGCGACACCATCAATGCTTGTCCGCTGGCCATCCAGGCCGAGGCCAGCGACAACCAGAGTGGGGTCAGTCACGTCGAGTTCCATGCCTACTACGACGGCAGTTGGCACCATCTGGGGGACGACTATACCAGCCCCTACAGTTGGAACTGGGATTGCTCCCCCGTCAGTGATCAGGGCGTCTGGCTCACCACCCACGTGTGGGACAATGCCGGGAATGAAGTCATGGATCCAGGTGGGTACGTCTACATCACCCTGGACCGCACACTCCCGACCGGTCAAATTACCTCACCGTCGGATGGTGCCGTCATCAGCGCCTGTCCGCTGACCATCGAGGCTGCCGCCAGCGACACAGGCAGCGGCGTGGCCTTGATTGAGTTTCATGCCTACTACGACGGCAGTTGGCACCATTGGGGGGATGACTACACCAGCCCCTACAGTTGGGACTGGGATTGCTCCCCCATCAGTGATCAGGGCGTCTGGCTCACCATCCACGTGTGGGACAATGCCAGGAATGAAGTCATGGATCCAGGCGGATACGTCTACGTCACCCTGTCGCAGACCACGATCGGACCACTGGCGTATGATAGCCACGCAGTTGATGATGACAACAATGGCCAGAGCAGCGGCGATGGGGACGGCGTCGTGGAGTGCGGGGAGAGCATCGAACTGTACGTTGACCTCTACAACCAGGGCAACGGCACGGCTACTGGCGTGAACGCCGCCATCAGCACCAGTGATCCCCATATCACCTGGCTTTACAACACCGCCAGTGGCTATCCCGACATTCCCGGCGGAGGGACAGCCACCAACAGCGACGACTTTGACTTCACAGTGGACCCCAGCACACCCCACGGGCACGCCATTCAGTTTGATCTGACCGTCAACGCATCCAACGGTGGCCCCTGGTCAGGCTCTTTCAGCGTGTCTGTGGCGTGCCCCTGGCCTGATCTCGTCCCAGCCCAGTGGGGGGACTGGCAATATCCCATTGTCCCATCTTCGGTGCCTGGCACCGGTGTGGTGAATACCCTCTATGCTGGCTATCCCACTTATATAGACTGGGGCCTGACGAACCAGGGCAACACAAATACAGGTGGAAACACTTACGGCGACCTGTATATAGACAGCGCCAGAGTTGGACACTACGATTTTGGCGATGTACTCGCTGGTCAGTCGTGGGCTTTCATTGACTGGGTAGAAACGGTCAACGATCCTGGCTGGCACACCCTCAGAGTCGTCACCGACCCAGACAACTTGATTGCCGAATCGGACGAGACGAACAACGCCTGGCAACAAGATTTCTACTGGACCCCGGTGGCTCCCTACACCGACGACATGGAAAGCGGCACCAACGACTGGGGCGCCACCGGCCTGTGGCACCAGGTGGGGCCGGGCAGCCCTTACTCCGAAAGTCGCAGTGGAACACACAGTTGGTGGTACGGCCAGGATAGCACAGGCAATTATAATACCGGCGCGGCCAATTCCGGCGACCTGACCTCGCCTCCTATCTACATTCCCTCGGCCGGCTATTACCTGCGCTTCTGGTATCGGTACGAGACCGAAACGCAGGGGCCAGGTTACGATCAACGCTGGGTGCAGATATCGGTGGACGACGGTCCGTTCAACAACGTCCTGCAATTGTGGGACGATCCGAAGGACTGGTGGCTCCAGAGCCCGGCCCTCAATCTGGCGGGTTATGCCGGTCACATCGTCAGGGTGCGTTTCCACTTCGATACGTTGGACTCGTATTTTAACGACTACCGGGGCTGGCACATTGACGACCTGGACATCTCGACCACGTCGCCGCCCACTTGTGCCGATAGCCACGAACCGAATAACGCCCCACCCCAGGCCACGACCATCGCCTCCGGCCAGACGCTGAGTGCCGACATCTGTCCGGGCGGCGACTATGACTTCTACCGCTTCACCAGCACGGCTGGCGACAAGGTCGTGGTAGACATTGACGCCAAAGTCAACGGTTCGTTGCTGGACTCTTACGTCTTCTTGCTGGACAGCGACGGGACCAGCGTGCTGGCCGAGCACGACGACGAGATCCTGGTCGAGCGGCAGGACTCGCACCTGGGCTACCAGTTGCCCCACGACGGCACCTACTACGTCAAGGTGCGCGCCTGGGACCACCCGTCGGTTGGCGGGACCGATCACTTTTACACCATTCGCTTGCTAGCTGACAACACTAGCCCTTCTGCCCAGATCACCTCGCCCGGGCACAATGCGTGGCTCAATCCCAATCAGCAGACCATCACGACTGTTATCAGTGATACCGGGAGTGGCATCCGCAACGTCACGTTCTATTGGCACGACGCGCATTGGGACGGCAGTTCCGATTGGATTGTCCTGGACGACGATTGGGACCCTGCCGACGGTTGGACGTACTCGTTGGACACCAGCAGCATCTCCGAGCAGTCGCCGGATTGCGTGGTGTTTATCTACGCCTATGATTGGGCTGGCAACTACACTGGGTACGGCTCGTATAGCCTGGGCCTTGACCGCACCCCACCCACTGTTTCCGCCGGTGTCATTCCGATGTACGGCAACGCGCCCTTCCGCGACTTCTCGGTCACCTGGTGGAACGGCTGGGACAACCTGTCCGGCCTCATCGATTACGACGTCCAGTATCGCGATGGTACCAGCGGTGCCTGGACCGATCTGCTCACCAACACCGAGGACACGTACACCCGCTTCGTCGGCTTCGATGGCCATACCTATTATTTCCGCGCCCGCGCCCGCGACCATGCGGGCAACCAGAGCGCTTACGCCAGCGACAACGGCGACGTGCAACACACAGTGGAGATTTGCGACACTCCGCCGGATGCCTACGAAGTGGACGACACGCGCGCCAATGCCCGCTGGATCATACCCGACCGCCCGATGCAGATGCGCACGTTCTACGCCCAGGGAGACCGGGATTGGGTGAAATTCTATGCCGCCGCCGGCATCACCTACACGCTGATGACGACCAATACCGGCGGCCACGCCGACACGGTACTGTACCTCTACGACAGGGACGGAACCACCCTCATCACTTCGAACGACGACGACCCGAACAGGTGGCCGGCCTCGAGGATTGACTGGCGGCCTACGACAGGCGGTTTCTACTGGGCCAAGGTCGAGCACTGGGACCCCTGGGCCTACGGTTGTACCACCGGGTATGGGCTGTCCATTGCCGGGAGCAGGCCGACGCCTTTCTCGCAGGTCTATCTCCCGCTCACAGTCCGCAATTTCGACCCCTCCCATCCTCCCACGACGGCTGTCAGGACACTCAACTTTAGAGTGAGGTTCTACAGCAGGGACAATGCTGCTGGTCAACCACAGAATGTCCCCATCAAGGTCATCATCAAGAACCTGTCCCTCGACCAGGTTCTCCTTGAATCCGGTTGGGTTTCAGTGACACCAACCAGTGGCAGCAACAACTGGGGCACGGCTTCTGTGGATGTGTCGAGGGCCGGGTTGGTGTCTGGGCGATACTATCAGGTCTTTGTGAGGGGAGCGATGCATCTGACAAGGCGGGTGGCAGTGCTATTCACGGATGGCACGACGGTCAACTATACTGACCTGAACCTGAACCCGGATGGCGTTCTGTGGACGTGCGACATCAACCAGGATAATCAGGTGAATGGGGCAGACGTGAACATAGTACTTTCACACTACTTCACAACGGCTCCTACCAACCCCGACCCGTCCTCAGAGCTTTACCGCAGTGACCAGAACGGCGATGGAATGGTCAATGGGATTGACGTGACCATCTGCATCCGCAGTTACGGCAAAGTAGGTGATCCTTACTGACCCCAACCTGGCAGTGAGGGAGCATTATTGCTCGGAATAGAGCTGTTTCCCCTGGGATTCCAGCTCCTGGCCGAACCGCTACGGGTAGCCTCGCAGCAAAACAGGGCGACACCAACCAGTGTCGCCCTGTTTACGCATACATATCGCGCATCAACGTTGGTACATCATGGCGGGCCATCGCTTCAGCCACCAAGCGGTGGTACTTTTCCTGGCGACGCAGCTTGAGTTGGTACGTGCCGGCCCAAAGCGCAAAGTCTCGCACCCAGTCCAGGTCTTCAGGTTCTTCGCCGCTCTGGTATCAGACGAGGAAAGTCTCGGATAGGAGGCCATACTGCTCCTCGAAACGGGCCTGCTCCCGGTCAAGGGTATGCAGTTCTGCTATCAACTCTTGCAGAGAAGTCATCGCATTCTCCTTGCCATTCTGCCAGGGTCGAAGTCCGGCTTTGAGGTCATCATACTCGTGATCGCCCGATTGGTCAATTGGCGATAGGCAACATTTTTTGCAAGTGAGCGCTGTCAACGGATTATGAGAGCGGATTGAACGGATTTGGCGCCGTGCGCGTGACAATTTCCGTTTAATCCGTTCCAGGCATCCGATGACAGCCTGCCTCTCAGTAGCCAATCGGTGGATGCCAACCGGCCATGACCCAACGCCGGCGGGCATTCACCAGGTACTCGTTGTTGAGTTGGAGAGCGGCGACTGTGGCCCGTCCACAGGCGGTGCGCCCGATGATCAGCGTGCCGTCCTCGCTCCAGTGAAAGTGCTCGCGCCAGGTCTGAGTACGGGGGTTGAAAATAGATACTTGCTCACCGCTCTCAGGGTCGGTGCCATGCGTCTGTGTCCTCTTGTGGCCGTTACACAAGGGACACGCCAGCCAGAGGTTGTCTTCTGTGGAAGGGCCACCGGCAGCCCGGGGGACGATGTGTTCCACGTGCATAGGCATCGCCGTATATGCCTGTGGAGTCAGACAGTAGCCGCACCGGTAACCGGCCTCAGCGGCAACTTTCTCTCGCAGGGCCTTGGGAATGTGGGGACGTGCCACCCGGATTACCTCGGGGCCTCTTGCATGGGAACGCGGTAGCCCCGCCGGGCCAGGAGGAGATATGCATGTGCCTTGCGCACCATCAGCCGGCCGTATATATCCAGCAGGTCTTGCAGACGAGCGCGCTCCGCGGAGGTCAGTTCGCCGGATCCCTGATGATCCAGCAACTCGTCCATCTCAGCCCGTTCGGCTGCATCCATCATCGCGCGTGCTTCTCGCCAGAGAGCGGCATCGTCAAGGCCGGCCAGCCTGGCCAATTCTGCCGCCTCTCCCGGCGCAACGTCGTCGAGAGGTGGCAACGTGTGGGCGATACTATCTCGCAGCACGACTTCCAGCGGTGTCTGGGTTACTTCGGCCATCTGACGAGCAAAGCGATAGAGTGTCTCAGGGAGTTTGAGCGTGACAGTTTGCCAGGTCATCATTCCCTCCGGCTCGCATTCTTCTTGCTATCATGCCGGGATCGGGATTCCGGCTGTGAGACTATTATACTCTTAACTGCTTAAGTGGTCAATTGGAAACGGGTCTATGTTCTCGAAGGAGGATTGAAGATGAACGAGCACAAGAATCTCTGGATCGTGTTGGGTGAGTGGTGGGAACAGCGCCGGGCCGAACTGCACGCCGCGGCGCCGGACACCCCGCCTGTTCAGCAGCGCCGCTGGCTGCGCTGGCTGGGACGGCAGATGGTGCCGAATATTGGGACGCTGCTGCTGGTCGTCGTCCTGCTGCTCACCGTCCCCTCGCTGGCCGCGCCTCTGCGCGCCCCGGCGGCTACTTCCACCTCGACCATCTCCTACCAGGGCCGGCTGGCCGATAGCAGCGGCAATCCATTGACCGGCAAGTACAACCTGGAATTCCGCATCTACGACGTGCCGACGGGTGGCACTCCGCTCTGGACCGAGATGTGGACCGGGGGCAACGCGGTGGACGTCTCCGACGGGCTGTTCAACGTGATGCTGGGGAGCATCAACAACACCCTGGCCTCGGCCATTGCAGGACAGGACGAACTGTACCTGGGCATCGCGGTGGGCACCGACAGTGAGATGGAGCCGCACGTGCAGTTGGGGAGCGTGCCGTTCTCGATGCAGGCGATGACGGTGCCGGATGGGAGCATCACGACAGCCAAGATCGCAGACGGGGCGGTGACGCAGGCTAAAGCTCCTTTCGCGCTCGCCGGTGCCGGTTATCGGATGGAGACCGGAAGTACCAGACTCGTGGCGGATGAACTGGGGTGGGGATCCAATTTCTTTACCAAGCGCATCTACTTTGCGGAGGCATTCTCTGAAGCCTGTACTCCGAGTCTTTGCCAACACGAGCGGCGGATGGAGTTCGTGGGCGGAATGAATAGTCGCGATGGCTGGAAATATTTCCTGTGATGGGTTCGAGGCCGCAGTCTTTCGAGTTGACGGAGGCCAGATCACTACGGATCCGAGGTTTGAATGGGTCGCCTTCGGGTGTGAATGATCAAACCACTCTACTCTTGCAACAATCGCTCGACCTCCTCGATCAGCACGGGGAGGTTGGGGTGCGTGAAGGAGAGATCAGGCGCAGGAACACGGTGGTGCTTGATATCAGGAGGAATATGCTTGTGGTGTGGGTCGGTAGCCGCCAACGTGAGATCGTTGGGATGGGACTGGGAATCGTACCAGAACAGTCGTTCGTCGCCCTGCCAGACCACGTAACCGTACTGGAGAATCTCCAGCCCCCCGGCGTCCAAGTCCACCAGTTCGGCCATGTCCAGGCGGATGTCGTTGGGAAAGGTAACCGTCCCGATCACCGGGCCGGCGGCCGGCCCGGTGCGCACAACTCGCAGAGTCGAGGAGAGAATCGAGGGGAACATGTTGCGCAGGTTGTAGATGAATACCTCGTAGTCGGCAATGGTAGCAAACGTTATCCGGTGGCCCCTACCAGTAGCGACTCGCGCATCAACGTTGGCACGTCACGGCGGGCCATCGCCTCAGCCACCAAGCGGCGGTACTTTTCCTGGCGACGCTGTCTGAGTTGGTACGTGCCGGCCCACAGCGCAAAGTCTCGCACCCAGTCCGGGTTCTCTGGTTCTTCGCCGCTCTGATACCAGGCGAAGAAAGTCTCAGATAGGAGGCCATACTGCTCCTCGAAACGGGCTAGTTCCCGGTCGAGGGTATGCAGTTCTGCTATCAACTCTTGCAGGGAAGTCATCGTATTCTCCTTGCCATTCTGCCGGAATCGAGGTCCGGTTTTGAGGTTATTATACCCGTGATTGCCTGATTGATCAATTGGCGACAGGCAACATCTTTCGCAAGCGAGCGCTGTCAACGGATTATGAGAGCGGATTGAACGGATCCGGCGCCGTGCGCGGGGCAATATCCGTTCAATGTAGGCAAGCGTGGCATCACGCGGGCTCCAGGGCGACACTTAACCGTCCGATAAACTGCTCTTCCAGAGCTTCTGTGGGGATCGGCTCGCCGTGCTTGAGCAGGCTGGCGCAGTAGGCGCGAATCGCGTCGGTCGCCATCTCGCGGGCCTCTTCTAGCGTGCGTCCTTCGGTGTAGCAACCCGGCAGGGCCGGCACAGAGACCAGGTACTCACCTTCAGGCTGACGCTCGATGATCACGGTAAACTGGTATACGTCCATAGGCAGTCCGGAACCGTGGCACTCTACTCGGCGGTCAGGCCATTGACAGCGACGTCCCAGCACTCGCAGGCGGTGCGCACCTCATCGCCGCGGGTCAGTGTGCCATCGTAGGGCATCACGTCCTCGTGCGCTACCCACCCCGCCAGCACCATCGGCAGCGGCCCGCAGCCGGCGGGGATCCATTCGCCATTGTAGCGACGGGCAAAGTGGAGGTGCGACGCATCGGCCAGCCCGCCCTCGCACGAGGGATGGCCGATGCGCTGGCCACGCTGCAAGGCCGTGCCGGGTGCGACGCGCCCCTCTTGATAGACGTGCAAGTAGAGCAATACCCAGCCGCTCTGCTCGAAGCCGTCGCCGTCCAGGTCCACCAGCACCACGCCGTTCTCGCTGCGCAGCACCAACCCCGGCGCGGCGGCCGCCACCCATTCACTCGAGACAGTACAGTCCGGCAACTTGTCGCCCGGCACGAAGTCGAGCGCGGCGCGGGCGCTGCCCTCTCCCCAACCTCCATGCGGGCCGCCTGTGAAATACCAGGTTCGTCCAGACTCCCACGGCAACTGTAACTCCGGCTGCACCAGATCGGGCGGCACGAGCGGATCTACCGTGTAGGCGAAGGGGTTGCCGAAAAGCCGCTCGTAGGTGGCCAGGAAACCGCCGGGGCCGGCCAGCGCCAGCCACTCGTCCAGGGTGGCGGAGAGTTCGGCCAGGCAATTTTGCACGCCGGCAGTGCCCGGGTTGAGCTCTGGAGCAATGGCGACGCGGCCCCCACCGGCCAGGCGCATCGTCGTGCGATCGCCCCACTGCCAGCCATAGTAGCCCTCGTTGAGCCGCAACGCCGCCCAACTCAATTGCTGGAATAGCCCCGGCGACTGGATGGCGCCAAGCGGGGCAGCGAGTGTCCCGGCCGCAGGTTGTGCCTGGGTGACCCACCCGGACTTGAGTTCCACCAACGCCAGCAACACGCGTGGCCCTACACTGAAGCGCTGTGACACGAGCTGGACGATTTGCGCACCCGTGAGTAACTGTCCCTCGACCTCTTCGGTGTAGCCTGCCAGGTAGCCTCCCTGTCCGGCCACAAAGCCTGTCAGGTCAAAGTGGATGTAGGCCGGGCCATAGACCATTTCGCTGTCGGGGGCCAGTTTTAGCGCCGGGCTGACCTCAGTGGCGGTCACGGGAATGTAGAGCGTCTGGCCGGCGCTGATACTGTTCACGTCGGCCAGGCCGTTGGCGGCGGCGATCTCCTCGATGGTGCAGCCGAACACGGCGGCGATCAGGCCCAGCGTCTCGCCAGGCTGCACGACGTACGATTCCACGCCCGTGCTATCTGCGCGGCTGGTGGGCGTGGGGTTAGGCGTGGGCGTGCCCGCGTAG
>Ga0172363_10002740_pt1 | contig 14245 bp, 12 predicted proteins | sample LakKivs2_kivu2a2_FD_114541 | JGI IMG/M metagenome (GOLD analysis project Ga0172363, IMG submission 114541) | Sediment microbial communities from Lake Kivu, Rwanda - Sediment s2_kivu2a2 | ecosystem: Environmental > Aquatic > Freshwater > Lake > Sediment | place: Rwanda: Western Province, Lake... | reverse complement strand
CTGCTTGCTCCTATTAATCTTTCCATGGTAGCATTATACAGAGGCAACAGTTTCTTAAATAACATATTTAACTCTCCTTATTCTAAAAAATAGTCTCATATGTATCGTAACTTATTCAGTTATGTTTGTGAATATTATATCCTTAGAATCCGGAATATTTAAAATAAAATCAATCGAGGTAGAAGTTTTTTAACAACTCACGCATTCTTCTATTAGTTCAATAAAATAATCAATTAATTTTTAATTTAAAGTCTCATCTGTTTCGTAAATACGCAAGTAAAAATACCAATACTGACAACTGTTATTTCTTACTTAACTATCTGGCTGTCTTAGATACATCCCAAAATGGTTTTACTTTTCCTGTTATAAAGCTCCAAAAACCTATTATCATTGTAAACAAGAAAAACAAGTAGTAAAACAGAAAATAAAGTATTTTAATCCTCTTTCCTTGCGTAAGCCCAAGAAAAGATGGGAAAATTGGAGAAATTTGTAATGCAAAAATAAATTATACATAATTCCGCATTTCAGAAGTATGGCATTGGCAATAAAAAGTAAAAGGTGAAGAAATGGGAGCATATATCTTATTGTTCTGTGCAAGAACACAGAAATAAAGAATTTAAAGTTGCATAAAAACGGGTTTAAAAAGAAACCTGGATTTCTTGAAAAGAAATTGTAAACGCCTCCGAACATCCTTACTTTTCGTTTTTTCTCTTTTCTCGTCACCAAGATTTACTCTACTTCTTTCAAAGGCAATGGCTTCCGGACAAAAAACTGCCCTTTTACTTTTCCTAGCAAACAGCAACGGAAAAATAAGGTCATGTGAATACATTGGGTCTATAAAAATATATTCTTCTCTTGCTACCAAGTAAATAGCTCCATTTAAAGCAGTTAAAGAGTAAAAATTTGATTCCAGCTCTTTAATTCAATTTTCTATTTTCCAGTAAAGACCTTCTGAATAAGAGGTAGTAGACTATTGGTCATTTATGTAGGCAAGTTTCCCGCATACACAAGAGGTTTTCACATTGGAAAGGCATAGAACAAGTTTCTTCAATGCGTCTTCTCGCCAAGTTATATTTGCATCTGAAAAAGCAAGTATTTCACCCTTAGCTACCTTGACAGCTTCATTCTAAGTATTTACTTTACCTCCTCTTTTATTGACCCTTAAAAGTTTGATGTTATTATACTTCTTAGAAATTCTTCAACAATCATATCCGTCCTATCTTCGGAACGATCACTTGCAACAATTAAAAATACAGGAAGCAAAACTAACAGTGCAACAAAAGAAACAACTTTGTCAAAAACATTCTTTAAAATTAAACTTTCATTCATCTCAATTTCACTTTCAAAAGATCTCGAATATAATTATAAGCAAACTTACCTGATTAAAAAAATTACCAACCTTAGGGTATTATTTACCGACTCTTTTTAACTCCCTTCCAGTAAATATTTTGGATCAACTCACAGCTTGCTCTCTGCTTTTGCAGCGTTAAGGGCAATACTATAGACCTTTCCTCCTCTTTGAAGCATTTAAATAGCTTAAATCTCTTTTTTATAAAACTTCCGAGATTTTTTAAAGACTGCAACTCAATTCTACCGCATTTATTGAAGAGAAATTAATTTGCAATTCTTATTTAAGATAAGCTCTATTTTTCCTACCATCCAGTCGATAACGAAGAGAGATTGGTAAACGCAGAAAAAACTTGAGTAAAACTAATGGATGCTCAGCTAATACTTCTATACTTTTTGTAAATTGCCTTCGCTTCAAATAATACGTAAATTCCTTGTAATGTGATTCTTTTACCTCTTTACTAAGCAGTTTTCTTAACATATACCTTTCCTCTTCCGTAAAACCTCCTGTATGCAAAAGAATATTAAGAGCATCTATAGCACCTCTTATACTTTTTTCACTGCCTATAAGCGATCCCGATGTAAGTCTAGAAACGTAAAATGCTTTCTTATACAGTTTTAGTTTTAACCCAATTCTAAAGAGATTACAATAAAATTCGAAGTCTTCGGCAAAATGAAGTTTCGGGTTGTATCCTAGATTGTAAAATTTTACGCAATTTGCTGGAAAAATCGGATGCAGCGGTAATGAGGTAGTTTTTAGAAAATCTAAAAGCAAAAGATCTAATATTTTTCCATCTGATACCGTACCGTAATATAACGTAAGCGCAGAATCCCAGGGCTTCAATCCATCTTGGGTATCGAAACAAATGATATGATCGTCTGTTACAAAATAACCCTCACCGCTTTTGTTAAGAATTTTTATTAACTCTTCTAACCTTTCAGGGAGCCACTGATCATCTGCATCGATAAGTGCAATCCATTTACCTTTTGCTGCACGAAGTGCAGAATTTCTTGCTTCTGAGACTCCTCTATTTTGCGAATGTTGAATAAAAACAATGCGAGTATCTTTGAAAGATTTTACAATTTCTGAAGTTCTATCTTTTGAGCCGTCATCAACTATGATAAGTTCAAAGTAAGGATAAGTCTGTTTTAGAACAGATTCTATAGCTCCTTCAATGTATTTTCCCGAATTATATGCAGGCATAATTACCGAAACCAATTCATTGTTCACTTTTTTCTCCTTTTAACCCAAAATTAGATTAATCTTTTAAATATTATTTAATTCCTTAAAATCTCCAAAATTTTTGAAAGAAACATTTTAATTTGATTTTGAAGGAGTTACTTTTATAAAAATTAATTAAACATAACATCAAAGAAACCTCACTAAAAATTTTTTGCACTGAGTTTTATAAATTTTGAAATTTTGATAAAATCTAAAATATATGGAAGAAACCATTAAAATAACAAAAAAAATAGAGGGTTGGCTTACAGAAAGAGAAGCTAAGCTGTTATTCAATTTAGCTCGAAACCTAAAAGGGACAGGAATAATTGTTGAAATTGGCTCATGGAAAGGAAAATCAACAATTTGCCTTGCAAAAGGCTCTAAAGAAGGTAAAAGAGTTAAGGTATACGCAATCGATCCGCATACTGGATCACCAGAGCACAGCAAAAGATACGGTAAAGTATGGACTTTTGATGAATTCTTGCAAAATATAAAAAATGCAGGCGTTGAAGACCTTGTAGTTCCCATTGCCAAAACTTCTGAAGATGCTTACAAAAGTTTTAATCTTCCAGTTGATCTGTTATTCATTGACGGAAACCATGAATATAAAAGCGTAAAGTTAGATTTCGAGCTTTGGAACAATAAGTTAATAGAGGGAGGTATTGTTGCCTTTCATGATTCAATAGGCTGGCCAGGCCCAAGAAAAGTAGTTGATGAAAAAATTCTGCGTTCAAAAAATTTCAAAACTGCACTTATTGTAGATTCAATAACCTTTACACAGAAAGTTTCTAAGAACTCCATTAAAGACAGGTTATTAAATTATTATATTCTCCTCTTGAGACACTTTTACCTTCTGGTACAAACATTTCATTTACCCAAAAATATAAGGAAAATTCTTAAAAGATTTTTCAATGCTGTGAGTCGATTTTAGAAAGACCAATTTCAGAAATATACTTTGAGATAGCAATCTCAAGGCTAAACACTTTTGCCCTTTCAATAAGTGTTTCCTTATCGGGGGGATTTTTAATAGTTGATAAAATTGCTTCAGCAAGAGCGTTGTGGTCGTTAACTGAAACAAGAAATCCATATTTTCCTCCATCAAGTATCTCAGACGGACCACTTTCACAATTAGTAGAAACAACAGGCGTTCCACAAGCAAGGGCTTCTGCAATAACAATTGCAAAACCCTCATATATAGAAGAAAGGACAAATACTGAGGCTTTTTTCATATATTTGTAAGGATTATGTACAAATCCAGGCATATAAACAGAATCTACAATACCCAAATCCTTAATCATCTGCTCAAGTTTTTTCCTTTCCTCTCCTTCTCCGAGAATCACAAGATAAGAATCAAGAGACATTCTTACTTTAATAAAAGCTAAAATCAAAGTTTTAAAATCCTTTTGTTTGGTTAATCTTCCAACAGACAGAATAATAGGTTTCTTCGAAGAATCTTCCCAAGGAAAAACTACCTCTTCCATACCTTTCATAGCTATATCATCTAAATCCAGTGGATTATAGATTACTTTAATCTTTTCTTTCAGTTTTGGAAAAGATGAAGAAAAATCTTTTGCTGCTCCTTCTGAAACTACAATAATAGCATCCGCCCTTGGAAAAAGAAAGAAAATCAAAGATTTAAAAAACAATCTTCCCAAAATATTAGTATTATTTTCTAAAACTTTTTTAAGAGTACTGTGTTCAATTAATATTAATTTTGTATCTTTATTAGATAAAATTATTGCAAGAGAACTCACTATATTCGCATGAGTCAAATTAGAAATAAGTACATATGGTTTTTCTTTTTTTAGATACCTAAAAAGCTTAAAAATTGCAAAAATTGTTTTTTTGCTTTTAAAATCAATTATGCGACACTCTTTTGGTAATTCGTTAAGATAACTCCCTTTTTTATTTACAAGCAAAAGGTGTACAGCAAAACCTTTCTTAATAAACCCCTTGACAAGATTCAACATCACTTTTTCTGCACCACCACCTTCAAGCGTGGGAATGAAAATTGAAAACAGAGCCTGTCTATTCTTCATCATAGCTCTCTTATTTTAAAAAGTGCATATTTTTACACTGTTCCACAAGTTCTTTTATAACAAGTATCTGCTTCTCTAATATTTTCTTTTCGTCAAATACTTCCAATGCTCTCTTTCTCCCCAATTCGCCCATCAAAGCTATTTTATTTTTATCATCTGCTAAAGAAATTATACTTTGAGATAAAGACTCTGCATCTTGAACTGGTACCAGAATCCCTGTTTCCCTGTCTATAACTTCCTCCCTGTTTCCACTTATATTTGTGGCAATAACTGGTAAGCCCATTGCCATTGCCTCCAAAATCGATTTTGGCATTCCTTCTCGATATGATGCTAAAACGAAGATATCGGAGGCCTTAAGAACCCTTGGAACATCGCTTCTGAAACCAAGGAAAAAAAATTGTTCTTTTTTATCTTCAATTAACGCACCTGCATCCATCTCGGCGAAAGGTTCCCTATCTCCACCTACGGCTGATCCAACGATAAGAAAAAATACATTGGGGATTTCCCTTATGACTCTATTAAATGCAAGCGTAAGCTCAGCTAGCCCCTTTTCTCTTGTGAGTCTCGCAATTGTCGTAACAACTACTGAGTCTTCAGGGATCCCTAAACTCTTTCTTATTTCTTCTTTCGTTTCTGAAACTTTCTCAGAGCTAAGCATTTCTGTGTCTACTCCAACACTATTAATGCGCATAAGTTTTCTTGGATCAATGATTTTTCTTCTTGTTAGAATTTCGTATTCATCTCCATTTATAACAAAAATTTTTGCGGTTATGTAAGAAAGAAATTTCTCAATTCTGAAATAAACTGCTCGCATGAATTTTTTTCTTTCATCAAAAGGAATCCCGTGAGAAGTATGGATTATAATAGGGGTTCTTGATATATATGCTGCAATCCTTCCTACAAAACCTGCAATCGGAGTATGCGTGTGAACAACTATAAACTTCTCCTTTCGTATAAAATTTACCAGGATAATGATAGAAAATATATGGTAAAATATATTGTAGCCCCTTCTTATGGGAAACTCCCTCACCTTGAAACCATCCTTTTTAAGTTCCTCAACGAAGCCGGTATCTTTGCTACCTTCGTAAACTACAAAACCTTCTTTTTCAAGGGCTCTAATCAAGGGCTTCAAAAAAGCCCTTATTGTAACATCAAGCGTTGTTATCTCTAAAACTTTCAATTGTCTCTCTGAGTCCTTCATAAAAGCTATACCTTACTTTAAATCCAAAAATTCTTGACAATGAGTCTATATTTGCCGTTGAGTGCCTTATATCACCCTTTCTGGACGGAGAGAAAATAGGTCGAACTCGCACATCAATAATTTCTCTTATTATGTCAAAAACCTCCAATACACTCCTTTTGTCCCCGGTTCCAACATTCATAACTAAACTCCCCTCAACTGAACTTAGAAGTATATTACCTATTATTTCTACTACATCTTTTACGAAAATGAAATCCCTTGTTTGTTTGCCATCCCCAAAGATAACGGGAGGTTTTCCTTCAAGCAAAGCACCAATAAATTTGGGGATAACTGCAGCGTATTCTGAATAAGGGTTTTGCCTGGGTCCATAAACATTAAATAATCTTAAGGAAAAAGTTGGCAAACCGTATAAATCTGAATAAATTTTAGAGTAGTACTCACCAGCTAATTTACTTACAGCATAGGGAGAGAGTGGACTAGCAGATGCTCTTTCAGAAATCTGCTTTTCGGGTTTTTTTCCATAGACTGCAGATGAAGAAGCAAAAATAAACTTTTTAATCCCAACTTCCTTTGAGAGATTAAGTAAATTCAAAGTTGCATCAACATTTATCTTATGCGTTTCCAGTGGGTGTTCAATAGAAAAATGAACAGAACTTATGGCAGCTAAATGAACAACATAATCAGATCCTTCTATAATTTCTGCAATCTTACTGTAATTAGCAACATCTTCTTTAATAAAATCAATTTGATTTATAGCTTTATTGATATTATTTATACTTCCAGTGGACAAATTATCAATCACTCTTACAGAAAATCCCAGATTGATGAGATGTTCAATCAAATGAGAACCAATAAACCCTGCTCCCCCTGTTATCAAAACTTTTTTCATTCAAAGCCCTCGCTTAGATAAATTTGTTTTAGCCTATCAAAGTAATGCTTAATTTCAAACTTTTCTTTTGCAGTCTTATATGCACTTTGGCTAAAATGAGCCCTTAAATCATCATCTTTAAGTATTTTAAGAATTGCCTCTTTTAATACAAATGGGTTGTCAGGTTCAATTAAAATACCATTTACACCATCCTCAATGACTTCTGGTATTCCTCCAACCTTTCCTGCAATAGCAGGAGTTCCTACCGCCAATGATTCAAGCAAGGAAATTGGCAACCCCTCGTACCTCGATGGCAGAACAAAAACCTTCGACAATTTAAGGCAAGTGCTAACATCATTTGATAGCCCTAAGTATTCAATTTCGATGTAATCTTTCAAGGCTTCTTTCGCTGAAATTATCTCCCTGTCTAATTCTCCTTTACCAAGTATAGCAACTTTCAGTTGCATTTTTGGAGCTTTTTCTTTAATCAACCTTAGAGATTCTAAAAGAGTATCTATTCCTTTGGATTTAATAAGCCTTCCAACAAAAGCCAAATCATAAATTTTTGTTTTGTCAATTTGATTGTCATAATCTCCTATAAAGACTCCAGGGTAAATTACAGAGGTTCTACCTCTCAGTTTGGGAAGCCATTCCAAAAGAAAGTTTTCAGTTTGTTCACTCACGCATAGGATTTTTTCATATTTCTCGTAAGTCCAAAGCTCAAGTAATTTGAAAAAAGAATAGTTCCTACGCTTATTATAAATGCTATGCTCTGTAAAAATCATAAGGGGAGTTATTTTAGAAATCTCTTTTGCAATTGACACAAAATATTGGGCAGGGAATAGATGCACATGGATAACGTCATATCCTTCTTTGAGTAAGCTAGACAAACGAGAAATCCCAGACAGTTGATATTTACTCTTAAGATCAAGGGTTTTATATTGCACCTTCCTGAGATTATAAAAGTCATCTATTTCAATTTTATCATAAAGAGTAAGCACGGTATTATCAAAAGCATCATAATCCGCAGAATATTTTAAAAAGTAAGTTAAAAGTTTTTCCGCTCCACCCACCCTCAAGGAATCAATTATATGAAGTACTCTCATATGTTCCTTTCACTGGTAGCATAATTATATACACCAAAAGCAAACACCCTAACATCAGAAAAACGAATTCTTGAAATACCTCCGTGAAACCAGTTCTATTAAAGAGTAATGTGAAAATAGCCAAATTAGACAGAAAAATTAATCTCCCAGGCTTGAAGTCTGAGATAAGTCTGCCCTGCACATAATCTATTATAAAAGCAATAAAAAAGAACACAATAAAAGGGCCAAAAGTACCAAAGTTGACATAGGAATCTGCAACAGGATTGAATCCCCATCCTTTTATTATTGTAGAGTTAAAGAAATAATTTTTATGAATTAGATCGCCAAATTGTTGGGCAAGAGTTGGAATTGCGTTTTTATCAAAAGGGAGAAAAGATCTCGGCAAAAAATAGATCAAAGAGTAAAAATATGTGAAGCCAAACAAAAGTTCAGGAACATATTTTGCATAATACAATAAAGTTAAGTAGGGACCGCCTAATTCGTTGTTTGCAGGGGAAAACCATGGTGTAAAGAAAAACTTCTTTACCCATTCAAAAGCCCAGCTCAAGGAATATTTTCCACTCACAACATAGGGAATCAAAATTCTAATTTTCTCGAAGTATGCAAAGAAAAAATATCCTAAAATCAATCCTAAAGTAAAAACCATCGTAAACTTTCTATCTTTGCCTTTATCAAAAAGTATAATATAACCAAATATTATAAGCGTGTACAAAATATACCTTCTATCACCTGTAAGCGACACTAATGATACCCAGATTAAGGTCAGCAAAACAGAAATAAAAAGCCTTTTCTTGAGATATTTTCCACTCAAAGTTAGGCCTGCAATACCTGGAAAAAGGAAGATTGTATAAGGAAGAGAGCCCCTCATATTCATTAATTGCTGGTAGATAAGCATCCTGTAGGTCTTAACTACAGATAAAAAGCCTCCAAGACGAACATAGTTTATCAAATAAAAAGAGAATCCTGTAAGAAAAAAAACAAAGCTTACCCAAAAAAGTCTATCAAAATTAAAATACTTTGCATGAATTTCATTGATTTTTAATTCCTTTTGATTAAACGGAGAAATAATCTCCCATAGAAAGAGACCAAATGAGGCAAGTAATCCTAAAAAAGCTGGCAGTGGGAAACTTCTCCCATTATAAAAATTCGAAAACAAACTTTGAGGATAAGGTAGATATTGGGGGGAAAACTCAGAAGTTACGTAATATCCAAGGGACGTAATTCCGTTGTAAAGGAAAAAGAAAATAGCAAATAAAAGTCCCAAATCAAAAAAGCCACCTTTTTTGTACCGTCTATAAATATAGAAAGAAATCAAAATTAAGTTAATAAAGAAAATAAAAAGAATCATACAAAGCCGTTCCCGAAATTTCCCTTCACGCTTTTTCTTTCTTAAAAAGCTCTAAAAGGATTATCAGAAAAAGAACTAAAACTGTCCCGGATAAAGTAAGCATAATTGTTTTAACTAATCTGTTTGCAGTTTCGGGAGTGGAAGGCAGCGTAGGGCTTTCGCTTACTACAATCGGGAGGAAAACGACATCATTCATCGAAAAGTTTGAATAGCTTTTTAACACCATTTCGAAATTAGCATTCTTCATCTCTAAATCTCTCTCCAAATAATATTTGGTTTGCTCTTCCTCACTGGTCGATTTATTTAAGGCATCAATTTCCTTTTTAATCTGCTCCTTTTGACTTTGTAAGTTCCGAATTTCTTTTTTAATCTCGGCAGTGCTGATTAAAGTATTTAATAATAATTCTTTCTCCGAGATTTTCGAGACTATGTCTCCGTAGCTTGTTAAAAGCTGGTCTCTCTCTTCCAAAAACAAATCCAAATCATTGCTGGATTCAAACTTCGTAAGTTCTCCCTGTGCTTTGTCTAGGTTAATCTTTGCTTCTTTCAAGGAATCATTCAACTTAGCTAAGATTTCTTCGTTTTGTTTTGTAATAACGCCGTTAATGTAGGAGACAGAATTATTTATAATTGAATCGGAAACTGCTTTTGCAATTTTGGGATCTTTATATGAAACCTTAATCTCAAGAAGAGTTGTACCCGCTAGATTATCAATTTGTAAAATCTTTTTAATGAATTGCTGAACCTGGAGTTCAGACATATTCGGAAAGAAATTCCTAACCTCCTTAGAAACACCGTCTTTTATCATCTCAGAACTCAAAATCATCTCTTTGTATGTAGCAACTGAGATTGGCGAAAGGTAAACCATGGGATTAGAGAGATCTTCAGAGCTCATTATTCTGTTTTGAGAATCCCTCGGATTCACAAATAAGACTCCTTTAGCAATATAAACTGGTTTAACAACAAAAAAGTTATAAAGAAGAGAAATCAAAAAAATAGCAATAATAACTATAAAAATGAATTTCTTTCGTTTCATAAAAATACTCACTAAATCAAAGTTTCTTTGCATAAAACACCTCCTATATACTGAATAAAGTTCCAGTAAATCATCTCTTTCCTATACCTTCATAAATAAATCCTAATTTTTCAAGAATATCTTTGGGAAGAAAATTTCTTCCATCAACTATCAAATTACCACTCATTAATTTCTTGACCCTTTCCCAATCTAACTTTCTATATTCTTGCCAGGAAGTCAAAAAAATCAAGGCATCCGAACCGTTCAAAACCACGTAGACATCTTCTGAAACCTTCACAGAATTATAACTAAGTTTCTTAAAATTGTGAATTCCTGCAAAATCGTGTGCTCTCAAAAGTGCCTTCTCTCTCAAAAGTGCGTCAATAACCTTCAAACTAACAGAACCTCTTATGTCATCGGTATTTTCTTTAAAAGTAACTCCAAGAATTGTAACCTTTTTACCTTCAAGACTTCTCAAATGATTTTTTAACTTTTTCACAACAACAAGATATTGAGAATCATTAACATCCTTTACTGCTTTCAAAATCTTGTGCTCATATCCATGTATCCTTGAAAAGTCAATAAGGTTAAATAAATCCTTTGGAAGACAGGAGCCTCCGAACCCGATGCCTGACTTTAAAAAGTCTCTTGCAATTCTTCTATCCAATCCTAAGCCCAAGGAGAGATCATCAATGTTCGCACCTAATTTATCACACAAGTTTGCCATTTCGTTAATGAAAGATATTTTCAAGGCAAGAAAAGAGTTAGAAGCAAGTTTTATCAACAAAGCAGTTATAGGGTCTGTAATGACTTTAGGTGCATTAAACCCTGGAAAGACCGATAAAACAAGTTCTTTGGCTTCTTCGTCTTCTACTCCAATGACAATTCTATCTGGATTCAGAAAATCGTACAGTCCTTTTCCCTCTCTCAAAAACTCGGGGTTAACTGCAAAAGAAATACCTTTTTTATTAGACATATCCTTTATTTTCATTACAGTATCAGGCGATACGGTGCTCTTGATAACCAAAATCTTGTCTCTGCTTGAAAGGTTTATGATTTCCTCTGAGACTTCTAATACAATGGATTCATCAACTCCATTATTTTCAGTGTATGGAGTTGATACTGCGACAAAAATAATCTCCGAATGTCGGACAACCTCTTCCAAACCACTGTAAAAGTTAATTCCTTCATTTGCTAGACCATTTTTAAGAACCTCTTCTGCACCCTCTTCAAAGAATGAGATAATGCCCTTCTTTAAACTTTCTATTTTTTCGGAATCTACATCGTAAAAGCCGATTTGAAAACCCTTTTTATAAAAACCAAGTCCCGTAACAAGACCCATGTATCCAACTCCAATGATTCCTATATTCAACTTAGCCCTCCTCTTGTTTCGATGGAGCTTTCCCAAAAGGATTTAGTTCTTCCTGAAACAAACACCAGAAATCCAAGAACCATTGAATAAAGAAAGAACAAATAGTAGAAAAGAAAATAAAGGAAACCCGATTTCTTCTTTAATAAGTAGCCCAGAATAGCAGAAGCAAAGAATAGCAGTTGAGAATAAAATACAAGAGGGAAAATCAAGCCACTTCTTATTAACACCATCGAGCTTAAAAAAAGTAAAAAATGCCATAGAGGAAGGGTATATCTAAGTATCCTATGAGAAAAAAAAGCAACTAAAAATCTGAAATTATACATGAAAGGGTTGAAAAACAAATTCAAATTCTTAAACATAAAATTGTAGGTCATTGAAAACATCCTTATTTTCCTCTTTATCTCTCCTTCTATCGAGGAGCCACTTTTCTCAAAAGCCAGTGCTTCCTCTAAAAAGATTGTTCGCTTTCTTTCTTTAGCAAGCAGTTGGGGCAAACAAAGGTCATGAGAATAGATTGGATCAAGAAAAATATAGTCACTCATTTTCATTGCATAAATTCCACCGTTGATCGCAGAAAGCGAGTAAAAATCAGATTCAAGTTTCTTAAGTTTATTTTCAAACTTCCAATAGAGACTTTCAGAATAAGAGACCTCGGATTTTAAATCTTCAACATAATTTATCTTACCACAAACAAGCGCAATACTTTCCTTGTTAAGACCCTCTATAAGTCTTCTTAACGACGCACTTTGCCAAAAAGTGTTCACATCAGAAAAAGCAAGTATTTCCCCGTTTGCAATCTTAACAGCTTCATTTTGCGCATTGACCTTGCCAATTCTTTTTTCGACTCTTAAAAGTTTAATGTTCTTAAAATCAGGCTGAAAGCTTTTCACAATTTCCTCGGTTCTGTCATTTGAAGCATCGCTCACTACAATAAGTTCTATCTTTTCCCTTGGGTAATCTGTATCAAAAACATTCAAAATCTTCTCTTTTATTATAACTTCCTCATTATAGACCGGAACGATGTAAGAAACAAAAGGGAATTCATATGGCCTTAGTTCTTTCTTTCTTCTCTTCGGCACACTCAATAGCAAAAAAACATAATAAAAAATATTATGCCAAAGAATAAAACCCAAAGAAATCCAAAACAAAAACTTTACAAGCACTCCCATATTTTTCTTTTAACTCCTTTTATCTTCTTGAATATTATATAGAAAGTGATAAAATTCAATAAATGAAAATAAAAGAGCAAATAAAAGTTTGCCATATTTCAACAGTACACAACAGGTACGATCCAAGGATCTTTTACAAAGAGTGTTCCTCTCTTGCAAAAGCAAACTACAAGGTGTTCCTTGTGATTACAGCCACAAAGAGAGTCAACGAAGTAGGCGTTGAGATCATCCCTCTCTCAAAAATCAGAAATAGATTTTTAAGGCTTACACTCAAAGTCTCTTATGCTTTCTTTTTGAGTTTGAAACTAAAAGCAGAAATCTATCATATCCACGATCCGGAACTAATCCCTACAGCAACTCTTATTAAACTCTTTAAACATGTAAAAATAATCTACGACATTCACGAAGATCATTACAAATCTATTATGTTAAAACCCTGGATTAAAAATAAATTTTTAGCTTCTATTCTTGTCAAATCTTATGCTTTAGCAGAAAACTTACTCCTTCCTTTCTTCGATGCATTAATTTTAGCTGAGCAGTCCTTGGCAGAGAGATACAATACGCTAAAGTCCCGTAACAAATCGATTACTGTTTTGAATTATCCCATTATAGATAACCGGCTATTTGAAGGTGAAAACCTTGAAACAGATATTCAAATACTAAATCCGTCGAACTTGAAACTAATTTATACTGGAAATATCAACGAGCAAAGAGGAATCTGGAACATTATCTACTCATTTATTGCACTATCTAAAAAAAGAGGTGATTTAGATCTTTATCTCATCGGTTTTACAGATGAGAAATTATATCAAAAAATTAACAAGGTTTTAGAAGGAGAGAATCTATGCAAAAATGTCTGGTTTGAAGGAATTGGAGAATATGTCAAGAGTCAAAAAATAAAAAAATACTATCAATTCATGAACATAGCCCTTGCTCTAATTCCATCAAGCTCTTTTTATGAAGATAAAATATTAACAAAATTTTACGAGTATATGCAATTTGGACTGCCTATCGTTGCTTCAGACTTTCCCCTATGGAAAGATTTTATTGAAGGGAACAATATAGGAATTAACGTAGACCCAATCAATCCGGAACTAGTAGCAGAAAAAATTAATTTTTTACTCAATAACCCTGAGCTAAGGAAAGAAATGAGTAAAAGAGGCAAAGAGTTAATTAAAACAAAATATAACTGGACATTAGAAGAAAATAAACTTATAGAACTTTACTCAAAGATACTGACTAAGTAAGAGACTATCATACTGCAATTGCCTCATTTTAACAAATCAAGAGTCAGCTTTTACAAACTTATTCCACATGAAGATCAATTACCCAGAAGTGGCCTGATTCATCGTAGTACTGACCACTAGTTCCCCAGGTGAGCCAGAAACCAGTATCTGGATCGTAGATACCAGTACGAACTCTACAACGTAGAGGATCTGCTATTGTTTTAGTTGAAAGATCAATGTCAAAGGAACCATCTGCAAGGTCAAGGTTAGATGCTACTATTTCCCATGTTAAGCCGTTGAAGAAGAAGACTCTTACCTTTCCTTCTGTACCT
>Ga0172363_10002737_pt1 | contig 14249 bp, 4 predicted proteins | sample LakKivs2_kivu2a2_FD_114541 | JGI IMG/M metagenome (GOLD analysis project Ga0172363, IMG submission 114541) | Sediment microbial communities from Lake Kivu, Rwanda - Sediment s2_kivu2a2 | ecosystem: Environmental > Aquatic > Freshwater > Lake > Sediment | place: Rwanda: Western Province, Lake... | reverse complement strand
TTTATACCTGAAAAAGAAGCTGTTATAAGCAGCGAAATGGGCAGAGAATTGAATTTTGATTCGAATAAATTTGAAAAAAAGGAGATTGTCTTCACAAAATCGTTCAGAAATTATGAAGAAGAAATAAGAAAAAGATGCAAAGGAAAAAATGTTGAAGAATACCTGCAGTTTGCCAAAAACCTTTCAATCGGATGACTTGTCAATTTAAATTTTTCTATGTATTTCGAGGAGACTGTGATAAAGCCAAGAAAGATTTAAATATTAACATAGTTATTGATATTGATTTATAAGGTGCTAAAATGGTAAGTAAAGTTGACCTGATAGAGAAGGTAAAGGAACTGATGGATAAGAAAGATAAGATAAGGAATATTGGTATAGTGGCCCATATAGACCACGGGAAAACCACGTTCTCAGACAATCTTCTGGCAGGCGCAGGAATGATTTCCGAGGAGTTTGCAGGGAAGCAGCTTTTCATGGACTTTGATAAACAAGAGCAGGAAAGAGGCATAACAATTTACGCCGCAAATGTTTCAATGGTTCACGAGTTCAAGGGTGAAGATTACCTGATAAATCTCATAGACACGCCGGGTCATGTGGATTTCGGCGGGGACGTCACGAGAGCCATGAGGGCGGTGGACGGCGCTATCGTGCTGATATGCGCAGTTGAAGGCGTGATGCCCCAGACTGAAACTGTCCTTAGGCAAGCTCTCAGAGAAAGAGTCAAACCGATTCTCTTCATAAACAAAGTTGACAGGATGATAAGAGAACTTAAACTGAATCCAGAAGAAATGCAGAAAAGGTTCATGAAAATGATTACTGAAGTTAATATGCTCATTGAAAAGTATGCGGAAGAAGCTTATAAGAAAAAATGGCAGGTTAACGTCAACGACGGCTCGGTGGCATTCGGCTCCGCTTACAGGAACTGGGCCATTTCTTTCCCTTATATGAAGGAAACGGGAATATCATTCAAAGACGTGATTGAATACTGCTCGACAGGGAAGGACAAGGAACTGGCGCAGAAGGCTCCTTTGCACAAAATAGTTTTAAACATGATCATAAGACATCATCCAAATCCGATAGAAGCCCAGAAATACAGGATAGAAAAAATATGGAAAGGCGATATGGAAAGCGATATCGCGAAATCGATGATATCATGCAACCCCAACGGGAGAATGGCTTGCATAGTCACGAAGGTTTATACAGACCCTCATGCGGGAAACGTTGCCACGGCAAGAATATTTTCTGGTAAAATCAGCGAAGGACAGGAAGTGTATCTGGTTGGACAGCACAAAAAGGAGAGAGTCCAACAGGTATGCATATACAAGGGACCACAGAGGATATCCATAGCGGAGGTTCCTGCCGGAAACATAGTTGGATTGGTAGGGCTTCCTTCCGTTTTTTCCGGAGAGACCATATGCGAATCTGACACGGTCATTCAACCTTTTGAAAGCATAAAACACATGTTCGAACCTGTTGTCACGAAGGCCATTGAAGCCAAGAAAACGCAGGACCTTCCAAAGGTTATAGAAATACTGAAAAAAATATCGAGAGAAGACCCGACCCTGACAGTGGAGATAAACCAGGAGACCGGAGAACATCTCGTATCGGGCTTGGGAGAACTTCATATAGACGCAAAGGTGGAAAGGAAACTTAAGGACGAGGGCATAGAGATAGAAACGTCTCCTCCCATAGTGGTTTACAGGGAAACAGTGTCTTCAAAAGGGGGACCCGTTGAAGGAAAGTCGCCTAACAAGCACAACAAATTCTATATTGAAGTCGAGCCGCTGAAGAAGGAAGTTTACGACTCGATAGCAAATGGCGATATAAAAGAAGGTGAGGTGAAAGGAAAGGACGTGGAACTGGTAGCGAAACTCAGAGCGCTGGGAATGAATGAAATCGATGCTAAGGGCGCCAAGATGATTCATAATAGAAATATTTTTGTAGACGGAACAAAGGGTATTCAAAGCCTTAACGAAGTCATGGAATTGCTGAAAGAGGCCTTTGAAAACGTAATGGATGAAGGACCAATATGCAAGGAGCCGTGCTATTCTGTTCTTGTAAGGCTCGTTGATGCCGACTTACACGAGGACTCCATACACAGGGGACCGGCACAGGTCATACCTGCCGTAAGGTTTGCAATAAAAAATGCTATACTCAGGGGAGGACCCACGCTTTTTGAACCGAAGCAAATTCTCAGGGTAGAATCCCCTCAGGAATTGATGGGCTCCGCCATGAAAGAAATCCAGAACAGGAGAGGCGACGTATTGGACATGCAAAACGAAGAGGGAGCAACCATACTGAAAACAAAACTTCCTGTAGCGGAAATGTTTGGATTTGAAGGGGCACTCAAATCTGCAACAGGAGGAAAGGGATTCTATTTCTTAGTGGACGTTTTGTTTGAAAAACTTCCGAGAGAGCTTCTGGAAAAAGTCGTAAAACAAATAAGGACAAGAAAAGGTTTGACAGTGGAATTTCCGAAACCTGAAGAGGAAGCTTAACTCTTTTTAGTCTCAAAAAATTTTAAGAAAGAAGCTTTTAAATCCTTAAGTTTTTATTTGAAGTTTTTCTTATTTAGATTATGAAGAATCTGTTAGTCTTCATAATATTCATACTTCTCGTACCTGTGTATGTCTTGGGAGCGCCTGAATCTTACATAGATGAATACGTCAACGCGGACTTCTATATGAACGGCACTCTGAAAAGCCAGCCTGAAAGAATAGGATATGTAAGCGTCTCTGTGAATAACAACCACGACGTTCTCCAGTACATAGAACTAAATCTCTCCGGAAACGCCGGAACCAACCTTCAATTCATACCGGGAACGAACGATGTGAGGGCGTACAGAGCCACGGCAGCTTCCCCGAACATAGACGACAAAACAAACATGTACTTAAACACGACGGAGAATGACGAGTCTCTTTTTTATACTTTGAACAGTACTGTTGCCCCTGTTATAAACATGTCCATCAGTTACGGGAACGAGGACGGTGGTATGGACATACACACCGGCTCTAACATATTCGGTTTTGTTATAAACGTTTCTTCAAACTCCAACCTGAATAATGTGATACTTCGATTCCAGAGCGAAAGGGACGTATACGGTCCAAATGATGCTATGAACGTAATAAGCCATTACTCCACTTCTGGCTTCACGAACTATATTAACGAGGATGGCGACTCATTTCGAGAAGGAGTTGAATGGAACGGTAACTTGGTTGTAGGAGAAATCGTAACAATATACTTTGAGGGAGAAACGGAGCCTGGAGTGAACTTTGACAGCGGAAGCACAACGAAACTGGATCTTGCCGGAAGTTGCATGGCAGAATTTTCGCAAGACCAGACTTTTAGCGGAATAACTTTCGAAAACAGGTTTTCAAGGGGACCCGTTAGGGAGGGCATAGACCTTTTTCAAGAAACTACTTGGTCTGTGAGAGGTTTTATAAAAAACATGGCTTACGGAATAGATTACGAAATACATGACTGGGGAATTTATGAAGTTGGCCAAAGCACTCCTCTCATAAGCAAATCATATTATCCTTCTTTGAGTTTGGAACCTGATGAAATCTTATATACTGACAAAGCTGATACAGGACAATCCACCAAAAAATATTACTCCTCTTCTTTTGACTGGAATATTGTATGGGGAACATCCTATTATTCCGGACAGAGCGTCAGCACTATCGATATGCCGCTGCTTTACTTGATAGATTCATCCATGGATAAATTTATAATAATAGACAAGAACGACGAAAACGGAAGAACTTTGATTGTCAATGATACGGTAAAGCATATAGGAGATTCCTCCCTTGAGGTTAAAACCATAGTCGTCAATTCAACCATACCTCATCTTTCTCAGGAAAGTCATGCCACATCCTGGAACGCGTACGATGTAGAGGTTTTTTACAGGTCAGGAGCAAATGAGCTTGACATAACGAGCTTGGCCAGCATATCTTACGAGAGTTCTACCCAGACTCAAGACGGCTACGTATACGTTGCGATTGCCTCGGACGATTTGGGCCATACCATGAAATATGGCGATGAAGTTGTCGTTAGGTATAAGATATCAAGCACGTGTTACAAAGATTCACTAAAATATGATTTTTCTTCAAAATCCATACTGGTTACGGAATCAGGAACTCCCAATGAAGAATCTCTCACGGAAACGCTTTATCTGCCCGGAACCGCATGTGAAGGAGGCGGGGGTGGGGGAGGTGGCGTGACTGAAGAGGAAGACGCATGGATAATGGCAGAGGATTCGAAGGCCTATATTATATTGGGAAACCTTGCAGATGTAAAAGTCGTATACAGGATTTATGACACCGGAACAAAGGGGCTAAGGGACATGGGACTGATGATTCTGATACCTGAAAACGGGGAACTCTTAAATGAGAAAACTGACTTGGATTTAATGAGAGAGGGAAAATGGGAAAAACTGACTCAGGAAAAAGATTATGTAATAAATTATAACGGAATCGTTCCGGTAGGTGACGAAAGATACAACCAGTATATCGTAGATTTTCTTTTGGAAGACACGACTCTTTATGACCAGGATAAAATAAAAATAGAATACAAAACGGAACTTCCTTTTGGGCTGAACGAAGTTATAACGGAAGCTTCGGGATACAACTATTATAAAGATAAGATAGTTTCTGAGTCTGTTCATTCTCTAATAAGAATTGATGTAAAACTGAGTAAATTCACTTATGCCGAAGAGGAATGGGAACAGGGACTGGTAGAAGTCGGAAAACCTGTCATGTGGCTCAAGGAAATTCGTGTAAAAAATCCAAATGACGAATATGCCGAGGAATCTTTTGTTAACAAAATTTTCAAGGATTCTTTAAGTGTTTACATAGTCAGCGAAGACGGCGAGAAGAAAAAGCTCAATATAATGCCTGGCGAAAAAGTCAATTGGGCAGTTAAATTAAAACCACAGGAAGAAAAAATGCTATATCTCCAGGTCTACACTCCGCCCGTATTGGAAATTTTTAAAACAATTGTTCCTCTCTTTTCAAACGAAACGTGGGTAAGCTTTGATATGAACTCCACGGTAAAGAACTTTGCCAAGGAGACGTATAAAGACGTTACCTATCTCTTTCCCTATTCGATAGAAAATATAATAGATTACGAAGGGGTGAAAAAACTCATAACAAAAGGTGAAAAAACTTCTATAGTTATTGGAGACATGATTCCTGATGAAAACGTCAGTTTTTATTTGAGGTACATACAAAAACCTCCTATACTTATAGTAACGACAAACGGGTTTAACTTTACGAATACGGACATAATGAATGTGAAAATACTGGTCATACCAACGGAAAAGGAGGAAAGGGGATATGTGGAATTTGAGACCATAGGACCCTACGAGGCAACGGATAAGGCAGGTTTTGAAGTGAATCCGAAAACCACCTTCGGGGACGCCATAAGCGTGGAGGGCAAAAAAGGAAGTATCAACGAATTCAACAGCGCAGTCGGACTGGAAAGTTTCATACCCGGAAAATACAGGCTTCTCACGTACTTCAAAAAGGACTTTGCCACGGTTTTGACTGATGAAAAAGAATTTTATGTGACGGGTGGGCAGCTGATTTTTGAAATAGGCTATAACCTCTTGCTCCTGATTTTGGCAGTTTTCGTCTGGTTCATGTTTACCAGAATAGAGAGAAAGAAAGACAGGTTTAAGGAGGAGTTAAGGAAACTGAAGAGGAATGTAGACAGAGGAATGGAAAGAAAAACAGAATCTGATGGGTCTGATATTTCTCAAACTTCTGGCGAAGAAAACATCGAATCTGAAAAGGAAAAGATGGATTAAATGACCAAAAAAGATATATATGAAGATGATGGCAAATATTTAAATAACTCGAAAAACAAAAATTATATTAATCGGAGGTGCCCCCATAAATGAAATTTAGAAATCTTATTTTAGTATCAGTTTTGGCTTTGTTCTTCTTGCCTTCTTTGGTTTTGGCCTATCCTGGCCCGAGAACGTATCTCATTGAACAGGTAATGGCTCACTACGAAACAAACGGTAGTGCAGTCGGAGACCCTGGCTATGGGAAATGCACCACCTTTTTAAATCCTTGCAGATACGGCTTTGTTCAAGTTGCGCCTCCGAACAATGACGATGTCCTCCAATATTTAAGAATAAACATCTCAAGCGTGGACAACACAAGCCTTTCTCCAGCTCCTTACGGTAACTTGTCATTTGCCGGAGTGCTGGCAAATTCAACTGCTTATGGAAGAACCTCAATTTATGTCAATACGACTGATGTTCCTGCTGGAGACGATGCTTATGAAATAGACGGAACCGGTTACGTGAACATAGCGCCTGACATAAGAATAAACCTCACCAGCATAACAAACATGCAGGGAGGTTATGACCTTTATGACGCTGACAATATTTATCCGAGCGGGACTTCAAATCCAACGAACACAGTCCGCTTGAATTTCAGCGTAACGAATCCCAGCTCCACAAAATCTCTTTCAAACGTTTATGTGGTTATACAATTCAACAGAACCGGAGACCCAGATTCGGTCGATGTTTCTGCCACCGGTTTGGGGCAAACTGGCAGTGGAAACGCCCCGGTCAGAGTGGACTCTGACACGGACGGGGAATATGACAGGGTAACGTGGACGATAGACACCCTTTCAGCAAGCGAAGTCGCTTACGTCTGGTTCAACATAACGACCACGGAAGGGACGAACTTCAACGGGAATTCCCTGAGCCTTGACCAGAACAGCACGAGCACGCGTGCAGATTACGGAGAATCTAATACTCTCTCAGGAAGGACTATAACAGGCAGGTTCTCCAGAGGTCCTATAAGGCAGGGCATAGACCTTGCCCAGGAAGCCGGCTCCAATGCATGGAAAATAAGAGGATTTGTTTTCAACATGGGTAATCCCAGCCCGGGAGGAGGCGAGGATTATCTCAGATACAACTTTACCGGATGGGGGATATATGAAATAGACCCGGCAACAGGAACACCCAAAACTCCCGCAAACCAGTCGGGTAATTTCAACAACAACCCCATAATAACCCCTTCTGACGGAAAGATTTACACAACTGATGCCGTAAGGTCTTCAAACCAGTCTTGGTTCAACTCTACCCAAACAGCCAAACCTTATTATGCAGTTTCGTTCAACTGGTTTGTTGAATGGAACACGACAAGCTATGAAGGTTTCATAAACACAACGTATGACATGACAACCCTCTATAAGATAGATATGTCAAATACCAAATCCGTTCAAGGAGCGTTAAGCCCTGACACGGGAGGTGAAAACTTGACTATAACGGATGAAACGACCCATTTGGGTCATTCAAGCGCTCCAGCAAAATTCATCCAAGTGCTTTCCGTTGTGCCTGTGAACACCACAAACAACGCATTCCACGGTAATTTCACCATATTCAGTGATGTCGTCGTTTCATTTTACAACGGAAGTTATTACACTCTCAATTCAGGAACTGACTATATGATAGCCATAACGCAGCCTTCGTCAACCGGAGCGTCAAACGGATTGGTTAATGTAACGATAAACGATTCTTCCGCATCTCCAAACATACTTCACAACTTGGCTCCAAACGAAAGAATAAGAGTGGTTTTCAAGGTGGGTTCTCATATAAACATGACCACCGGTGACGTGTACAACTTCACTGGTAATGTCACCATGAAGACACCGTCCACGACGCCGCTAACAGAAAACCTTCAAAGCGCCACGGCTTCTGTCTCGGCAAAGCAGCTCAGTGCATGGAAGGATTTGATAGGTTACAATGTGGCCACTCCGACCTTGATAAATGCTTCAATAGTGACGATAGCGACTACACCAAGTTCTTCCGATAAGATAGAAGGTATAAAGTTCTTGGATTACATACCCAACGGAACGGACATAGACGGAAACCTTGCAGCTTTCAGAGCGGCTGTAACTGTCAGGTATTACAACGGGACTCTATACACACTGACTGATGGAACCCATTATAACATCTCTTACAACGGGACAAAGACGCTACCGGACGGATTGCTTGTAAATGCATATGAATTCTGGAACACGTCAAACGCAACTGGAGGATTCAGACTCGGAAACGGGCACTGGATAAACGTGACTTACCAGATGAATGTGACTGGTCCTGGCACGTACGTGTTGCCCACTTTAATATCAGGTTTCGACCCCGTAACAGGATCTGAATTCAGCTTAACCGCTATCGGAGCCATTACTGTTGTTATTCCAGAACCGCTCCTGCCGCTTGAAATGGAGGAAGACGAATTCAAACAGGCAAAAATGGCTGAAGTCAACAAGCCTGTCTTGTGGATGAAAGACTTCAGCGTTTACAACCCGAACGGAAGGCCTGCCGAATCAAGATTCAGCATAAACGTTTTTTCGGACGCGACCGATGGTTACGTAAGCTACTACGATGAATATGGAAAAAAGATTGATGAAGAAGTTAACTTTGAAATAACAGGCGAAGGAAAGAGAATGATCTGGAGCAGCAAAATAAACCCGTTCGAATCAAGAAGCTACGAAGTGAGAATACTCACGCCTCCTGTAATGGAGGTTGACAGGAACGTGGAAGTCCTTGAAAAGCTTCCGGAGAAGAAAGTGAAAGTGTCGATGGACGTATTCCTGAAGAGCTTTGCAAAGGAGAATTATAAAAATGTTGTGCTAAACCTTCCCATAGGATTTGATGACATAATAAAAGCCAGGGACTCGTTCGGACATGAGCTTCAGTTCAACGGAGGAAAGGACTCCAGTAAGATTATTGCAGGCGACATTGAAGCAGAGGAAATGAAATCCGTGAATATAATATACAAGCAGTCCTACCCGACAATAATAGTTACTCCGGAAAAGGACGAATTCAAGATTGGATCGCCTATAGGCTTGAATATACTTGTAATAAACGGCGGAGAAGAGGTCAAATATCCTTACCTAGAAATAGAGATTTACACTCCGGGAATGGATGTGATAGAAAGCGATGTAAAGAAAATAGAAGGTATGGAACCGCTTGAGAAGACGGAACTCACGGAAAAATACTTCCTGCCCATATCGGCCCCGACAGGCATGTATCTTGCAACGGCAAGCTTCAGGGAAGATTTCACGACTTTGGCCAGTGGAACTGGGCAATTCTTCCTGACAGGAGGAGAGGAAGGTTTGTCACAAACGTGGGGCTCGATTCTGCTGTTGATAATAATAATACTAATGGGAGTACTCTCGTACAACAGGATTAAGTCAGTCAAAAAAGACATAGACTCAAAAGTCAAAAGCCAGGTGGTATAATGTATATTTTTGGAATAAGCGTGCCAATACTCGAATTACTTGTGGTTTTCTGCATAGTGGTTGTAGTCTATCTGATAATATTGGAAATAGAGTTCAGGCAACTCAGGTCAATAACAAAGAAATTCGACGAGGAAGAAATTCTCTTAAGCAAGGAAATGAGGGAACTGAGGAACGAGATAACCGAGCTGAAAGAAGTGATAAAAGCTGTTAGGAAATAGGAAGAGAATTTTTTTCTTTTTTTCTATTTATTAAAAAAGCAATATTAATAAATACAAGTATAAATTATTTATGCGCTCCAGATTTTCAAAATTCTTTATCCTTTTAGCCATTTTTATGGGAATTTTGGCAATTCCCTTCCTGATAGAGGCCATAGAACCCCAGAATGCGCATCCTTTTACCGAGCAAAAAACTTTCAACCTAGATTTTGACCAGAAAACCTTCAATTACGAGCAAAGACAGCTTAACGAAACCGGTTACCCTTACTCTTACATTTACACTTACTACGACGCGGAAAACAAGACTTTCTGGATTGAGCTGCCCAAGAACAGCACAATTTCAAACAGCACCTTGAAACTAACAGGACTGATGTACATACCAAACTATCCCCTTTACGGCTTGGGAATACCAGAAGTGCAGTCCATATCCATAGGGGAATTCAACTCTTCCTCAAGCGGAAACGAAATGATAGTAAGCATAAGAAGCGCAAATCAAAATGATGACACACTAAGATTATATTCCAACCTTTCAGGGAATTACACTTGGGGATACCAATATCCCGGATACACGGAATATATAAAAGATACGGATATAGGGAATCTTACTTCTGACCTTGGAAACGAACTGGTGGTTGCAGGTGAAATAGGCAAAACAGGACTGAGTATTTTTAATTCCAGTGGCGAAAAAATCTGGAACGATACAGATACAACGGCATTGTCAGTAAAAATAGGAGACGTTACACAAGACTCCGGAAATGAAATAATCGTTGGAAAAGCAGACAACAATGTCTATCTTTTAAATTCTTCAATGAATTATGTTTGGAATTTTTCAGCAACAGACGACATCGCCTCGGTGGACATAGGAGACCTTTCTGCGGATTCTGGGCTTGAAATAGCTTTGGGTTCCGATGACACGAACGTGTATGTATTGAATTCTACGGGCGGACTGCTGTGGCAAAAACAAACTAACGGAGCGGTAAAAGCAATTGCAGTTGGGGAGCTTAATTCAAGCTACAGCAGAGAAGAGATAGTCGTGGGAACTTCAAACGGAACTTTGTATCTGCTTGAATCGAGCAACTCGATTATATGGAACTACAGCGTTACCGCTGGTGGAAAGGCAATTTATGACATTAAGATAGGTGAAGTTTTTGATGAAAATCCTGGAAATGAAATAATTTTTGTGTCAGAAGACAGAAATATTTACATTTATTCTTCCAACGGAACGAAAATAAACGATTACCAGATAGCAACGTTAGGGTATTCTGTAAATGCCGTGGATATAGGCAACGTGACCACAACGGACGGAAACAATGAAAACGATATCCTTGCAGGAACACAGGGAGGTTATATCCATCTTTTGAATTATGACGCATTTCCCACCAACTTGAATTTCAGAGTCAATCAAACCCAAATATGGAGCTATTCCGGGAAGTTCAGGACTTCGCAAGTCATCGATTTCAACAACTTCACGACTGCAATCCAGAACTATTTGAACGGATGCAGCGACAGGGTTTGCGTTGTTCCCTTTGAGGTGTATTCCTCATACAAGGGCAGACTCCAAGTAAACGATACGAACGTGAGCTACACTTACGATGCGAAAACGGACATACACAACCAGACCGTTAACTCTTGGGCCAAGACCCAAGGCATCAGGGTCAACCAGTCAGTCCCCTCGAAGGCCATAAACGTCAGTTACACGGAGCCTGCGCTGAACATAACAATAACACACATGAAAATCAATTCCGGCGCGACTTACTGTGGTTTCAAGAACGAGGAATACGTGACTGAAGACATAGGTAGCGACAGGTATTGCAACGTTACGCAGAAGGGAATAAAAATAGTTCCCGGACAGAGTCCTTACAGTTACCATCTTTTATGGGACGACTTGATGGAACAGAAAATACCTGTTTACATGAACGAATCTGCTCCTTACAACACAAGCGGAACGGACAGAAACCTTTGGTTAAAAAACGTGACAATCTGGAGCAACGCAACTGAGGAAACTTTCATTGACGTAATTGCAAACACATCAACAAATGATGTTATAGCAAAGGGCGATGTTTTCCTGAACGTGACCTGGAACGGAAGCACGTACGACATTACACCCTCCACATTGTGTCCGAATATGGAAAGTATGGGAAACGGCTTTTACGCCTGTTACAACGACACGAACGGCAATGGCGTGCCTGATTTTTTCAACTGGACCCAGCCTCAGTCTTCCGCTTTCTATTCCAACGTGTTTTACCAGGTGGGCGGAACAAGGAATCTTGCTCCAAACATAACATCCGTAAACGTCACGCCCTCTTCAGGCCTCTGGGGGCAGAACTTCAATTTCACGGCAGAAGTGGAAGACGATGAAAACGACCAGATTAACGTGACTTTGTGGGTTTACATCAACTTTACGTCTGCCTGGGCAACAAAGGGTATAGAGAGTTTATCCGGCAGCAGTAACGCTTCCTTTAATGTAACTTCGAATAATTTCTGGGTGGGAATAGACAAATACAAGTTCGAATATTTCGACTACAACGCTAGCAATCCTTCCCAAATATATCACTTCCCAAAAAACACTAGTGAATACTCAGGGCCCACGGTCCAAGTGCACAACGTTTCTCTAACGCATGTCCAAGGAAACAACACGAACGTAAGCAGGGAATATGGAGAAACGAACACCACGCTGATGGTTTACTTCAACGACTCAACATACGCAAACTGGACTGACAAAACCTGCAACTTCTGGATTACGCTGTACGACAGCGTAAATGACTGGGGCCATTCGGAAAGCACGAACGCAACAGGCTACTGCAACCATATTTTTGACCCGAACGGAAGCTATTCTGTTGGCCCGCAAACATGGTACGCGACCCTGAATGAAAGCTTTTACAACGTAACTAACCAGCAAAATTATACTTTGAGGGTAAGAGGGGACATAAACGTAAGCCTTTTGCAGCCACAATCCTATCAAAACGTGTTAAGAAACCAATCTCTAGACTTTGAGGCAAGAATTATAGACGAATATGACGTTGTAGTAGACAGTTCTTCTATAAACATTTCCGATTACTCGTGCAACTGGTATTTCAACAACACGAACATAGGTTCCAGCGGGTTCAATTCAAGCGGTTACTGCAGCTATGCTTGGATTCCGAACTGTACTTACCAGATTTTAGGCCTTTATTGGACGAACGTCACTCTATCCGGAGCGGACAGCCTCAATTATACGATTCTGGATAATGAATCTAGTTCAATAATCGAGCTTATAGACCAGCCTTTGATATTCATAACAAATCCTTTGTCCGGTTCTTCCTTCTACAAGGGAACGGACGTGACGTTAAATGCTACTGTAAACGACACGTGCGATACGTGCTACGCAAACGCTTACAACTTTACTTGGTACGTAAACTACCCGTATTTGATTGTAAACCTGAATGAAACCAGCGGAATAAACAGAATCAACGAGCCCATACTGACGACGGGACAGGAAATGGAGCAGGTGGGAATAAACCTAACAAGCTGGAAAACAAACGACACGGAAGTTTTGTGCAACGGGATAAACGCTCCCGTCCAAGTTATCTCTGGCAATTACTTAGATACGAACTCCCAAATAACTTTCTTGGTCAACGTTAGCGCCAGCCAAAGCAAGACATGTTACGTTCTGCATAACGAAAGCAATGCTCTTCAAAACAATACAATAAGCTTCATAGACAACGGTGGCTTTGAGAGCGGTGAAGAAAACGGATGGAATTGCACCAATTGCACTGGAACTTATTGCATCTGCAACGTCACGAAGAAAGGCGGTGAAGAAAATGGAAATTATTCCCTTGACGTTTCTGCAGAAGTTGGAACAAGTTACGCTAACCAGACTCTTTTTTATCCATTATCTTCTCAGTACATAAAGATAAGGTTCAAGGTTTGGGGAGAATATGACAGCGGCGCCTACCTGAAACTGGAGGCGGGAAGCGGTTCCTGTGACTTGACGCCGAGCTGGGGAATATCAACTGACCTGAACTTAAGTAATGCCGTCTGGAACACAACGGTATGCAATAATACTTCCTTTTCTGGCGCAAATTACGTAAAAATTAGTGTAAAAGACGTTGGGAGTGGAGGAGGTGAAATAGACGCTTCCCACGTTTACATAGATTACATCTGCGCGGCGGATTCTTCGGGAAACTGCATAACGTTTGACTCCGGAGCCCCACTGGAAAACCTGAAAGGAAGGGAGAACATAACGGGAATTCTGGAAAGTTCCACAGAAGGTCAGTGGAACATACCTATAACAAAGGAAGTTGGATCGTATACGGTTTTTGCAAACCTCACCGGAGATTATTACGTTTCTAGAGAAAACGAAACCTACGTTGACATATTCGGAATAGCCAACGTTTCATACTTCAATTTCACTTCTCTTGTTGAAGGAGAATGTGAAGGAAATCTTTGCTTTACTGGAGCGGATTTGGAGCTGGTCTGCGGTGTCATAGACAAGAACACTTCGCAGGGTTTGTATAACTTCACTGTAAATTTCTACAACGATACAGATTACGTGGGCTCGACGCAAACGAACGAGAGCGGTTTTGCGGAATACGAGTGGATAAATTCAACAAGCGTTGCGGGGGACCATGTGATAAAATGTAACATAAGCGATTCACCTTCACTATACTACAATGTTACGGAAAACCAAAAGAACTTCACGATAACGTTTTCTAGTTCCGTAACGAACGGTACGCTTAACGTGACGCCTGATTACAGGTTCGTGCAAAACTTAACGAAACAGCACAACGACAC
>Ga0172363_10002735_pt1 | contig 14252 bp, 9 predicted proteins | sample LakKivs2_kivu2a2_FD_114541 | JGI IMG/M metagenome (GOLD analysis project Ga0172363, IMG submission 114541) | Sediment microbial communities from Lake Kivu, Rwanda - Sediment s2_kivu2a2 | ecosystem: Environmental > Aquatic > Freshwater > Lake > Sediment | place: Rwanda: Western Province, Lake... | reverse complement strand
GACCACCAATCCGCTGGGCCTTAAAGAGGACCAGGAACTCCGCCAGCTCCTCAGACAATCCAGGGCAAAATGGGCGGTGAGGGCCGGCCTCCGCCATATCCTGAACTAATTTTTTTTAGATTTAAGATTCAAAAATTTGGATTTTTGTTATATATTTTATTGAAAAAGAAATATGAAAAAGAGGTCCGGCTCTTATCTGATCCTCCTCGGAGTGGTCATTCTCACTGTGCTGGGCTTTATCAACATTTCCCGCAAGCTTTCGTGGAAAGAACCATACGACGGCGTTACCTGGGTTGAAGGTTCGGCCGGCTTGATTGCAGCCAGGGTTGATGAAGACAGCCCGGCTTATCTCTCAGGCATCAAGTCCGGAGACATACTTTTTTCGATAAACAACACGTCGATAAAGAACAGGATCGAATATGCCAAGATGCTCTGGCTGATTGACCGCCTTGAACAGAAGGCAATTTATCAGGTTGGACGCGAGGGAGCTATTCTGGCTCCGTCTTTTTATCTTGAAAAGAAAGGCGTTAGCTCAACCTATATTTATCTGATGCTGCTCGGCCTGGCTACCTTAGCCATCAGCTTGATCATCTTCATTAATTCAAAAAGACAATTTACCGGTCCCTATATATTCTTCTATCTTGTATCATTCTCTCTGTATTCTTTTTACGTTTTTTCAGCCACGGGCCTGATGGATTTTCTTGACCAGCTCTTTTTCTGGCTGGATAAGGTCAGCTTCTTGGTCTTCCCGCCCCTCCTTCTTCATTTCTTTTTCATTTTTCCACAGAAGAAAAAAGTCATACACCGCCACAGGACTTTGAGCCTCCTTTATCTTCCAGCTCTGATTATCCTCCTGGCCAACCTTATAATGCTCGTCTTCTTTCAATCCGGGTTCAGTGATTCTGAGATTCTTTCCTTTCAGCGCACTCTGGAGAGAATTGAGCTTGGCCACTTTGGCTTTTTTACTCTTCTCGCTTTATTCCTGTTAATTCATGACCTCATTTATACAAAAAACATATACGTCAAAAATCAGCTTAAATGGATTTCGGGTGCCCTGGGACTTGGCATTCTGCCGTTTGCTCTGTTCTACATCTTTCCTTTTTTAAGAGGTCATCAACCCTCAATCGCCGGACAACTGAGCGTTCTGCTTCAGGCTTTGATTCCGGCAACTCTGGCCTATTCCATCTCCCGCTACAGGTTTATGGATTTCGAAGTCCTGCTAAAAAAAGGAACGACCCTTATAATCTCCTTTATCCTTATCGCCCTGGTCTACTTCCTGGTTAGTTCTCAGACTCAGCTCTTTTCCGAAAACAGGCTAAATGCCATTCTTCTCGGGCTTCTGGCCATCATCCTCGGAGCAACGCTGTTCACTCCGCTTTCTGAGCTCATCCAGACTCTGGTCGACCGCGTCATCTACCGGCGGAGCTACGAATACCGCCGAACCCTGCTGATGATTTCCAGCCAGTTAAATCGCGAACGAAACCTGAACCGGCTGAGCACATATCTGGTGGAAACGATTTCCAAAGCTCTTTCACTTAAGAATATTGCTCTTTATCTGGCTCGTGAGGGAGAGAATAATGAATTTTACCTGTTAAGGTCTCTGGGTGAACCAGAAATTACCGTCCCTGTGCTCAATTTAAGCCCGAACGAAATTGACCAGTTACAGGCACGGGATTTTATCTCCTTTTTCCCTCCAGGAGGAGGGACCGCAGCGGATTGGCTATTTTTGCCTCTGGTTGAAAAAGGTCTGGTGAATATCATTCCGCTCCGTCTTGAAAACAAAGTCATGGGCTTCCTGGCCCTGGGCAATAAACTTGATGAATCCTATCTTTCAGGTGAAGACCGGGAGCTGTTGAGGACCGTTTCAGCCTCAGTAGCTCTGGCCCTGGAAAATGCATATCTGTACAACCAGGAAATAATCCGCTCCCAGGAACTCCAGCGCCTTAAAGATTACAGCGATAACATCATCGAAAGCCTGACTGTCGGCGTGGCGGTTATTGACCAGAGCGGAAAGGTCATTGGCTGGAATCGGGTTCTGGAAGGGCATTTCGGCTTGAAGCGAGAATCTTCTATGAACCGGCACCTGTCTGAAGTTATCGGTCTCGAGAATTTCAAAGCAATCTTTCCGCCTGATACTCAATCAGAATATCAGCTTCTAAGCGAATTGACTCTGAGCACAGCCACGGGCGAAAACAAAATTTTTGATGTGGCCCGAACTCCTTTGCTGGATAACGAGATGCAGGCTTACGGAACGATCATCGTTTTTGAAGACATCACAGAAAAAATACGGCTTCAGCAACAGCTCTTGACTTCAGAAAAGCTGGCTTCGATCGGGCTGCTTTCAGCCGGAGTGGCTCATGAAATCAATACGCCGCTTACCGGAATCTCAAGCTATGTCCAGATGCTTCAAAAGAAGTTCTCCGATGTCCACTATGCCCAGATCCTTCAAAAAATTGAAGCCCAGACCGAAAGGGTTAACCGCATAATTAAGAATCTACTAAATTTCGCCCGAAACCCGTCCGACCAATCGTTCCATCGAGTTGACCTTAAAGAAGGCCTGGAAGAGATTATTTCCCTTATCGACTACCGCTTGAAGAGCCTGAACATCAACCTTGAGCTGAAGCTTTATCCGCTCACAATCTATGCCCAGAAAGAAAGGCTGCAGCAGGTGTTCATCAACATCATCCTTAACGCGCTTGACGCCATGCCTGGTGGCGGTACCTTAACCATAGAAACAAGGCAGAAGGATACTTCGGCCATCATAAAGATCAGCGACACCGGAACGGGCATAAAACCTGAACATCTACCAAGGATCTTTGACCCATTCTTTACGACTAAGGGTATTGGCAAGGGAACCGGACTCGGTCTCTCGATCAGTTTCGCCATAATCAGAGAACATGAAGGCCAGATTCTGGTCGATAGCGCAGTTGGTAAGGGCACAACTTTCACGATCATCATTCCTGCCAATCTTTCAGAGAAAAATCGATATAAGAATTCAACCATGGATAAATAATCATGAACGATAACGTCTTAATTCATCTGATTGACGACGAACCCGTAATTCATGACGTCCTCGGCCAGCTGCTTTCGGCTGAGGGCTACCAGGTAGAAATTTCAGCTTCGGGCGAGGAAGCTCTGCCAAAGTTTGTTGAACAGCAATTCGACCTGACGCTTCTCGATTTATTGATGCCAGGGATGGACGGACTGGAAGTTCTGAAACAGATTAAAAAGATGGAGCCCGAAGCCATGGTCATCATCGTCACTGCCTATGGTTCAGTGGAGTCAGCCCTCAAGGCGATTAAAATGGGCGCTTACGATTACATTCAGAAACCCTTCAAGAACGATGAACTCCTGATGACTATTGCCCGAGCTTTAGAACACCGCTGGCTTCAGGAAGAAAACATTCGGCTCAAGGATGAGCTTAAGAGAAAGTTCAGTTTCGCCAACATAATCGGAAAAAGCCGGGCGATGATGAACGTCTTTGAACTGATCAAAGCTGCTGCGCCCACCCGCTCAACCATTCTCGTTCAGGGAGAAAGCGGAACCGGAAAAGAATTAGTGGCCAGAGCCATTCATCTCAATTCTGACCGTGCCAGTTATCCTTTTGTTGTGGTCAATAGCGGGTCTTTGCCGCCTGACCTTCTCGAAAGCCATCTTTTCGGTCATGTCAAAGGCGCCTTTACCGGTGCCATAACTGATAAAAAAGGACTTTTCGAAGCAGCTGATAAGGGCACAATTTTCTTCGATGAGATTTCATCGATCGGCCTTGAAACCCAGGTTAAACTTCTGCGAGTCATGCAGGACAAGGAATTCATGCGGCTCGGCGGAACGAGGACGGTCAAAGTCGATGTCCGCATCATCGCGGCCACCAACTCTGACCTGGAAGAACTCATTCGCGAAAAAGCTTTTCGAAAAGACCTGTTCTACAGGTTGAATGTGATAAAAATTGAGCTGCCTCCACTCAGAGCCAGGAAAGAAGATATTCCTCTTCTGGTCAAGCATTTCATCGAACTCTACAACAATGAGAACAAAAAGGAGGTTGAAGGAGTCAGCGAAGAGGTGATGGAAATCCTGATGAATTATGACTGGCCGGGAAATGTGCGTGAACTGGAGAATATTCTGGAAAGAGCCGTGGTTTTGAGCAGGTCCAGAATTATTACCAGAGAATCCCTGCCGCCGTTTCTGCTGAGCGCCGAGAAGGTAATCTATGAGGAACTCAATGAGGCTACTCTCGACCTTAAAGAAAAAACTCTCGAATATCAAAAAAGAATCATCCTGACTGCTCTGAAAAAAACTGGAGGCATCCAGAAACAGGCTGCTCAGCTCCTTGGCTTAAAGCCGACCACCTTAAACGAAATGCTCAAACGGCTGAAAATCGATGTCCGGACGCTTTAGCCAGCCAGGTATCATTTAAATTTTCCTGGAACCTTGTTGCCAGGGTTTATTCTGACATTCTTCAATTGGCCGCTGAACCCGAGGTTAAAATTCTGGTCGTCTCTTTCGACCACCAGGATGTGAGCTGAACTGCCACGGTCAGTTTCTACGATTACTTCTAAGGGGAAAATAAAAGCTCTTTTCAGCTGTCTGACTCTGATATTCAGTGCGTTAGAGTCAGAGCCGTGGATGACCTTTTTTTCAAATTTCACATCAGGCAGGTCATCAGAATTGAACCAATCATGAAAGAATCTGGCCAGGTCTTTGCCAGAAACTTTCTCCATGGCCCGGCGGAAATCTGAAGTTCTGGCCGCTTTAAAAAGATGGCTTTGAAACAGTTCCTGAAGGCCACGGAAAAAGACCTTATCGCCGAGGAGGTCTTTAAGCATGAAAAGGGCCAGGGCTGACTTATTGTAAACAACAGCCTGATAGGCCTCATAATTTGTGTGGCTCAGACGGACGCCAAGGGTAATGGGACCGACCTCAGATTTTTTTCTGACCCAGGCAGAAAGCCTCTTCAGCATTTTTTCCAGTTCTTTCTGTCCATATTTCTCCTGCAGATAAAGGAGAGAAGAAAACTGAGCCATTCCTTCGGCCAGCCAGTTGTCCCGGTACGTCGCCCAGGAAACTCCATGTCCCCACCATTGGTGGGCTATTTCATGAGCCAGGTAATATTCTTTCCAGTATGAAAGGTCGACCGGACTTCGGGGATTGAGCATGATAACTCCCGGGTCCGTGGCAATGATCATTTCGTTCAAAACAATAAAACCTGGCTGCGAATGACCTCCACGGGTTTTCCAGTATCTGTGAACGATAGACAGGCCTGGAAATGGAAATTGACCAAAATAGCGCTCATAGGCCTCCAGAATACTGGCCGTATCCTTCAGCATATCCTTCTCTGGACTTCTCCAGTCATCGGTGAAAAAGTATTCTAAATCGACTTCGTTTGTTATCTTTGATCCAAACTTAAGCTTACCGATAAAAAAACCGATATATTTAACCGGAGCCTCACTTTCATAAACAAAAACAGAATTGCCCAGGTTTTCCAGTTCGGTCACATTCCCGGCTTCGTTAACTGAATATCTCTCTACCAATCGGCCGCCGGCCAAACAATAATAATCCTGCGGAACGATGAGCCTGAGCCTGAAAGCATAATATTTCTCTCTAACAGGAGCGGGGTACCAGTCGGCTGATTGAGTAAAAAGATAAGTATCCTCCGGGACAGAAAAGACGACGCGGCGGCCTTCAGGGTTTTGCGGCGAGGCAGAATCGGTTATGGGAGGAGGCGGAACAATTCTCCCCCGATAATAGATATGAATCCGGAAAAGGCTGTCACGACCGGATTTCTCAGCCAGATAGATATATATTAATTTCCGCAATCGGTCCTGGGTATAATAAAGTTGTCTGCCTTTATCATCCCGGATGCTTAATATCTCCAGCGCAGGATTTAAGCGAAACTGCAAACTGTCGATATTATCAATCAGGGAAATCAGGTTAATCGTCGCCCTGGCTGCCAGCAACTTATTTTCAGGCCTGTAGCTAACCTCAAGCTGATACTGGTCAACGTCATATCTTTCACCAAGGCGAACAAAAAGTCTTTTCTGACCAGGCTCCTCTTCAGCCGGACAATAACTGTTGATTAATTTGTTGTGGGTCCGGTCAAAAAAGGAGACCTCTTCCTCCGCAAACGGAGAAAAAACATAGGTGAATTCCCCCCTTTTGGCCGTCTTTATTTCTATGACTGTCTCACCCGATTGAGGCAGAAAAGTCAGCAATTCCCTGGTTAAGGAATTTTCCACAGTAAAAGAGCGGTGGTAATTTCTGGAGAATATGGAATAGGCCTGATTGTTCATCACTTCTGCAGGCGTTGCTGCCGGTGCGCCTTCTATCGGTTCATAGCTAAGGTTATCCTGGAAAAAATACTTGCCGGCTCTGACATAAACATATTCCAGACGCTCCTCAAAAAATGGTTTCTTATACACTCTGAGCAGCTGATTTCTTTCAATCTCATCTGAGGGTTGAAAGTGAATCTGTCCGGAGCCGACGATTATAACCGCTGTATCGACGTCAGGAAGATTATCAAAGAAGATGCTGGCCTCTGGAAAAGTAATTCTGATATCCTTCTGAGTAAGGCTAACATTTCGCGCAAAAATACTCCTCTCGCCCGGAAAAGATAGGCGATAGAGATTGGAGAGGCTGCTGCTGATTCTTCTATCGATGATCTTGAGGCCGCCTGCGGGAACTTCCTCATAAGTAATCTGCCAGATTTCGATTATGGCTGAATACTCATTTTGAAAAATAACCTGGAAAAACGCCCGGTTCGACCCGCCGGCATCCTTGCTCTCACCGGCAAAAAATAGATTCAGGGACTCCATGCGGGCAGTCTGAAAATAGGATTGAAGAGCAATGTTTTCCCGTTCTCGAATCTCAGGCGTACATAAAGACAGATAGGATTCAAAATCTCTGGTTTCAAGAGATTGCTTCAGAGGCTGAAGATGCTCAGGAAATTCAGCTTGAGCGAACAAGAAGCCCGGTATCAAAAAAACCAGTGCGACAAGGAAGAAAATCGCTGGAAAAACTCTTTTTCTTACCCCAAAACGGTCTCCTTCATCTTACCTTTATATTATACGTTAAACCCTTCATAGAAACATACCCCCTCCCGAGCAACTTTCGTGCCAGACCTGCTGGCATCACGTTCCCGTGCAAACCTCTATCAGAAGAACTGGGACCGGGATAGGGATGAATCGGGAAGGCATTAAGAAACTTTACTTTCGAGGTGAAAAATATCTTTACGTCTGGGACTGGGGCTTCGCTTCTTCTTCTTTTTCTTTCTTTTCTTTTTTCAGGTATTCTTCCCAGGTGACAAAGCTGTGGTAAAAGATAGCGTCGCCCTCATCAATTCCCCTGGTTATCTCAGTAATGTGTGAGGTTGTTGCTCCGAACGACTCAACGGCATAAATCACCGCCTTTTCGGGGTCGATAGTGTTACCGCAGGTATAGATATCAAGCGCTCCATAATTCATCTCGGGCCAGGTGTGAGTGGAGATGTGAGATTCAGAAATAACCACTACTCCGCTGACACCATTCGGGGGGAACCGGCTGAAAGAAATGGACCAGACCTGAGCGCCAGCAATTTCAGCTGCTTTAACCAGTATTTGCTGAACTTTTTCTACGCTACCAATTATCTTCGGGTCGCAACCTGAAGCCTCAACGATGTAATGGTGGCCGATTGTCGAATGAAACTCTTTGGTCATTCATTTCCTCCGCAACCTGTTGTCAAGATGATTATGGCACAACTGGTCTTCAAGTCAATGATTTTTATGCAAGAACTAAAGCGGCAGGCGCGGTTCATTTTTAACCACGTTCAAAACCAGATGGGTCACGGTGCGATCTATGTATCTTAAAGAAAGGACCTTCTTGATAAACTGATTCAGATCTTCCCGGTCAACAAAATAACCAACCACGATAGAATCCCACTCGCCCGTCACATCGTATACACCCATCACTCTCTTATCTTCAGCGATTTTTCTTTGACTCTCCAGGAGCTTGCCCTGTGAAATTCTAAGTGCGATGACCGCTATCAAGCCGAACCCGAAATATTCGGGGTTCAGAATCGGCGCATAACCTTTGATGGCTCCAATTTCCTCCATTTTCTTTATTGCCTGGATCACTGCGGGCACAGAGATTCCTGTTTCTCGGGCGATCTCCCGGTAACTCTTTCGCGCATTTTTGTTAAGACAACTGATTATTTTTCTTTCGGTTTCTGTGGCCATTTTTCGCTCCTTAATCAATCATAAATTATCTGATCAAAAAGCTTGACATTTGTCATTATATTTATAATATATTCTTATAAATATTAACTGCAGCTATACCGTAATTAACATATGTATTATCCTATGCGATAGGAGAAACAAATGCAAGAAGAGATTAAGAATTTTTACGGTTTTTCTTCAGAGAAAGAGGTCCTTGAAGCCGTGAACGACCCTGCTTCTAAGATTGAGTTTGTCAGGATAATATTCCCGGATATACTGGGCCGGCCGATGGATTTCACCATTCCCGGTTCCGAGCTGGAAGCAGCTTTTTCTGAAGGAAAAGGATTCGATGGGTCCTCGGTAGAGGGCTTTGTGCGTATTGAAGAAAGCGACCTCATTATCATCCCTGACCCAAGAACCTTACGCGTCCTGCCCTGGACTTATCGCGGCTTTGACCCGAACATTTCCTGGCGTGAGGCCATAATGTTCGGTAACATTTACCAGCCTGATGGAAGTCATTATGCCGGAGACAGCCGCTGGGCGCTAAAGAAAATTCTGGAAAAAACCCGGAACGATTTTGCCTTTGAGGATTTCAAATGCGGGCCTGAAATGGAATTTTTCATCTTCCCGGATGACCAGACTCCGAACCTGACTGACGTCGGCGGTTACTTTTTTTCTGGAAAGCACGGGGAGATCCGCAAGGAGATCCAACTCCTGCTGAAAAAAATGGGCGTCGAATCTGAGTACGACCATCATGAGGTAGCCCACGGTCAACACGAGATTGACCTCAGGTACCAGAGTGCCCTGGACATGGCTGATATTGTTATGCTCTTCAGGTACACAGCCAAAAAGGTTGCCAGAATGCACAATCTTTATGTCACCTTCATGCCCAAGCCAATCAATGGTCAGAACGGAAGCGGAATGCATGTCCACCAATCGCTCTGGAAAAATGGACACAATGCTTTCTTCGAGAAAGAGGGAACCTATCATCTTTCGGTTGAAGCCCGCCATTATATGGCTGGAATCATCTGGCACGCCCGGGAAATCTGTGCTGTGCTCAGCCAGTGGGTCAATTCTTATAAGAGATTAATAGAAGGCTATGAAGCTCCGGTCTACATCGCCTGGGGTCAGAAGAATCGTTCGGCTTATATCAGGGTTCCTGAATACCAGCCTGGGAAAGAAAAAGCTACCCGCATCGAACTCCGCTCGCCAGACCCTGGATGTAACATCTACTTAGCTCTGGCCGCCATGCTCTCAGCCGGGCTGGACGGAATCAAAAATAATCTGGAATTGCCGGAGCCAGTAGAAGAGAATATCTATCGCATGAGCATAGCCAAACAAAGAAAACAGGGCATCCAGGTCCTTCCGAGAAACCTGGAAGAAGCCATCAGGCTGGCAGAAAAAAGCCAGCTGGTAAGAGAAACTCTCGGTGACCACATTTTCCAGAAGTTCCTGGCCAACAAGCAAAAAGAAATCGAGGACTACCTGAAAAACGTTCCCGAGGAATACGACAAGCAGGTCAGCCCGTATGAGGTAAAAAGATACCTCCCTTTCCTTTAATCGTTATGCTTGAATTATAAAATTAATAACCAGGGCAAACATTTCTTTTAAGAATCTCATTTCCAGAATATTCAGAATTTCATTAAAGCAGAGTATAATACAGCTGCGATTAAATTTTTCTTGACAACTTTTTTTCAAGTATATATAAAAAAATGTTATCATAAATTTTAAGGTTAAGAAGGAGTTATAGATTCTTAATCATCCTCTCCTTTTCAGCTTCGGGGTTTATAAAGAGCGCCGTTTGCCTCTTTTCATTATCGCCGAAGAATCTCCGCTCGTGTCTTGTCTCAAAAGGGGCTTTTGCTTTGTTAATCTTATAAAAAAGGGAGGCCTGCTTTGAGTGCCAATCAAACCCTCGACCAGGATAAAATCCGGCAATTAGTGGAAAGGCATGGGGGTAGTAAAAGCAAGCTGATCTCCATCCTTCAGGACATTCAGGCGGTCTATCACTATCTGCCCGCAGAGGCTTTAAAGACGGTATCAAGGCTGCTTAAAATTCCTTTGATTGACATCATTTCGGTAGCCACTTTTTATCGGGCCTTCAGCTTAAAACCACGCGGCCGGCACGTGGCCACTGTTTGCATGGGCACAGCCTGCTATGTCCGGGGGGGACCGAAGATTCTGGAAGAGTTCGAACGGCAACTCCAGATTAAGAAGGGAGATACCTCTGAAGACGGCGAGTGGTCCTTAGAAAGCGTGGCCTGTCTTGGCTGCTGTGCCATAGGTCCAGTGGTCGTGATTGATGGAGATTATCACGCTCATACCAGCATCAGAAAAGTCGGCAATATCCTTAAAAAATACCGTAAGTGAGAACGACCATGAAAAGAATGAAAAAAATAAAAACCATAGCCGAACTGAAACAAATAATAGAAGAACAGACGCTCAGCCGGAAAAATGAAACAGCAAAGGTCATAACTGTTTCTTCCGGAACCTGCGGCCAGGCCAGGGGTTCGCTAAAAGTGATTGAAGCCCTGAAAAAAGCAATCAAAGCTGAGGGCCTGGAAGAAAAGGTCAAACTCAGAATCACTGGCTGCCACGGTTTCTGTGAAGCTGAGCCCAATGTCATCATCTATCCTGACCGGATTTTTTATCAGAAGCTTACTCCGGCTGATGCCCGGGCCATAATAAAGGAGACAATACAGGGCGGAAAAATTATAGAAAAGCTCCTCTATAAGGACCCGCAAACAGGTCAGAAAGCCGTTAAAGAGGACGAAATTCCTTTTTATAAGAAACAGAAAAGAATCGTTCTGGGGGATAATGTCTTTGTCGACCCCACCAGCCTGCTGGAGTATTTCTCTGTTGGTGGTTTTCGCTCTCTGATCAAGGCTATGGTCGAGCTTACTCCAGATGAAATCATCCAGACTGTAAAAGAATCCGGCTTGCGCGGCCGGGGCGGAGCTGGATTCCCCACAGGAGTCAAATGGGAAGCTACGAGACGATCCCACGGCGATATTAAGTATGTAATTTGCAACGGTGACGAAGGCGACCCTGGAGCCTATATGGACAGAAGCGTTCTTGAAGGCAATCCCTTCCGCGTCATAGAAGGCATGATGATCGGCGGGCTGGCTATCGGAGCCAGGGAAAGCTACATCTATGTTAGAGATGAATACCCTTTAGCCGTCCGGCATGTAACCTTAGCCATAGACCAGCTTCATAAAGCAGGTCTTCTGGGCAAGAACATCCTGCAGACTGGAATAGACTTCGACATTCACATTGCCAAGGGCGCTGGAGCATTTGTCTGCGGTGAAGAAACAGCTTTGATTGCTTCAATCGAAGGCCGGGTGGGAGAACCCAGACAGCGGCCGCCGTTCCCCAGTATCAAGGGACTGTGGAAAAAACCAACCTGCATCAACAACGTCGAGACCTGGGCCAATATTCCTCTAATCATAAAGAACGGTGCAGACTGGTTTGCCAGAACGGGCACCAACGGAAGCAAAGGCACAAAGATTTTCTCTCTCGTTGGAAAAATCAACAACACCGGACTGGTCGAAGTTCCGATGGGCATCACCCTTAAAGAAATCATTTACGACATCGGCGGCGGAATCCCGGAAGACAAAGAATTCAAGGCTGTCCAGACTGGCGGTCCATCAGGAGGTTGCTTACCTGCCTCTCTTCTTGACCTTCCCATTGATTACGAGAGCCTGACCGGAGCTGGTTCCATCATGGGTTCGGGCGGGATGATTGTTATGGACGAAAAGACCTGCATGGTCGATGTGGCCATGTACTTTTTGAACTTCCTCCGTGACGAGTCCTGCGGGAAATGCATTTCCTGCCGCGAAGGCACGCAGCGGATGTGGGAAATTGTCAAAGATATTTCTGAGGGCAAGGGCAAAAAAGGCGACCTGGAGCTTCTGGAAGAGCTGGCCCTGGCCACCAAGGAAGCTTCGATGTGCGGCCTTGGTCAGACAGCAGCCAACCCTGTTCTTTCAACCTTAAAGTATTTTCGCGATGAGTTCGAAGCCCATATCTTTGAGAAAAGATGTCCGGCAGGTGTCTGTAAGAGCTTAATTCGTTATGTGGTCATCGCAGAAAAATGCACTGGCTGCCAGTCCTGCAAAAAAGCCTGTCCGAACCAGGCTATTCAGGGAACGCTAAAAGACATCCACTTGATTGACCAGTCCAAATGCATAAAATGCGGGGCATGCCTTGAGGCCTGTCAGTTTGAGGCCATCGAAGCCCAGCGCGAGGTGGCCATCCTGGTGGAATGAGGTGAAGCTATGATTACGATGATAATGAACGGCATAGAAGTAAAGGCGGAGGAGGGTTGGACCGTCCTCGATACCGCTAAATTCTACGGGCTGGAAATTCCAACTCTCTGCCACCATGAAGGGCTCACTCCTTACGGAGCCTGCCGTCTCTGCCTGGTGGAAATCGGAGAAGGGGAAAAAGCCAAACTTGTTTCTTCCTGTACTTATCCGGCTGAGCAAGGGCTTGTGATCCACACTGACACAAAAAGAGTCATCCAGGCTCGCCGGATGATGATTGAGCTGATGCTGTCTGTCGCTCCCTATTCCAAAGTTATTCAGGACCTGGCTTCAAAGTTTGGTGTAACCAGAATGCGGTTTAAAATCCGCAACGAAGAGTGCATTCTCTGCGGCCTCTGTGTCCGGATGTGCGAAGAACAGATGGACGGTAAAGCCATTGGCTTCCAGAACCGTGGCTATAAGAGAAAAATATCCACGCCATTTGACATCCGGTCAGAAGAATGCCGGCTGTGTGGGGGATGTATCTATATCTGTCCGGCCTGCCAGCTCCGCTGCCAGGGGCCGCAGGCAGAAACGGCCATCTGCAACGCCTGCCTGACCATGGACCCGACATGTCTGGACTATTATGATGAGCTGCAATGCTGGATGTATGACGCCGGTCGCTGCGGCACCTGCGTCAGGGAGAGAAAATAAATGTTTATTTTGATAAATTCTAACTCAATTTTAATTAAGGGAAAAAAGGAGGTAAAACCATGACCTTTACAAAAATCAACAGAAGCGCAGCCACTTTAACCAAGAATAGAACTGAGGGTTCTATCAGTCCGTTCAGCGGAATGTGCGTTACCTGCGTTGATGGCTGTATCGGAATGTGTGAAATCGGAAAATCAGCTTATCGCGGGACAGAGGTTCTTTATCCCCAGCCCTTTGGTTTAATCACTGCAGCCGCCGAAAAAGACTATCCCGTTGATCTGTCTCACTTCAACATCATGGGGACTGCAGCCGGAGCCTGGGGTGTGCCAGCTGATAGTGATAAAGCTACTTTTGAAAAAGTTACCGTTGAGACCGCAATCGGCCGCGATAAAGGAATTAAGCTAAGGGTTCCTTTTATCATTTCCGGCATGGGTTCAACCAATGTGGCCAAGCAGAACTGGGCCGGCCTGGCTGCAGGCGCAGCTATTTCCGGCTCAATACTTACAGTCGGAGAGAATGTCTGCGGGATGGATGATGAAAGCGAAATCAAGAATGGCCGGGTGGTGCGCTCTCCGGATATGGAAATGAGAGTCCGTTCTTATCAGAAGTGGTTTGACGGCTACGGCGCGGTCGTCGTTCAGGCTAACATTGAAGACACCAGGCTCGGTGTTCAGGAATACGTCATCGAAAAGCTTGGCGTTCAGGCCGTGGAACTCAAATGGGGTCAGGGCGCAAAAGACATCGGCGGCGAAGTCAAGATCAAGTCTTTGAAGAAAGCCCAGGAACTCAAGGCCAGAGGTTACATCGTTCTTCCTGATCCCCAGGACCCGCTGGTCATCAAGGCTTTTGAAAAAGGCAGCTTTAAAGAATTTGAACGCCATTCCCGTATGGGCATGGTTGAGGAAGAGAGCTTTATGAAGAGGGTGGAGGAGCTGAGAAAAGCAGGCGCTAAGTATATTTTCCTTAAGACCGGAGCTTATCGTCCAGCAGACCTGGCCAGAGCAGTCAAATATGCTTCTAAAGCCAAGCTTGATGTCTTGACGATTGACGGCGCGGGCGGCGGAACTGGAATGAGCCCGTGGAGAATGATGAATGAATGGGGAATTCCTGG
>Ga0172363_10002734_pt1 | contig 14258 bp, 10 predicted proteins | sample LakKivs2_kivu2a2_FD_114541 | JGI IMG/M metagenome (GOLD analysis project Ga0172363, IMG submission 114541) | Sediment microbial communities from Lake Kivu, Rwanda - Sediment s2_kivu2a2 | ecosystem: Environmental > Aquatic > Freshwater > Lake > Sediment | place: Rwanda: Western Province, Lake... | reverse complement strand
TTCAGTTCCCTGGTTGCGGGCTGAGAAGTCAATCATCTTCCGCCTGAGAACTGTCTTTTCCAGACCAAGCTCTCTGAAAACATTGTTTATGTAATCAAAACCAAGACGCTCAATCAGGACGTTGGTCGCGGTGTTGTCGCTGTGGGCAACCATATAATCTATTAGCTGCTCATAGGTGAAAACCCGGCCGGATCGCATTCTTCGTATCAAGCCCGAGCCTCCAACTTTATCTCTCCGTTGTAAAACGTACTCCTCATTTAAATCAAGCAGCCCATCCTGCGCAGCTTTAAAACAGGCCACCATGATCGGAATCTTGACCAGGCTGGCTGCCGGAAAGAGCTGCTCTTCGTTATGGAGAAATGTCCAGCCCGTCTGAAGGTCCCTGACGATGATTCCCGCCTCGCCGCTGAAAGAAGATAGTCTTTTAAGAATATTTATCGACTTGGCCTCCCAGCGCTCCTGCCTCAGGTCATAGAGAACCTGTTTTTCTTCAAGGGTAAGATTTCTAAGCGCTGTGCCGGATGCCCGGACATCAGCAGAAAGCACCAGAATCAGCAAAGTGAAAAAACAGAAAAGTGGAAGAAATTTTATCAGCCGGCGAACTTTCTTAAATCCTTTATTCACGTTCATCTTCTACTAAAACCTTCCCGAGCTAAGTTTCCATTTATACAGATAACAAAAAATTCTGTCAACACCCCTTGAGATTAGTCTCGAAGGATGATTTTTCGGTTAGCCAATATATGGGCACTTCTGTTAAATTAACGAGGAGACAAGCTCTCTCTGATTAAGCTATCCGGAGAACGTCCTCCTGCAAATATCGACTGTGGTGCAGCAACAACCCCTATGATATTTTCATCCTATACTTGCGCCCTATGCGCTTTAGGCAGAGGTCTATAAAATGGAGCACCTGAATCTCAGGTTAAACTTATATCCAGAGGAATAATGATTTGATATTTCTTGGAGTGAAGTCAGGGGCAATCACATAGGGTATAGCTCTGTGCCGGCCCGAAAGAAAAACCAGCCTATCAAAAAATTCCCTTGGCTCTCTCCATCGATACACTCTTCTACAAATTGCATTAAATGCGACCTATCTGAAAGTCGATGTGGAAGATCTTTTTCTGCCTTGCTCAGCATTTCACCTTATGATTTTCTTATTATTGACTTCGATTTTTCCATAGAGATATTCCTTTATCACCACGAAAAGAATAAACTGTCCTTATAACAGGAGACAACTTTGTGCAAGAGGAGAAAAGATATTCAAATTAAAATCACAAAAAAGATGAGATGTCTTTTGCCTCTGTTTGTTTCTGGAATAATTTTGGGCAGCAGCTTATTTTCATACTCCCCAATCACACTCTCCCGGGCCAGACAGCAAGAATCAAAAATCCTTCCGGAGACTCTGCCGGTCATCGAGCCAGAAGTGGCTTTTCTTCAACAGCCTCCAAAGATTGATGGTATGCTGGATCCCGAACTGAGCTCCCTTCCCGTCCGCAAGTTTAACTACAATTATAAACTCGATCCCGGAAATCCTGATTTCCCCGTTCAGTATCGCCTGGCCTATGGAGCCCAATTTTTATACGTTTATATCGAGGTCGAAACAGACCGCATAATTTATAGAGATAGAGGTTACCAGAACGGAGACGGATTCGGCCTGGTTCTGGCTCTCCCTCAGCCTGAAAATAAACCAACCGACGAGTTTTATGTGCTCGGCTTTTCAGCCACCAACAGCCCGGCCATGCAATGGGCGAAAAAAATAGTCTGGTATTTTAATGTGGACATTTCTTTCCAGAGGTTAAGTGAGGAAACCCTGTTTGAAATAAAACAAATGGAGCAGAAGGTCGGCTTTGAGCTCCTCCTGCCCTGGAAGGAAGTCTATCCATATCATCCCTGGCTTTCAGAAGCCATCGGTTTTAACCTCTGGTTTGTGAAAGCCGTCGGAGAAACACAGCAGAACTATTATATTGTCGTCCCCGATATGAATGTTGGGTCCGAGCAGAAGAAAAGATTGTATTCAAAGCTGAAATTCCAGAAGCCAGTCATCGACCAGGGCGCTCAATTATACATGACTCTCGACAGGAATCACTTGAGCGAGGGCGAAACTGTCCGGGCAAGAATAGCGTGTCTGTCCGCAGCTTCCAGCAAGGAACAACTCCTGATTTCTGTATATTCTGGCGAAGGTGAAAGGCTGAGTTCTGAGACTTTCGATTCAAATTGTTCCAAAGAGCTAAGAATTGAAGAACGAGCTTTAAGAACTTCAGAGCTTGTTCCGGGTGGCTACAGGATTAAATGGAGCTCGGCCGCTCATGATTTCAAAGGAGAGACAGGATTGACCGTGATACCCGGTTTCGATTTTACATCAGTTGAAGAGCAGCTCGAGAGTATAAAAGGCAACATTTCAGGAGGAAGTCTCACGACTCTGCAATTCAAACTGGAAGAGCTCAGGAAGCTGAAATCCCGGCTTAAACCTTACCAGACGGCCGCAGGTTTAAGGACCGGAATTTATGAATTTCTGGGACTGGTGGAAAAAGCCGCGGATGGCGAGGATGTGCTGGCAAAGAAGACGGGAATTGTGCGGCGCGCCTTTCGCTCTCGTCTGGACAATACTCTCCAGCCCTACAGCGTGAGAATTCCCGAAAATTTTAATCCGACCAGAAAATATCCGCTCCTGGTTTTTCTCCATGGAAGCGCGAGCGACGACCGGGATATTAAGAACCACGACTATCTGCAGGATGATAGAGTGATTGAACTTGCGCCATGTGCCAGAGGAACGTCCAACTGCTACAGCGCCGATAATGCTCAGGAGGATATCCAGGAAGCGATCCAGGATGTTTTGAAGAATTATCCTCTCGACACTCGAAAAATCATTCTCAGCGGCTTCTCCATGGGTGGGTACGGAGTTTACCGGACTTTTTATGAAAATCCCAGGATGTTCAAAGCGCTGGCTGTATTTTCAGGACATCCAGATATGGCAAATCGCTGGGGAATTGGCGGGGGTCCCCATCCGAATTTCACTGAGGATGAATATCTAAAGGCCTTCAAGAATATCCCGATCTTTGTTTTTCACGGAAAGAAAGACAGGAATTGTCCCTTTGAGCTGGCGTCCCAGCTGGTGGAAAAACTGAAAGCAGCGGGCGCCCGGGTTGAATTTTACACAGAGAAAGAAACAGGCCACAGCCGGCCCGGCGCAGAGACTCTCAAGCTTTACCGCGCATGGCTGAATAAGATAATAAATACAAATTGAGGTCTTTGACTCCTTTGAAGCCTGTTCTGCCTGCTGCCTTAATTCTCATAAATTCCATTAATTGAGCCAAGCATCCAGCTCCTCATGGCTGGAGAGAGCAGGGCTTGGGCACTTATTTATCCGGCAAAGAAGAAAAACAAATTGATTATCATCTATTTTTAAATCATTTATCATTAGGTCATGGGGCAGATTACCATGAACTCTGAAATTCTTGAAAAGTCAATCGCAATCCTGAATGCCCATAAAGACGAGTGGGCAAGACTTTCCATATGCCTTAATGTTTGACAAACCAGAAAAGAGTGTTATTTACGGGCCTTTCCGGATGTGGCCTAAACCACCCTGGTTTGTTAACAACGAACAGGCTCATAAGATATTTCCCAGATTGGTCCAGATGGAAGCTAAGCCAGGCTTTTTTAAGACTCTAAGGGTCGTGCTGGCAGCAATAAAGGTTGATCTGCCGTTTAACATAAAAAGAAAAGCACCCTTTGAAGCCGGAAAAAGGGAATTGCCCATACTCTCTTTCGAATGGTAGAATTGAGCCAGGAGGGTTGATCAACATGCAAAGGCGCCTTCTACAGGTCTCAACCGTCCAGTTGCTGAAGCACTGGGATCTGAATGATACGATCCCTTCTTCTATGCCCGTCCTTGACCGCTGGCTTGAGACCGAGGCCCAGAATCGTCCACTCACTGTCGAGGAGGAGTTCCCGAGCATCCCCCCGCCGCGGCTCGGCGTGAGATGATCCAGAAAGTTTATGAGGTTGACCCGCTCGTCTGCCCCCAATGCGGAGGTCAGATAAGGATTATCTCTTTCCTCATCGACTATGCCGTGGCGGATAAAATCATCGATCACCTGAAGTTGACATTCGTCGCTAATCGACTCCCCCCCGACTCAGATCGCCTATCAGGAATTCTTGATGGCTGCCGAGACCTCGGCTGATTATTCTTCATGATGTTCTTCCTGCCCGGGAGGAGAGGTCCGGTTGATTTTCTGCGTCTTTAGGATATCGTGGGTCTTCTGAGCCCATCTTCCGCTATTCCTGGCTCAACTTGACTCCCCGGCACATCATGTTTTATCATCCTTGACGATGAGATGAGGCGAAATCGGCGCATCAACTCTCATTTTGCCAGCGCAGCAGAAAACGGATTTCTTATATTTAAGGGAGTGGATCAGACGGTTGCCTTTCTTGACAAAAAGTCGTAGCCGGAAGTAGCATCATTTTTGATAAGAAAGCCTCACTTCTAAGTTCAATGTACCTCAACCGTCAGGCGGCGAAAAAAGCAATTTCCCGTGGCCTATAATTAATTTTTTAGGTTTATAAATGGACATGGCCGAAGCGAATTGAATGGGGAGAGCAAGAATGAAAGAGTCGCTATTCCGTATTGCCATCCTGAGTTTCATTTGTCTGATGCTCATTTTCAGTCCGGCCGGCGCCCAGGAAACCAAAATTGTCAATGGGGTGACAGTTGTTTTGAACGGGAAAAAGCCGACTCCTCCAAAAGGACAATCCGGGACGCTCAAACTCATCGAAGAGCAAACTTTTGGTCGAGCCGAGAATCCGGAGGAATCGTTCTCGCTGGTAACAGCTTTTGCCGTAGATGCAGTTGGGACAGTTTTTGGTCTGGACCAGAAGGACTGCGATGTCAAAGTCTTTGACCGTTCGGGAAAATTCCTGCGCCGGATCGGTAAGCCAGGCCAGGGGCCTGGAGAACTCAGATGGCCTGCCAATATCCATCTGACAAAGGACGACAACGTATTGATTAACGATCCAATTTACGGAAAGCTCTCGATCTTCAAATCCTCGGGCGAGCACATGGGGGATGTTTCCACTACCGGAAAAATTCGCTTCAACATTCTATCCATGGATTCGGATGGCAATTTTTTGGGGTCTGAGAATCGCTTCTCTTCTGACAACAATAAAATATTTTTCGATATCAAAAAATATGACTCCAGCCTCAATCCACTGTTTACTCTCGATTCAATCGAGTACATACTTCCGCCAACGAATTCAAAGTCAAAGGAAAATGCCATGGAGACAAGTTCAGTCTTCCTGTTCGACGGCTCTGGCAATATCTTCTCCGGACGCAATAACGCCTATGAAATCAAAGTCTATAATCCTGAGGGTAAACATATAAGGACAATTCAAAAAGATTTTAGCTCTGAAAAGATTACTCAACAGGACATCGACAGCATTCTCGAGAGGATGTCGGCCATCCGCAGAGGTGGCCGGGGCAAAGACTTGTTCAGTTTCCCTGAGGCATATCCCCCTTTTCAAGATTTCATTCTTGATGACCAAGGACGGCTGTATGTCCGCACTTTTGCCAAGGGAAAGGCCAAGGGCGAGTGGATGGTGGATGTTTTTGATCCTGAAGGCCGATTCATCGCTCAATTCTCCACCAGGGCCGAGCTCAGACTTATCAAGGAAGGGAAAGCCTATGGAATCGAAGAAACAGAGGAAGGCTTTCGCCTGATCAAAAGATATGCCATAGCCTGGCAATAGACGGCCTCAGGCGAGGAATTTAAAGTCATGTCTGCGGCAGTTCGAGGGTTATCCGCCTTTTGCCTTATTGAGAGTCTTTCCCTGAGGATGATTCTATTTTAATTTCGTGGTCGAAGAAAATTTTCTATGAGCCGCGATTTATCCCATTGGGAACGACGGGAGAGGCAATCGGTTACAAAAAAGGCTTGCTCAGCCGTCTAAGCCAGAAACGAAATTTTTTTCGAATTGTTTATAAACTGGAGGAGGAGATCTTAAGATAAGTAATGCGGAGAGACTTTTTGTTATCCCAATTGTCCTCCCGGATAGTTTGAGCTGAAGACCATTCTCTTGCCAGAAAAAGATAGAGATAATGCTGATGTCGCTCCTTCATTATTTATTGACCGCCACAAGGCCCTGGTGTTAAACTTTTAAAAGATGAGGAAAATTGATGAATAAAGGAGGGGAAATGGCTATCAGAGTACGACTGACAATTTTAATCCTGGCCATACTATTCCTGTTCAGCGCTGCTTCCGCTGAAATTCAGCTCAGGGCCATGACTCTGCCCGCGGGAAAAGAAATCCAGATTTATTTCAGCAAGACAGCTAAAGCGCCTTCCAGAGCCTCGATGGCAGCTAAGCTTATTTATGAAAAAGGCATTACCACGATCGATATCAGCTTTGAGAAAATGGAACCTGCTATTCTGTTTGCTGGCGATATTACCACTTATGTTCTGTGGGCTGTTAGTCCTGATGGCTCATATGACAACCTGGGTGAAATATTTATCGACCGGAAAGAAGCTTCTGGTAATCAGCAGTTCTTAGCTAAAAGAAAAATTCTGGCTTTGATGGTAACCGCAGAGCCCTTTGGCTCCACCAACAGACCCACTGAAATTGTTCTCTTTATCAATGGTCAATCAGGCGAGAAAGGCGTCCAGGTTGCTCCATTTACCTTCAAAGATTTTTCGACAGAAGCCAGGCCGGCGCTTGATACTATTTCCATGCTCCAGTATGCAACTGATTTTCCTGTGGCCGTGACACAAGCAGAAAAAACTATCGAGTATGCCCGAAAGATGAAGGCGGACGAAGTCAACGCCCGGGCGGTCGAAGAAGCAAAAAAGGCACTGGAAAAAGCCCGCGGGACAAGAGATAAAAAGATGGCGGCGGACACAGCCCGGATAGCGGTTCAATACGCTTCTCAGGCTATCAGGGAGACAATTAGAATAAGAGAAGAAAAAGCAAGTGCAGAAGCGGAAGCCAAGCGTTTAGCCGAAAAAGCTGCTCTGGAGCAGCGAGCCAGTGAAGCTGAGAGTGAAGCCCAACACCTGGCGCGTCAGCTCGAAGAAATCAAAATTGAAAGAGCAGCCCTGGCCAAGGAAATGGAAGAGCTGGCCCGCCAGACTCAAGCCCTGGCGGCTGAGAGAGATAAATTAGCTGAGGAACGTGAAATCATAAAAAAAGAAAGAGATGAATTAGCCGGGAAACTCCGGACAGCCCTGTCCACTGTGTCTGAAACCACTGACACTGCCCGTGGCCTGATCGTTAATCTGGCGGGAATTCTGTTCGACCTTAATAAAGCGACGCTCAAGCCGGAATCCCAGTTAAAATTGGCCAAGCTGGCCGGGATTCTGATGGTCTTCCCTGATATGAACCTGAGCATCGAAGGACACACTGACTCCACCGGTTCTGAAGATTGGAACTTCAGACTTTCGACAGAAAGAGCCAGAACCGTTTATGAATTCCTGATGGGACAGGGAGTGGCTCTGGAGCGGATGAAATACCAGGGATTTGGCTCGAGTAAACCTGTTGCTCCTAACGACACTGAAGCGAACCGGGCAAGAAACAGGCGAGTGGAAGTGGTGGTGCTCAGGGAAGATTAAGCGCTACCATCAGGTAAGTATGTTCAAGAATTGAGAGGAGGAGTTGTCTCCCGGTCTTTAAAGAGGTCTTAATAACCGAAAAGAGCATGCGCCACCAGTATAGTTTTGATAATCTGCGACTCAAGCCTTTCTCTTAAGCTGAAATATTTTTTTTAAATTAATTCTTTTTTTTCCAGCAAATAGATGAGCCCTAACCAGATCACGAGAATCAGAATCGCTGAAAAAATCCTCAGCGAACTGGAGACAGTCAGAACATTAAAGAATCCGTGGGCTATGGCCGCCAGCGGCAAACTAAACATAGCCGCCAGAAATTCTGACCCGCCGCGAACCCTCGCCCTGGCCAAAAAATAGCCCCAGATGGATGAAAAGATGGCATGGGTCAGGGGTGAAACGAGGGCACGACCCATAAAAGCCAGACCGGTCATTGTTGGCAGGTAACCAAGATTCTCAAAGCTGGCAAATCCGATAGCCACGGTAGCCGCATAAACCACTCCATCTGATGTTTCATCCAGGTCTCTTTTTCTTAAAATAAATAGCGCAAAAGGCAGGAATTTGGATAGCTCTTCCAGCGGACCCACTATTCCCAGCGAATAGATTAAAATCTGTCTCCCCTCGCCGCTGCTCACAACCTGATTGAAGCCTGCGGCAAGACCGATTGATGGTAATTGTTTGTAAGCTAAAAAGCAAAGAAAACCAAACACAATACCAAGAAGATAAGCCTCGATCAGGTTAATCAAAGGCTCAGGTTGCTTCCGGTCTTTGTAGTAGAAATAGCCTATCCAGAAAATCGCCGGACCGATAATGCTGGCAAGTATTTTCCAGATAATCATGCCTTACCCGCAAAGCCCTGGTTTAAAAGATGACCGGTCTCATTCAGGGTGGCACAAACGTAAAGTGCACCCTTTTTCTCTATAACATTCAAAGCGCAATTATCTTGTTTTATTCTCCAGAAATAGCTCATACCCAGATCAAGAAGCCCGATGAGGATCAGACGATTGATGACCGTGTGACCGACGCAGACTACAGTCTCCCCAGGATGTTTTTCAGCGATTTCTTTGACCGCAGAAACGCCGATTTTCTGGCGCTCAGCCAGCGACTCTCCACCCGGGAAATGGAGATCCTCGGGGCAGGTTCGCCAGCGCTCAAAAAGCTCTGGCCAGCGGGTTTTAACGTCGTCTGGAGTAAGCCCCTGCCACTGGCCATAATCAACGTCGGACAGCCCAAGATGAATTTGAACAGGTAGCTCACGGAACCCGGCTATAAGCTCAGCGGTCCTTATCGCTCGAGACAGAGGGCTCGTATAAATGGCTACTGGAGTCCATTGAGCCATGATACGACGGGCAAGAAACTCTGCCTGTTTTAACCCGTTTTCGTTGAGCGGAATATCAGCATTTCCTCTGAACCTTTCTACTCTGTTCCACTCTGTTTCGCCGTGCCTTACCAGTATGATCAGCGTCATTTTATCCTTTTTATTCTATTGTTTTGTTTAAATTAATCAATCAGTCAATTTTTGTCAATCTGAAAAATGGGGACACAATATGTATTTCCGAATTTTTTTCGCCTCGGTCCCAAAAATCCGATCTCCTTATCATCGGCCCAGGGGGGGAATAAATCTCAGGACCTGGGTTCACTTATCTCTGGCAGTGGTTAGCCTTAACCACAGAGTTCAATCTTTTTTCGGCCTTCTGGTTAGAATATAATGGAGTTAAAATGAAGGACTTGCAGGACATCTTGTATTTCTCTCCGCTTTATACTGACCTCTATCAATTAGCCATGGGGCAGGCTTATCTTCTGGACGGTACAGCCGAAAAGCCGGCAGTCTTTGATTATTTCTTCCGGACTATTCCTTTTGGCGGCGGCTATGTGATTTATGCTGGCCTCGTCCCCTTGCTCGAAGCCCTGGAAAACCTGCGTTTCAGTCCTGAAGAAATTAAGTATCTCAGGATACTGGATTTTGACCCGGAGTATTTAGAATATCTTGAATCCTTTAAGTTTCAGGGTGACCTTTATTCTGTAAAAGAAGGCGATGTGGTTTTCCCTCTTGAACCTGTCATCCGCGTCGAAGGCAGATTGTTTGAAGCCCAGCTCATCGAGACCCTTCTCCTGAATCTGATAAACTACCAGAGTCTCATCGCTACCAAGGCTTCAAGAATGAGGCTGGCGGCCGGCAACCGTATCCTCAGCGACTTTGGTCTGCGCCGGGCACCTGCCCACGGCGGACTTCTGGCCAGCCGGGCAGCCGTCATCGGCGGGTTTGACAGCACTTCTAATGTCCTGGCTGCTCATCTTTTTGACCTGGAAGCAGCCGGCACCATGGCTCATTCTTTCATCGAAAGCCATGGCAATGAGCTTGCAGCTTTCCAGAAATTCGCTGAAGCTCACCCCGATAGAGCTGTGCTTCTCGTTGACACTTACGACACTCTTCAAAGCGGAGTCCCGAACGCTATAAAAATCGGGAAAGAAATGGAAAAAAGAGGACTTAAACTAAGAGGAATCAGGCTTGACAGCGGTGATTTAGCCTATCTTTCGAAGAAAGCCAGGGCCATGCTCGATGAAGCCGGCCTGGGTTATGTCCGGATTGTTGCCTCCAACCTTCTCGACGAGTATGTCATCAAGAGCCTTATTGACCAGGGTGCACCCATCGATATTTTCGGCGTCGGGACCAAACTGGCCACCGGCGTTCCGGATGCAGCTCTTGACGGGGTCTACAAACTTTCCGTCTTCGACGGTCAGCCGCGGCTCAAATTATCGGACAATATCATAAAAACAACCCTCCCCGGAAGAAAAAAGGTTATCCGATTTGAAAACAGCGATGGATTCTTCATGGCTGATGCCATTGCTCTCGACGATGAGACTTCTCCTGAGCGAATGTATCATCCATTCGACCCTGAAAAATTCCTGGAGCTCAGTCGCTATCATGATGAAAACCTTCTGGTCAAAGTCATGGAAAAAGGCAAGAAATTGAAAGTGGAGACAGGGACATCCGCAATCGCCGAGTATTGCAAAAGAAGACTCAGCCTTCTTCCACCCGAACACAAACGGTTTGAGTATCCGCATGTTTACAAAGTTGGCCTCAGCCAGAAACTTTTAAATTTAAGGAATGATTTAATCCATCATTATAGACAGGAGATTGAAGGAGGGGGACCATGAGAGCCCTGATCGCGGTCGACCTGCAAAATGATTTCATCCCTGGTGGACCGCTCCCGGTGCCAGATGGCGATGAAATCATTCCGCTGATTAACAGCCTTCAGGAGAAATTTCCGCTGGTCGTAGCCACGCAGGACTGGCATCCGCCGAATCATCTGAGCTTTGCTTCTAATCATCCAGGAAGAAAACCGCTTGAAACAATAACCCTCGGCGGACTCGAACAGACGCTCTGGCCTGACCACTGCGTTCAGGGAGAAAGAGGAGCGATGTTTGCCCCCGGCTTCGATGAGCGCCGGGTTGAAGCCATTTTCCGTAAAGGAACTGACCCTGAGATAGACAGCTATTCGGGTTTTTTTGATAACGGCCATAAAAAGTCAACCGGTCTCGCCGATTATCTCAAGGGCCGGGGAGTTAAATCCGTTTACGTTTGCGGTTTAGCAGCTGAATTCTGCGTTTTCTACACAGCAGTTGATGCCATAAAGCTCGGGTTTGAGACCTACTACATTGAGGACGCCACAAGAGCCTTAACCAGGGAAGGGTTTGCTTCGGCTAAAAAAGAAATAACCCTGCGCGGTGGCCATATCATCAGCCCGGACCGGGTCTAATCTCGTCTATGTCCCGCACCATACATCTGACAGGGAAGGTCAGTATGAGTATCACCAGTCACAAGTATGATATTAACGCCTCTTCTTTCAAGGTCAATCATAGGTGCTTTAAGTTCTTTTAAGCTGCCTTTTTCATTCTGCCATAATAAAAGATCCTGAGACTTACGAGTCCTGAATTTGTAGTAAATGTTATATTTTCCTTTTTCTGCTTCCGATTTTTATTTCCGGACAGAGTTCTGGCTTTTATATTTCTCCTGTATTTCATTTAATTTCTCTTAACCTGCGGCTATTCCCTTTGTTTTTATTCAACCTATTCAATAACTCCGCTTCTTTTTTGCCGCAATTTTAATTTTCAAAGAACCAGACGGACTTGACAAGCCGTTTTTTTTTGTAAATTTTTAGTGATTAGAAAAGAGGTCTTCAAATGAAAGCAAGAGGGCATTTGCTTTCATTTTCCCTATCTACGCCCTTCAATATCCTTATGGGCGCCAAGGCTATTACGACCAATTTCATCTTTAACTCTTCTAACAAGAAAAAGGGGGTGATTGAATTGCTGGGCTTAATTATCATTTGATCACTTGATGTGTCTCTGAAATAAAAACAAGGAGGCAAAAATGAAAAAATTAATCATTGTTTTGTCACTGGCGTTCGTAGTTTTTGTTTCCTTGTTTTTATTAACGGCTGTATCTGGTTCACAGGAGACGGTTACCCAGCAGTATGTGCCGAATGAAGTTCTGGTCAAGTTCAAACCGGAGGCCGGGAAATATATTGCTTTAAGCGTCCTGGATACTCTCAAGCCCACGGTAGTTAACTATCTGGGGAAAGAAATCGCCTTTACGGACTGGAATCCGGAGGTCAGGTCTAAGAGTTCCTTTCTGGGAGAACCTTATCTAGTGCATCTCAGAGTGCCAGAGAGCCTAGGGACTGAAAAAGCCATGGCTATGCTTAAGAACATCCCCAATGTTGAATATGCCGAGCCAAATTATATTTTGAAACTGAATAATCTTCCCAACGATACCTATTTCCACCTTCAATGGGGCCTTCATAATACCGGGCAGACAGGCGGAAAGGTAGATGCTGACTTGGATGCCCCAGAAGCCTGGGATATTTATACTGGCAGCCCAAACATTATCATCGCCATAGTCGATACAGGAGTTGATTACAATCATATTGATCTGAATTACAACATCTGGAAAAACCCTGGCGAAACGGGGGATGGGAAAGAACAGGATAATATTGATAACGACAATAATGGTTATGTTGATGATTGGCAGGGGTGGAATTTCAAAACTTGGAATCCGAGCTCCCCAGGAAATAATGATCCTATGGATCTAGGTGAGTATGTCCAAATATGGAATAATCCTTATATATATCCAGATGAAAGATTGCAGGCTCTATATTTTGTCTGCGCTAATTATCAAGAGACACATGTTGCTGGAATTGCAGGAGCGGTTGGGAATAATGGGATAGGAGTCTCAGGAGTATGTTGGAATATAAGTCTTATGCCCTTAAAAATATTTAATGGCTCCGAAAGGTCTGATGAGCCCGAGTCTTTCATTTCACATGCAATACATGCCATCGACTATGCTATTGTTAATGGTGCAAAAATAATTAATGCTAGCTGGGGGGTTGACGAAAGTTCCGCTTCACTTTTATCAGCAATAGGAAGAGCTCAAGCAGCAGGCGTTCTTTTCGTTGCCTCTGCGGGAAATGATAATCGGAACGCTGATATCTTTCCTCAGTACCCTGCTTGTTATGACCTTGATAATGTTATTTCGGTTTTAGTCACAGATCACAATGATAAACGATGGGTCGAATCTGATCCTAAATATGGATCTAATTATGGTGTATATTCTGTTGATTTTGGCGCGCCTGGAAAGGTAATTTTATCCACAAGACATAGCGTTTGTGCTGATTCACTGGTGGAGACTATTACGAAAACAAAACAGGCACATCTATGGCAACTCCTCATGTCGCTGGACTGGCTGCTCTTGTATGGGAACATAGACCCGAGCTCAATTGGTGGCAATTAAAAACAATCTTGGGCAAAAGTGCGGATAAAATACAGGATATAGCAACCAAAACAAAGTATGGGGGAAGAATAAATGCTTATAAAGCGTTGATATACCCAACTCCCATTCTGCCAGATCCGCCGTCAGGGCTCCGCTCGTTCGTATATAAAAGAAGCGATGGTTTTCACGATGTTAAACTCACATGGAGTGACAATTCAAATAATGAAGAAGGTTTTATAATATACAGGAATACCGGAAATGCATTCTTTGAGGCTGGCATAGTCGGGCCGAATACGACTGAATATTGGGACTATGAGTTGCCTCGGGGATACTATTATTATTACGTTAGAGCGTATAACCAGGACGGCGAATCCATAAAGACACCCCAGGTTGCGGCCAAAGCTTTCTAGTATTGTTTGGTCTAATAAAATGGAGGGAAAAAATGAGGCACATATTGAGCATACTTTGCCTTCTACTTATTCTTCTTAGTCTGCTTCAAGCCGCTGAAGAGAGTCCGGGCAAGAAATCGATTGCCTTGACCTTCAAGGGCGGCTGGGGAACCGCTCGTATTGGCGATATAAATACATATTATAAAACACGCTGTGCCGATGAGCTTTTTAACATCCCGGAAAATGAAGGGAACAAAGTACCCCAACTAAATTCAAGCTTAGCAATATTCGAGGTAGAAGGACAATATCCTCTGAGCAAGCATCTTAGTCTGGGACTCTCACTTGGCCTCCCTGTAGTCAAATCTGATAAGGCAATCTGGTTTCAGTATTTTGATGGAAGCCTTCAGCCAGTGGTGCTGAAGCCAAAAGTGACTATCTATTGTCCCATAAAGCTTAATCTCTATTACCAACTGCCACTTTCCCAAAAGATACAGTTTCTTATTGGCGGAGG
>Ga0172363_10002733_pt1 | contig 14258 bp, 13 predicted proteins | sample LakKivs2_kivu2a2_FD_114541 | JGI IMG/M metagenome (GOLD analysis project Ga0172363, IMG submission 114541) | Sediment microbial communities from Lake Kivu, Rwanda - Sediment s2_kivu2a2 | ecosystem: Environmental > Aquatic > Freshwater > Lake > Sediment | place: Rwanda: Western Province, Lake... | reverse complement strand
CTGGGGCAAGTGAGCCTTTAGAATCTGCTCCTCCCATAGCAAATAAGATTCTGAAACCGAAGGCTACCCATCCATATAAACCTGCCCCGAATCATCCCTGGCAAAGAGGTTTTAAAATGTATGCCGATAGGAGAGGGTGACAAAATCGCTTAACAATTAGGTGACATTTTCCCTTGACAGCAACAACTAAACAAATCTGGGCTGACAAATTGAGGGCAAACTGCCCTAGCATTCTCTGGCGGTCAAAAAGAGAGCCGGGCACTGGAAGAGCAACTTGAAAGAGAAAGGCTTTGAGGAATTGAATAATAAGGGGCTATAATGCTCAAATTAAGGACACTTACCCTGAACTTAATTCAGGGTATCAGGATGAAAAGCCTTAGTAATATCTTAAACCAAGTTTCCAAACCTGCTCGCTATACCGGAGGTGAGTGGAATAGCATCGCTAAGGAATGGGAAATAACACCTATTAAAATTGCCTTGTGCTATCCCGAGGTCTATGAAATTGGCATGTCTAATCTGGCGCTACCTATCCTCTATGAGATACTGAATTGGGAGTCAGATGTATTGGCAGAGAGAGTTTACGCTCCTTGGGTAGACATGGAAACTGCTTTGCAAAAACAAAATATGCCACTTTTCAGCTTAGAATCTAAACACCCAGTAAAGGAATTTGATATTCTTGGCTTTTCTTTAGGCTATGAGCTTACTTACACCAATGTGTTAAACATCCTCAACTTAGCTCAAATTCCCTTATTTAGCTCCCAGAGGGAAGATTCATACCCTTTGGTAATAGCCGGTGGTAGTTGTGCTCTTAATCCAGAAACAATGGCTGACTTCATCGACCTGTTTGTAATTGGTGAAGGTGAGGAAGTAATACTGGAATTACTTGAAGTCTTTAGAGCATATAGGGGCAATAAAAGAAAACTACTGCAGCAAGCCGCTAAACTTAACGGCATTTACATCCCTAGTTTCTACCAAGTCAACTACAGAAAAGATGGCATTATAAACAGTATTACGCCCAAGATACCTGAAGCTAAACCGAGGATTCACCGCAGGATAGTAACTAAACTACCACCCTCGGTCACTAAGCCAGTTATTCCCTACATCGAGGTAGTGCATGACCGCGGTAATGTAGAAATCCAGCGAGGTTGTACTCAAGGTTGCCGCTTCTGCCAAGCAGGGATGATTTACCGACCAGTGCGAGAACGCCCGCAGGAAGAAATTATAGATGCTGTGGGTAAGCTATTAAAATATTGTGGCTATAATGAGGTGTCTTTGCTTTCCCTTAGCACTGGGGATTATCCTGCTATCGAGGAACTCATCGCAGAACTATCACATCACTATTGTAGAGAATGTCCTTCGCTGCCTCTTCCCCTGAAACAGGTTCAGGGTTACCCTGAGCAGAGTGAGATTCTTCCCCTGAAATTTGTTCAGGGTCAGAATGACAAGAGGCGAAGGGCTCAGGGCTCCGGCTCAGGACAGGGCTTGACTTTATCCTTACCCAGCCTGCGCCTAAATACATCGGCAGTAAAGGTAATGGATTTATTACCTTCACAGCGCAAAATAACTCTGACCTTTGCTCCCGAGGCAGGGAGTGAAAGATTACGTCGCATCATTAACAAAAAAATCTCCGAAGAGGCAATATTGGAAATACTAACTGCCGCCTTGGATAGAGGCTTTTCAAATCTCAAGTTATATTTCATGGTGGGGCTGCCCAGTGAAACCATGGACGATGTGCATAGCATTATTGGACTAGTAACCAAGATACGCCACTTAGGACAAAAATTTAGGCTGCAAATTAGCACTTCTACCTTTATTCCCAAGCCCCATACCCCTTGCCAATGGTTAGCCCAAGAAACAGAGGAGCAGCTACTCCCCAAATATGACATATTAAAACAAGGGTTGCGGCGGGAACGAGTGAGATTCTCATGGTCTGACCCTAAGATAAGCCAAATTGAAGCAGCTTTATCCCGAGGTGACCGCCGCTTGGGTAAGGTTATCTATCACGCCTGGCAACTGGGCTGCAAATTCGATGCCTGGAGTGAACACTTTAATTATCAAAGGTGGCTTGACTCTTTTAAGCAATATGAACTTGATCCTTCCTTTTATGCTAATCGAGAGCGAGACCTGGATGAGATATTGCCCTGGAATCACATTGATGTCGGGGTAACTCCCGAGTTCCTTAAAAGAGAGTATCATAACCTCTGGCAGGAAAAGGAGACTCCAGATTGTCATCAGGGAAAGTGTAATGGTTGTGGATTACAGAGGTGGCAACCTATCTGCCAAGACAAATATAAGAATAGAAATTCTAAATTCTAAGCTCTACCCTGAACTTAATTCAGGGCTAAACAAATTCATTTGAAATGCAAAAGGCAAAAATAAAAATGCAAAATGACAGAGCAAAAGTTAAAAAGTTTGCATTTTGAATTGTCATTTTGTCCTGAACTTGATTCAGCCCTGAAACAAGTTCAGGGTATAGTAGTGATAGAAACTATGCTATCATCTTCAGCCAACGCCATTATATGTACACCGCGACCCTTCCGACTCTGAACTGAGACTGACCTGAGGGGAATACATTCAACATTACCCACGCTTGATAATGTCACCAAATATCCTTCACCTTGGCTTACAATCCTGGCCGCCACTATCTTACCCGTTTTGGCACTCACTCTATGGGCCTGGATTCCTTTCCCTCCCCTCTGCTGGATAGGATAAGACCCTACGGAAGTTAACTTGCCAAAACCTTTCTCGCTCACTGTCAGCAGATAAGCATCAGGAAAAACAGTGTCCATACCGACAAGGCAATCGTCGGTCAGACGAATACCACGAACACCGCCACTGCTACGAGACGCAGTTCTCAGCTTTTTAACCTTAAATTTAATAGCGCGGCCAAGTTGACTTACTAGAATAACATCATCCAAATCGGTGACTATCCTAGCTACCACCAGCTCATCATTGTTCTTGAGTCCCATAGCAATAAGCCCACTTCGCCTGATGGAAGCAAATTCAGCCAGAGAGGTTTTCTTTATCTCACCAGCCTTGGTTGCCATTAATAAATACCCTGAATTAAGTTCAGGGTGAGAGCTAACAGCTAAGATGGTAGTTACTTTGTCTTTCAAGTCAATAGGCAATAAGTTAACCAGCGCTATACCTCTAGCAGTTCGAGACGAATCCTCAGGAATCTCATAGCACTTAAGGCAATAAACCCTGCCTCGAACAGTGAAAAGGAGTAAATTGTCATGTGTATCGGCGGCCAAAATGTGGCTCAGCGAAACACCCTCGCGGGTCACCATTCCAATGACTCCTCTTCCCCCACGGTGCTGTAGCCGGTAGGTGCTAGCAGGAATCCTTTTAATAAATCCTTGACTGCTAAAGGTAACTATCACTCTCTGGTGGGGAACAAGATCTTCCTGATGAAACTCTGTAACCTCCTCCTCGCTAACCCAAGTGCGCCGCTTGTCGCCATACTTGGATTTCAGCTCCAAAACATCTTGCTTGATGAGGAACAATATCTTTCTAGGATTAGCTAAGAGATCCTCTAAGTAGGAAATATCCTTCACTACTCCAGTATATTCCTGGGCTATTTTTTCCCGCTCTAGCCCAGCCAAGCGGCGCAGCGGCATATCAAGGATAGCTTGCGCCTGAGCCCCCGATAAACTAAAAACAGTCATTAAATTGGCACAAGCAGCGTCAACCGTCTCAGATTGCCGAATAAGTCTAATCACTTGCTCCAGGTTATCTAGAGCGATCCTAAAGCCTTCAAGAATGTGAGCTCTATTCCTCGCCTTTTCAAGCTCAAATTGGGACCTCCTAGTAATAACCTCATGACGAAAATCAATGTAGCAAGTTAAGGCTTCCTTAAGATTAATTACTTTTGGTCGCCCTTTAACCAGAGCAACCATATTGATAAAAAAGGCAGATTGCATTAAGGTATTCTTATACAGATTATTAAGAACTTGCCGGGGCTCAGCCTCCTTTCTGAGTTCAATGCTAAGACGCATGCCCTCCCTATCCGACTCATCACGCACTTCAGCTATGCCGGCGATTTTTCTCCCTTTAACTAGCCCAGCTATTTTCTCTACCAAAGCTGCTTTGTTTACCTGATAGGGAAGTTCGGTAACAATTATTTGTCTCTTCCCTCCTTTGATGCTTACTACATCGGTTTTAGCTCGAATGACAACTTTTCCTTGCCCGGTAGCATAAGCATTCTTTATCCCCTCTTTCCCTAAAATTACGGCTGCCGTAGGGAAATCAGGACCTTGGATAAATTCCATTAGCTCATCTGTGGTGGCTTGTGGGTTGTCAATCAGGTAGGCGATAGCATCGCATACCTCCCCGAGGTTGTGCGGTGGGATGTTAGTTGCCATGCCTACAGCTATGCCTGAGGAACCGTTAACTAATAAGTCTGGCAACCTAGCCGGCAAGACAGATGGTTCTTTGAGGGAATCATCAAAATTGGAAACGAAGGCAACAGTATTTTTATCAATGTCGCCCAGCATCTCTCCAGCGATTTCAGCAAGCCGAGCCTCTGTGTACCTCATCGCTGCCGGCGGATCATTATCAATGCTGCCGAAATTACCCTGGCCATCAATCAAAACATATCTCAAGGAGAAATCTTGTGCCATGCGCACCATAGCTTCATATACCGGGGCATCTCCATGGGGATGATATTTCCCCAGAACTTCACCAACAATTCGAGCACTCTTTTTGTGCGGACTATTATGATGTAGTCCCAATCCATCCATGGCATATAAAATACGCCGCTGCACCGGCTTTAGGCCATCACGCACATCCGGTAATGCTCGAGAGACGATAACGCTCATAGCATAGTCCAGATAGGAGCTTTTCATCTCCTGCTCAATATCAACAGGCCTTACTATCCCAATTTCCATTGCCTTTCAAAACCTCACCTTTCATCAGCCTCCCCAAGTATGGAGAAACCTTCCGGCAAACCTTTTTCCTCGCCTTCTTCTTCGGAATCTCCAGCCTCTCCTTCAACACCTTCAACTTCCTTTATTTCTTCGCCCTCTTCAGCAACGGCGTCGCCTCCAAGGAGATATTCTTTAGCATCAGTAGCTTTAACGGGAAAGGAAGGATACCCCACCTGGCTAGGATGTTGATATTCCTCCCTAATAACTACTCGCACTCCGTCCTCCCCTACACTGTGGATGGCTGCAGCGTATCTATTCCCGCCTTCTATCAGCTTGATAAGTCGTAACCCGTGTTTCGGCTCAACTTCCCCCAAATATTCCCCTTGGTCATTCTCTACCACTAAACTTTGACCCTCCACTCTCAAACAGACCTGATTACCAATACCCATCCTGGCTAATACCTCCATTGGGGCCAAATTACAAAGGTTGACCACACCAGCCTTGCTCATCTCAGTAATAAAGAGTTCAGGAGCAACCCTACGATGCCCACTATCTAAGGATGCTTTAGCCGTCGGCAATCTTGAACTTAATTCAAGACGAGCTAAATTTTTTACCGCAATAACATTGTTAGGAGCAAGTTCCAAAGCCTTGCTATACGCCTCTTTAGCCCGGGCAAACTCCCCTAACTCTGCCAAAGCCCTGCCAAGACGATTGTAAGCCCCAACATCACTAGGAAACCTCTCAATTATACTTCTGTTTACTACCACAGCCTCTTCCCACCTACTTTGAATAGCCAAGGCTATGGCTTCCTCACTTAATCGCCGTCCTAGTCTAGCTTGTTCCTCTTCTTGCTGATAAGCCATCGTATTCAACTAATCATATGTCAAGCAATTTCAAGCTCAAAGGCTTTATGCAAGGCCTGAATGGCGTCCTTAACTCTATCCTCTGCAATAATGCAGGTTATTCTTATCTCTGAAGTAGTGATTAGCTGGATATTAATGCCCTGTTCATAAAGGGCACGGAACATCCTGGCAGCATAGCCCGGCGTATTTTGCATACCGGTACCTACAATACTAACCTTAGCCGAGGTGGCGTCAGCAATGCATTGCTTCGCACCGAGAAACTTCGCCACTGGTTCCACAATAGACATTGCCTTGTACAAATCAGTTTGAGCCACTGTGAAGGTAAGGGCAGTAATATTTTGGACACTAGCATTTTGCACAATAGTATCCACACTTATGTTTGCTTTGGCTAGGGGCTCAAAGATTGCCGCAGCAATGCCAGGCTTGTCAGGCACGCCAATGACAGTTATCTTAGCCACATTGGTATCATGAGCAATACCCCTAACCTTATTTCTTACTTCCATAGATGCCTCCTTACAAATGAGAGTTCCCGGACTATCGCTAAAGCTGGAAGCTACCAATATAGGCATATTATATAACTCGCCTAACTCCACTGCTCTAGGGTGAATTACTTTTGCTCCATAGCTAGCCAGCTCCAGCATCTCCTCATAGTCAATTTGCTTTAATTTAGTCGCTTCAGACACAAGGCGTGGGTCAGCGGTATAGACTCCTTCAACATCAGTGTAAATCTGGCATACCTCAGCATTCAAACTGGCAGCTAGAGCGACTGCCGTGGTATCAGAGCCACCTCGACCCAAAGTGGTAATATCCATATCCCGAGTAACACCTTGAAATCCAGCTACAATGACGATATTGCCCTTCTCTAATTCAGCGACAATGCGCTGGGGGTCAACACGAAGAATTCGAGCTTGGCTGTAGCTAGAATCAGTCTGGATGCCTGCCTGGCCACCGGTAAGACTGACTGCCTTGTAGCCCAAACTTCCCAGAGCCATGGCCAAAAGAGTGCTGGAAATTAGCTCGCCGGTAGAAAGGAGCACGTCAAGTTCTCGCTCCTCTGGCTGTTCACTAACCTGATGAGCTATTCGGATTAACTCGTCAGTGGTATCCCCCATTGCTGAAACCACCACCAATACCTGATTCCCCTCGTCCTTAGCCTTAGCTATACGCCGAGCCACATTTTTGATTTTCTCGCTATCAGCAACGGAACTTCCACCATACTTTTGCACTATTAACGCCATATTCTCCTCTACCTTATTAGTTTAGCCATTATATTATACCCTTCCTCAATTAAAATGCCTGTTCCTTTAGCTTCAGCCTCGCTAAATCCCTCCGCCCCGTTAGCCATAAACCCCGTCCCCCACAGCATAAATGGAACCGGCTCCCCAATATGGGTCTGAACCTTAATTGGCGTTGGATGGTCAGGCATAATTAGCACCCGAAGAGAATCTTTATCCCAACCACGAATTCGGCTCACCATCTCGGCATCCACTCTCTGGATAGCCCCTATTTTATCCTCAATAGAACCAGCATGAGCAGCCTCATCAGGTGCCTCCACATGGACAACTACTAAATCATGTTCTTTAAGCGCTTCCAGGGCTCCTACTGCCTGAGCAGTACAATCATTGTCCAGATCACCAGTCACGCCGGGAATACTTAATATCTTCATCCCCATCATTTTAGCCAAGCCCCGTAAAAGTTCAACTCCCGATGTCATCGCAGCACTAAGACCGTAAACCTGCTTGAAAGCAGGCATATCAGGTATTCTACCACTGCTCCAGAAAAGCCAAATCATTGTGGCCGGGATATCGCCGCGAGATTTCCGCTCTATGGTCACGGGATGATTGCGTAGCACAACTTCCGACCTTACCATGAGGTCTTTTAACAAATCGCTCCCGGGGCCGCGGGGAAGAAACTCATTGATAGCTTTGCCCGGGATATCATGCGGAGGGGTGCAAATAGCCAGGAGCGTGTCCTCTCGTCCTTTTATTTTACATATATGCCTATAGCTGACGCCGGGATAAAATTGGACCTCATCACTGCCAAGTTTCTCATTCAAAGCAGCGATGAGAACCTTAGCCTCTTCAGTTTTGATGAAGCCCGAGCTATAGCTTCGCATTGTCCCATCACAAATAGAGACTAAATTACAGCGAAAAACAACCTCATCCTCACCAATGGGAATGTCCATACTCTTGGCTTCGATGGCGCTTCGGCCCCGATAATAGACCCTGGGGTCATAGCCTAGCGCTGACATGCAGGCGCAGGCGCTGCTGGGCTCCATCCCTTCTGGGATGGTACGAACAAGTCCAACAATGCCTTCCCTGGCCATAGCATCCAGGTTTGGAGTGTATGCCAGCTCAAGGCAAGTCCTGCCGCCATAGTCAAGCAATGGCCAACCCGCGGCACCATCTATTATCAAAATACAGTATTTCATTCAAGAATTCAGCCACCCAATGTCACCCTGAGCCCTTCACTTCCTGTCATTCTGAACTCCCTCGCTTTGTCATTGTGAGCGAAGCGAAGCAATCTGGCGCTCAGGACAGGCTCCGCGAAGGGTCTCCAAGATTCTTCGGTCGCGGAGTTTATACTGAGCGAAGCCGAAGTGCTCCCTCAGAATGACACCAGGGTGAACGGTTACTATTTCATCTTGTTTTGATAATTAAAGCATTTTATAATAGCATAAACAACCGGGGCGTAGCGCAGTGTGGTAGCGCGCAGCGTTCGGGACGCTGAGGTCGGAGGTTCAAATCCTCTCGCCCCGACCAAGAGAACGGAGAGAAACTATGGTAAAAGCCGCAATCGTGGGAGCCACGGGCATCGTCGGTCAGCAATTTCTCGTTGCCCTGAAAAACCACCCCTGGATTGAAATTGCCGCCCTTGCCGCCTCCGAGAGGTCAGCCGGCCGCAGCTATAAGGAAGCCATAACCGAGGCTCAATCCGGAGCCCTGCGCTGGTTTTGTCAGGAGCCGCCGGTAGAAGAAGTTATGGGAATGCCGGTGCAGAATGCCACCGAAATGGATATCTCCGCTATAGATATCGTCTTCTCCGCTATAGAATCCGCCCCGGCGAAGGTCTTCGAACCGAAGTTTGCTAGCGACAAACCGGTTATAAGCACCGCTTCAGCCTTCCGCTACGATGACGATGTGCCCATCCTGATCCCGGGCATCAATTCTGGACATACCAAACTGCTTGATATTCAAAGGAAGTCGCGGGGATGGAAGGGCTTCATTACACCCATTCCCAACTGCACCACCACTGGCCTGGCAATATCACTAAAGCCAATCTACCAGACCTTTGGTCTAAACGCTGTCGTAATGACTTCGCTGCAAGCTATATCAGGCGCCGGTCGAAGCCCCGGAGTGCTAGGCCTTGATATTCTGGACAATGTCATTCCCTTCATTCCAGGAGAAGAAGAAAAGGTGCAGCGCGAAACACAGAAAATCCTGGGCAATTTTTCCGGCACTTCAATCAGTCCGGCGAAGTTCAACCTGAGCTGCACCTGTACCCGTGTTAACGTGCGGGAAGGGCATACAGAATCGGTCTTCGCCTCTACCCAAAAAGCTTGCCAGGTAAGCGATGTTGCCAGGGCAATGAGGGAATACAGCGGTTCATCCGGCGAAACTGGCCTGCCTTCGGCCCCCAAGCATATGATAATCGTGCTCGATGACCCCTTCAGGCCTCAGCCACGGCTTGACCGTGATGCCGAAGATGGCATGGCCACCGTGGTCGGCAGAATCAGGAAAGACACCGCCCTGGAAAATGGCATCAAGTATGTCCTGGTGTCCCACAACACCAAGATGGGAGCTGCTAAAGGCGCAGTTCTTGTAGCTGAACTCCTTATCCGGGACGGATATATCTCTTAGATACTGAAGCCGGAGGTTCAAACCCTCTCGCCCCGATGTTACTCTCTTCCTAGAATCTCCTTTACTGCGCCAAGAAATTTGTTGGCTTCAGCGAGAAGCGTTTGGACTTCATCTCTATCAAGCTCAGCGTAAACTTCGTAATCGCTTAGCTGCTTAGCATTGAACAGGGCTCTTAGGATGTCAGCAAATTCTTTGCCCATAATCCTAGGCTTGATGATGTGTTCACCAAAAAGAGCTCTGGCACCTGAATGAGTCTTTGCCTTAATGCCTTTAGTATAAAGGATAGCCTTCGCTGCATGAAAAGCGCCACAATATATGCTCTTGATACTGCTCCGTGTAACTCGCCTTCCTGGAGAAGTATCTTAGCTCCCTTTAGGCATTCATCGGCTCGCTTCAACGAGGCTTCTACGAACTTGTTCAAAGGTTCCGTCATCATAAAGAACGACGCCTTCCTCAATCACGCTTTCAAGGAAAGGAGACCCCCATTCCAGATAGCGTTTAAAATTTGCTTCAAAGAGGTATATGAGGCTCGTGCAAGTAGCATTCTCCAAGTCTACATCACCTATAATCTGTGAGATTGCACTTTGTAGCCATTTATCTTCGTTACTAACTATAACAAGAATATCGATATCGCTTTCCCACAGGTGGTATTCACCCTTAGCAGCAGAACCATACAGGATAATGGAATTTATCCTTTCACCTAATTTAGCTATAATCTTGCTTTTTATATAGTCGATGGCCTTTTCGTAAGTTTGCGCTTCGCTCACCCCAAAGTGATTACACTACAATAGCAGCTTCATAAAGAACTCTCTTTATCAAAAATTCACTAACTTTATCTCGTCATTGCTTCGAGTAGCTAAAACACCTTATAATAGCTTAAACGCACTCGGGACGCTGAGGGTGGGACTTCTTGTCGCCCGATTTTTTCGGATTAGATTAAAGGAGAAGCTAAAATGGACGAGCATGCGGATGAGAAAAACTTGGAAGAGGTTCGCTACTTTTCATTACCTTCGCCCTACTTGCTCTTGCATTGATTCAAGTTGCTGCTATTCACGTGTCTATCCAGCTCCCATTTTGGGTGGTGATTGGCAGGCCCATTGTTATCTTCATCTTGGCTGGCTTCATTATCTACTCTTGGATTCGGGCGATGGAGCTTTTGAGGAAGACAAGTAAGAAGAATACCTAAAAAGATCTGACTGAAGAAGGTTCAAATGCTCTCGCCCCCAATTAAATACAACTTACCTCATTAAAAGCCTTCTGAACAGTTTAGCGCTGGCTGGTAAACTTCACTGAATTTCGCAAAGCTCAAAAATATTTGTAAAATAAGCGATATAAGGAGCTAATACTACGTTAAGTAATTATACCGCTAAATATACGAAAATCAGCTCTGGTTATATGGGGCAGTTTGTGGAATGGCCAGAGGTAATAACCGAGGGAAAAACTTTAGAAGATTGCCGGGAAATGCTCAAGGCCGCTCTACACGAAATAATATTGGCCTATCGCCAGCAAAATAAAGAAATCCCTGTTGGACAAGCTCTTCTAGAACAAGTACCTGTTGAAATATAGGATGTCAGTAAATGCCGAGCCTTATAGTTAACCGCATAATCTTGTATAAAGTTCCTCTCCCTTGATGGGAGAGGATTAAGGTGAGGGTGAAGTCCTCCTTCCTCTAACTCCCTCCCGCCAGGGAAGGGAGAATTATGCTGATTTTTGCAAATGACTATAATTAAATATTTTGAGCAGAGCGGTTGATGCCAAGGGCAATTTGACAGACGAGAGCATATAATTCATACTATAGTATGAATATAGTATGAGGAGATGATATCATGCCAAAGACAGCTAAGATTGCTATCAGCCTTCCCGAGGGGGTGCTTGTCGCCGTGGAACGGGAACGGAGGAATAGTGGGGAGAGCCGCAGTCAGTTCTTCCGCCGTGCAGTGGAGACACTTATGCGCCGCCGGGAGGAGGAACAAATGAGCCAGCAGTATGTGCGTGCCTACCAGCAGATACCCGAGACCAAGGAAGAGGTCGAGGCAGCGCGGCGCGCTGCCAGCAATATCCTGGCTCAGGAATCCTGGGAATGAGGCGGGGTGAGATATGGTGGGCGGAATTAGAACCACCCGCGGGGCGCCGCCCGGTAGTGCTTCTATCCCGTGATGAGGCTTATGTCGTCCGCTCTCTGATTATCGTAGCACCAATTACCACGCATATCCGTCATATCCCCTCCGAAGTGCCCCTGGGAGCCGATGACGGCATGCCCCAAAACTGCGTTGCTAACCTGGATACTATTACCACCATGCCCAAAGACTGTCTTCGCAATCGGCTTGCCGCCCTGAGCCCCCAGAAAATGAAGGAGGTCGAAGCAGCTATCCACTTCGCTCTGGGCATGGGTTAATCCCCCCGACAGGCTATTTTGAAACAGCGCAATTCCCATATTAAACACCGGTTTAATAAACTTTCATCTTATTGAACGACTCGCCCCTTTTGTTTAATAATCATGCCTACTGGCTCTTGGTAACACTACTAAGTGGACAGAGGCGAAACTGGACGAGAATATAGATACATGACTTGCCGCATCTCTTAAACAGGCAGGGCACGACACCAATACAGTTCAGGAGCAGAGCCTTCGGGGAACGCCAGATGGAGGGTTATATGAGTTCTGCGAAGCAGAAAAATCTAGAGCCAGGTCGCGAGTAATCCTTAGTAGGGAGTGAAACACAGCCAGAATTTGCCATAGCACAGTGTTCGGGACGTCGACATCAGAGGTTCAAACCCTCTCGCCCCGACCTTTTAGACTTCACCCAATGTCTGCCCTTAAGGGTTGTTCTTAGCTATACTCCAATGAACTCGTCCGTGAGGACAACAAGCTGATCGCTCCTTAATAAGACCAAGCCATACCTATTGAGTACGTCCCTACCTAGAAGGCTTGGTAATCTTCGTATCCTTTCTTCAATTTCCCTCTCCTCTGCAACATGTTTAAGGACAAATACTTCTCTCAGCTCTTCCTTATAAAAACCGTTCTCAGTGCGGAATAAAAGCCTTGGACTCGGAATTATGAAGGTGTCAACTATTCCGCCTATACCTGCTGTGCCCGGTTCAAACCTTTGAAGTTTCCCATAATCAATACCAAGCCTTACTGCATCGCTGTCCAAGATAGTAGTTCTCGAGGCTCCAGTATCAATTAAGAACTCTACAGGCTTTCTCAGGTCCAAGATTTCACAAATCAAGACAGCAGAAACATAAGGAGCCTCAAATTCTCCCCAGTATCCTGCGATCTTCATAGAATCAGCTCTACCTTCTTAGGCGTCACATATTTGATTGCAATTCTGCTACTATCTACCTGGTATTTCTCATTAAGCCTTGCAACCAAGGATTTCAAATCCTTATCGTGATCAACAACCCTATGAGCAAGCACAGCTACATATTGGTCGGGATACTGTTCCTTCAGCTTGTCATAATGCTGGCTGAGCCATTTCATGTCTAGTTCAAACCCTTCGAGTTGCTCCAAAAGCATTTGCTCTGTTGCCATCTCACCCCCTTAAAAGCAAAATTGATCCTGAAGCCTTAACCTAAATTGGCATTCCCATTCTAGCACAAACCCAATCGGCTGGCACTTTTTAAACAGGCATCAAACGTTTCGGATAACGAATCCCCCGCGACCTAGAGGAGCGATTTAGAGATAGGGCTCGTCTGAATAATTGTAGTTAACCGCAAAACTCCTTACATTCTCCCTCCCCTAGCGGGAGGGAGTTAGAGGGAGGGGGATTTCATGCGACATCATGAGGAAGACTATAAATCACACTATACTAGCTTTAAACAAACGGGACGTAGCGCAGCCTGGTAGCACACAGCCTTCGGGATCCTGAGGTCGGAGGTTCAAAACCTCTCGCCGTGACCAAAAGAGGGTTATTGCCTAAGCCATTCCTCCCTAGCGACCCCCACCCTCTTCAAAATCCGGGATAGAAGCGCAACTCCGATCTCTCTACAGCGAAAGTTCAGCCACTGACTTTCAAAGTTTTGAGTCCCTCTATTTTGTGTTCACCTATAGAAGGAATGCTTAATCCCTTTCTAAGCCTTACCACAAGCCAACCATCAATGACCTCAGCTAAATTACGACGGCATTCCTCAAGTGTTTTTCCTGTAGCCCATACGCCTTCAAGCTCTGGGACCTCACCATAGTATGGCTCCTCATCCTCAATATACTGTGTAATCAATTCTCACCTCTACTAATTAGCTTATCCTTATCCACTAGGGGATTTCCATCCAACCAATATTGCGCTTGCCTATTATAGCTTGAATGGCTACTTGAGAGCAACACGCTACCTTCCCACCAGCAATCAAGACACTTATGATAGGCTTGATATATGCCGTCTTGACTCTCACAATATCGCTCATTATAATGAGCATATACTCAATATTTGGAGTAAAAACGTGACGCTTAATAAACACCTCATTGACACAGTCAACCAGAGAGTCCTCAGCTTTCTTGCCAAGTTCTGTGACCAGGAATTTTACGAAAGACAAATTGCCCAGAGAACTGGCATAGCTTATGGCTCAGCAAACCGTGCCTTGAATGACCTATACTCCTCCGGTGCTATCAAGAGAAGAAAAGAGGGCAAGATGTATTTCTACTCTGTGGACTCCTCCAACCCAGCAATCGTTGAGTT
>Ga0172363_10002729_pt1 | contig 14261 bp, 10 predicted proteins | sample LakKivs2_kivu2a2_FD_114541 | JGI IMG/M metagenome (GOLD analysis project Ga0172363, IMG submission 114541) | Sediment microbial communities from Lake Kivu, Rwanda - Sediment s2_kivu2a2 | ecosystem: Environmental > Aquatic > Freshwater > Lake > Sediment | place: Rwanda: Western Province, Lake... | reverse complement strand
CAGCTTTGTTGCGACAATCCCGGGAATAAAAGGCCTAAGCGCCTTAGGAGCGACACGTGAAGAAGCCTTAGCTGAATTGCATATCGCAGCGGATGCTTATTTTAGAGCTTTGGAAGCTGCAGGGAAGCCATTCCTGAAAAAGTGACTCCCTATAGCGGACAACTCCGTCTCCGGATGCCTAGAAATCTTCATGCTGAACTCTCTAACGAAGCAGGGGATGAAAATATTTCTCTCAACACCTATATCGTTACGCTTCTATCAGAAAGGCGCTTTGAGAAAAAATTACTGAAGAAGATCGAAGCCTTAGAAAACCTAGTCAAAAGATTAAACGTTGAAAAAATTCCGGCCTTCACTGACAGGTCTCAAACAACATATAAAGTTGAAGAAAATGACAAGAAGTATAGAAGCAAAAAACGAAAAAATAGGTAGTGGCCTTTTTCGAGCGCCACCTTTTGCGGAAATAAATATCGGGACTATTTAACGTCGTGTTGTTTGAACCAGGCGAGCACGCGGTTCAGGAGATCGATCTGGTGGGCGTACTCTCCTATCCCGTGGGGTTCTCTCGGATAGACGACCATCTCGACCGGAGCGCCGTAATGTTTTAGGGCAGAATAAAACTCATAGGCCTGAGAGATGGGGACACGAAGGTCTCTTTCGCCGTGTGCGATGAGCAGCGGCGTTTTGACCTGAGAAACATAGGTTAAGGGAGAGTCCTGTTTGTAGATTTCTGGATCCTCATAAGGGCTCTTCAGGAAGTATCCCAGGGAAAATGTCGGCTCATCGGTCAGGGCATACTCTGTCGCCAGATTGGCGACCCCCGCTCTGGCAAAAGCGGCCTTGAACCTTGGTGTCTGGGTAATGATCCAGAAGGTGAGGTAACCGCCGTAGCTTCCGCCCTGGATAAACAGCCGGTCTTTATCCACCCAGCCTTTTTCTATGAGGTGGTCGACACCGCTCATCACATCGCTCATGGAGCCTCTGCCCCAGTTGCGGACATTAGCTATCATCCAATCCATACCCGAGCCCGAGCTTCCCCGGAAATTAGGCAGCAGGACCAGGTATCCGTTCGAGGCGAACAATTGGGCCCAACTGCTGACCTGGTTGCCGATCCCCCAGTTATAAGCAGGACCGCCGTGGAGAGTAACAACCAGGGGATATTTCCTGGAAGGATCAAACTTGGAAGGCAAAACCAGGACCCCAAAGACTTGAGCTTTTTCCTCAGTATTAATCCACGTAAGGGACTGAACGCTTCCCAGTTCAATGTTTTCCATATAGTCATTAAAATGGGTCACTTGGTTTTTCTGGTTTTTATGCACATCATATAACCAGACTTCCCTCGGATATTCTTCAGTCTCGTTCAAAAACGCCACATCTCCGTCTTTACTGCTCACCGACCAGTAGCGTCCCCAATAAGGGATCATGGAGTGGTCCATTTCAAATATGTCTTTAGCGCTGCCTTCCAGGTCCAGGGTGATGAGGTAATTGTGAGGTCCGCGGGCAACAGCAGCCAGTATTTTTTTCTCTCTGGGATGCCAGGTGAGATCCCAGACATTTCCCGGATATTCTCTGAGCAGCTCGAGCGGTTCGCCGCCTTGGACAGAAATGACCTTGATGATCCCGCGCTCCTTGAACGTTCCGATGGGGCCGATGTAAGCGATCCACTCACCGTCCGGAGAAAAACAGGGATCAGCCAGCGCATTGGTTTTGCGGTTCAGAATGGTTTCATCTCCGGTTTGCGCATCGATCAGGCCGAGATGGCTCTGATATTCGTGCCCCTCAGCAGTTGGGATCGCAGAGGCAAGCGCCGCGATCCATCTGCTGTCCGGTGACCAGTTGAAATGAAAAACGGTCTGGTCCTGATGCGTAAGCAGACGAGTATGGTCTGTCTCGACATCAAGGATCCAGAGGCGTGTGTGCCGGGGATGTTTATCCACGATAAAAGCGTCATCTCCCTTGGCGTGTTTGGCTTTCATTTCAGGTGTCAGGGCATCGGTTCTGGCAAAGGCAATGCTCTTTTGGTCAGGGGACCATTTAAAATCTGAGATGTTTTCTTCCTCTTGAGTTTTCCTTTCCAATCGTCCGGTCTCGATCGAATAAAAGTAGAGCTGGCTGGACTTATCTTGCGCTGTCCGGGAGATAAACGCCAGGATGCTGCTGTCCGGTGACCAACGGGGAGAAGTGTCACGTTCAGGATTGACTGTGACCTGTTTTAACACTTGACCGTCCCGTGAAACGAGCCAGATGTCAGAGTCGGATCGACGGTTTTCCATAAAGCTTGAGACTGCGAATGCTATCCATTCTCCGGAAGGCGAGATCTGTGGATCAGAAAGATTTTTCTGCCTCAGAACATCCTCGGGCTGGAAAGGCTTTTTCTGCTGGCTGAATGTTACCGGAACAAGCAGAAGCATCATTGTCATGATGGCAATTATATTTTTTACATATGGGAATTTGCACATGCTCGCCTCCTTTTCCTATGAGTCTAAGTTGACATCAGACCTAAGTCAAGGATGATTTGATGATCAGAATTTTAAAATACTCTTTCCCGTTTTGTGATTCCCCATAATGGGATGAGGCAATATTGGAGCTTGAACGATTGTTCGGCCAGCGCAGCAGAAAACAAAACGCTTATTTTTCAGGAACCGGCGATGAGGAGAGTGGTAGGGTCGAGGCTAAGCATGAGCTCCCCGGCAGGCGGATAGTGGTGATCCTTGACGACGTTGAGCCTGATCTTGTCGTCTTTATATTTCATGGTGATCAGCACATCGATAGCGCCGAGAACACGCTCGAGTTCGCGGGGCAGGCCTCTATCATCGAACAGCGGCTCCTCCCCTTTGAGCGAAGCGCTGAACCAGACCTCCTGGGTCATCCGGCCCGCAAAATCCTTGAACTTGCAGAGGTCTTCCGCCAGGGATTCGACGAAGTTGTATCCGTCGACGATGATCGTTTCGACGCCGAACTTTCCGTGGGTGATCATGGCTTCCAGGCTGCGCAGGACCTGGTCTGTCCTGGTCCCCTCCTGGTTGAAGTTCATGATGACTCTGTTCTTGATAACATCCTCGTAACTCTCTGTGGCGTATTCTAAGCTCAAACTTCTGGAGATTTCGTGGAAAATATCTTCGTACCACTTGAGGATGTAATCGACACGGCTCGAGTAAGAAACATGGATGACGGATTTCTGCTGGAAGAGCTTGTCGGTGGCGACCTGGACCAGGCAAGCCGTCTTCCCTATGCCCTTGCGCGCGGCAAAAACACCCAAATTTCCTCTGCCCAGCCCGCCGTGGATGGATTCCTCCAGGATTCGGAGCGGGCTCCTTTTGATGAATTCCTCTCTGATCATCCTTTCTGGCTCCTTTGACCTTCGGCGATAAGCTTCTCAGCGATGAAGGCGGGGATTTTGGCGTACTTCAAAAACTCCATGGTGAACTCAGCCTTGCCCTGAGTCAAAGACCGCAGGACCGTCGAATAGCCAAACATCTCGCTGAGCGGGACTTCGGCATCAACCCGGGCAAACAGGCCGTCTTCGACCGAGCTGATGATCACGCCGCGGCGCTGATTGATGCTGGCAAAGATATGGCCAACGAATTCCGTTGGCCCTTCGACCGAGAGCTTCATGACCGGCTCGAGGATTTGCGGCCCGGCCTTCGCATAAGCTTGCCAGAAGGCCCCCTGGGCGGCAGCCTGAAAGGCCAGGTCTGAGGAGTCGACGGCGTGAGACTGGCCGTCCAGGAGCCTGACTCTAACGCCGACGATGGGGAAGCCGATGAGTTTGCCCTTCCTGAGCGCGGCCTGAAAACCCTTGTCGCAGGCAGGAATGAACTCCCGGGGAATCCGGCCGCCCTTGACTTCGTTGACAAATTCATAGTTTTTATCGGCCAGAGGCTCGATCGAGCCGATGACCCGGCCGAACTGGCCGGCGCCGCCCGTTTGCTTCTTATGGGTGTAATCAAAGTCGGCGCGGCGGGAGATCGATTCTCGGTAGGCCACTTCGGGCATCCCGGTTTCCAGGCTAACATTGTATTCTCTTCTCATTCGTTCCAGATAGACGTCAAGGTGAAGTTCGCCCATGCCCTGGATGATTGTCTGCCTGGATTCCGGATCGACATAGGAACGGAAGGTGGGATCTTCCTTGGTAAAACGCTTGAGCGCCTTGGCCAGGTTATCAGCCGATTTGTTGTCGGCCGCTGAAACGGCCAGGGAGATGACTGGCTCAGGAACGTGGATCGAGGACATGGCCAAGTTAAGGCCGCGTCCGACGAAGGTATCGCCAGACTGGCACTCCACTCCGAAAAGGGCGGCGATGTCACCTGCCGGCGCCTCCTCGATTTCCTTTATGCTGTCGGCGTGCATCCTGACCAGACGGCCGACGCGAAAATCCTGACCGGAACGGGAGTTCGTGAGCTCGCTTCCTGTGGCAATTTTCCCCTGGTAGACTCGGATATAAGTGAGCTGACCGTAGGGGCCGTCCTCGAGCTTGAAAGCAAGCGCCACCGGGTCGGCCTCCGCATCAGGCCGCAGCTTGACCTCTTTCCCGTCATCGAGGTTCAGGGCGAAATTCTCAACCTCGGTCGGGTTGGGAAGATACCGGACAACGGCGTCCAAAAGGAGCTGGATGCCTTTATTCTTATAGGCGGAGCCCATGAACACCGGCGTCAGCTCCCGGGTGACTGTCCCCTTTCTGACTGCTTTGATGACGAGGTCTTCCGGCTCGCGGCCAGTCAAGATAGCTTCAGTCAGCTCATCCGAAAAAAGGGAGACCTCATTGAGCATCGCCTCCCGCCATTTCATCGCCTCGGCCCTCAATTCTTGCGGAATCTCCTCTTTCCTCACGACCTCACCCTGGCTGCCTTCAAAATAGACAGCTTTCATCGAGACGAGGTCAATGAGACCTTCAAACCGATCTTCAAGACCGATCGGGATCTGCATCAGAAGGGCGTTCCGGCCGAGCTTTTCCTTGAGCTGGGCCTTGACTTTGTAAGGGTCGGCGCCAGACCGGTCAAGCTTGTTGATGAAAGCCAGGCAGGGGACCTGGTAGCGCTTGAGCTGGCGGTCAACGCTGATCGTCTGGGACTGGACTCCCCCGACCGAGCAGAGAACGAGAACAGCGCCGTCCAAGACGCGGAGCGCGCGCTCGACCTCGATGGTGAAATCGACGTGGCCGGGTGTGTCGATGATGTTGATCGTGTGGTCAAGCCAGGAGACGTTCGTGGCGGCGGAGGAGATGGTGATCCCCCGTTCTTTCTCCAGCTCCATCGAGTCCATGGTTGCGCCGACGCCGTCCTTGCCCTTGACTTCGTGCATGCGGTGGATTTTTTTGCAGTAAAAAAGAATCCGCTCTGTCAGAGTCGTCTTGCCGGAGTCGATGTGGGCGCTGATGCCGATGTTGCGCAACCGCATGATGTCCTGGCTCATCTTCCTATTTCCTATTATTCCTCTTATTCCTCTATGAAAACTATATTATAGACCGCGCCGCCTTTTTTTCCTAATTCTTGGCAAAAATGGGGACAGTTTATCTGTTTACCCTAATATTTTTTGATGAGATCACTTTAAACTCAAGAATTATGCTCTTTGCCCATATTGACCAACTCAGGCCCATATTGTCAGTGGTTTTTCGTATCAGTGAACATCTCTTTTTTCCCCTTTTGATCCCTCCTCAGGCGCATATAATGCCCGAGAGAAAATAGGTGAATAGGTAAACTGTCCCCAATTTTCTAGCAGATAACGGGCTTGAGTGTGATTGCCCCCAAGCGGCTCAATTCGCCGGCGAGCTGCTCGTACATGTCCTCGCCGTCGTAGATGCCGATGATCGAGCCGCCCGAGCCGGCGAACTTGGCCGAGGCTCCGCAGCCGCGAGCCGTCTTGATCATGTCCAGGTCGCCCTCGCTGATTCTCATGATCCGCGCGCGCAGGTCGAAGTTTTCGTTCACGAGCGCCGGCCACTTCGCAAAGTCCCGCCGGAGGTACGCTTCCCTTCCCTCGGCGGCGATCTTCGCAAGCCGGTTGAGTACAGCCAAGGTGGCCGGGTCTTTTTTTTCGTAGGCCAGCCGGATATCGTTCAGGGCATGTCCTGACACTTTGCTCAGGTCCTGCCTGTAAGCAAGGTAAAGCGGCGGGAGAACCTTCGGGTCGAGGCGCTCGTAGAGGCCATAGCCTCTTCCCTCGATCAGGCGTCGGTCGAGGTCCATGTAGACGCAACCCTCATAAACCTGGGCGACCCTGTCCATAAACCCGGCGTTTATGCCTAGCTCGTCCACCTCAGCCTGAAGGGCCAGCGTGGGCTGGAGCTCGATCGGGATCGCCACTCGGTAAAACTTCATCAACGCGCGCAGGGCGGCGACGATGATCGCGCTCGAGCCGCCTAGCCCGACTTGTCGCGGGATCGTGGATTCATACCAGATGACAAAGTTTTTGTCCTCGACCGGAATATTCTGGCTCCGGCAGTAGTCAAAAAAAACCTTGATAGCTGCCTTGATTAGAGGTCTGCCTCCATGGTATCCGTAGAGATTAGTTTTCTCGACAAGCTCTTTCCCGTTTGGGTAGATTTCCAGGTCCTCGTCTGACGCGCAGATTCTAAGATCACGGGATTCGCTCATCCATACCCGGGCGTTGAAGTTCTTGATGACGACGGCGATTGTTTTGCCGTAGTAACCGTCGGAAGGATTCCCTAGCAACCCTGCTCTGGCGTAGGCTTCAGCAACAATCTTCAACATTTCTCCTGAATTTTTTATTCCGTCATTTCCTTGAATTCTCCCCAGATCCTAGTGAAGAGCGTGATGACGATCATGCCCAGGATGAAGTGGCCGGCGACGGTGAACCAGATGTATTCGGGATGGTTCATCTTTTGGAAAGCGCCGTAGACGGAGGTGTAGACGACACCGCTCAGAGCGCCGCCGATCCCGAGGGCCAGGAAATTTGAGCCCATGTAAAGCCCGGCCTTTTCTTTCGGCGCGATCCAGGTGATGTACTCCTGGATGCGGGGCGAGGAGATCATTTCGCCCAGGGCAAAGAGCAAGATCCCGAGGAAGACCCAGGCAGGTGATGCGATTTTGGCCAACCCGAGGAAAAAATAGCCGGCCGCGCCGACAGAGAGGCCGAAGAGGAAAGAAGGAACAGCTTTGAACCGCTCAAAAATCCGGGAGACGAAAACCTGGAGGATCATGACCAGATAGCCTGTATGAGAAATGGTCTCGCCCAGAATCCGCCTTGTCCCCTCTTCGTCGGGGCTGGAGAGGAAGTTGGCCACAGCGCCTCCCAACGCGCTCTTAATATTGAGGTAAAGCCTGGCCGTGTCGAGCGTCCTGTCGACATAGAGGGCGAGCAGGTTAAAGAAGGCCCAAAACGGGAGCCAGAAGAACAACCCTAAGAGGACGAGGAAAACGGCAAATTTGACATCAGAGAGGGCAATGGCCAGATCTCTAAACTTCTGCTTCAGGGTCACGCCCTCGATTTCCCGCTTCGGCTCTTTATAGAAGAAAATTGTAATGAGAAGCATCAGAGCAATAGCAATGGCCGCTGCCGTGAAGGCGTAGTTCCAGGAAATCGCACGCAACCTTCCGGCGATAAGCGGGCCGAAGGAGGCGCCGATATTGACCATGGCATAGAAAGTGCCGAATCCGAGGGTTTTGTTGGTCTTATCCGTGACGGCGCGGACGGTGCCGGAGATGAGCGGCTTGAAAATCCCGGCGGCCAGGCCGATGCTGAGCATGGTCAGGGCGATCCCGGAGAATGATCTGGTCAGAATGAGGAGCAGGATCGAGGGAAGATAAGCAATATAGGAGACGATCAGGACCTTCTTGAACCCGAACCTGTCGGCAAAAGTCCCTGAGATGAGCGGGATGACATAAGAGATTAGCAGAAAAAGGCTCTGGACGATGCCGAGTTGGGCTTTGGTGTAGCCGAGATACTCCATGTAAATGCCAAAGCCCATGTAGATGCCGTAATAGGCGAAGCGTTCCAAAACCTCGATGGAGTTGGCGACCCAGAAAACATCCGGAAAGCGTGTTCTTTTAGCCATTTTATCTCTCCTTAATTCCCGATGGCGAATACGCGCCGGCTATTTCCCCTGATAAGGAATACCCTTGGTGATCCAGTCCGGAGCGGGAAGGCCCTTGAGATAATGGTCCAGGTACTCTTTCATCCTGATCGCATAGTCCAGCTTGTTGGCATATTTCTGGGGATGGTGTGGCTCGCCCCGGTATTGAAGGAAAACGCAGTCCTTGCCGAGCCGACGCATAGCCAGGTAAAGCTCAATCCCCTGCTGCCAGGGGACGGCGCCGTCTTCATCCCCGAACATGAGAAGGAGCGGTGTCTGGATACGGTCGGCGAAGAAGACGGGCGAGTTCTCGATATAGCGCTCCGGCACGTCCCAGAGGCTGCCGCCGATCCGGCTTTGCGCCTGCTCGTACTGCCACTGCCTGGCCAGCCCGGATTCCCAGCGGATGCCACTGTAGGCGCTCGTCATGTTGGCCACGGCCGCCCCGGCGATAGCGGCGCGGAAGATGTTCGTCTGGGTGATGATAAAAGCTGTTTCGTAGCCGCTCCAGGAATGGCCGTGCAGGGCAATGGCCTTCGGGTCAGCTATGCCCAGGTCGATGAGCTTCTGGACGCCCGGCACCAAGCACTTAGTGGCCGAGAGTCCTGGCCGGCCGGTTTCGTAGACAATGTCGGGAAGGAAAATGGCATAGCCGTTGCTCGCATAAAACGGAAAACAGGGCCGGTGGTTAATGACGACCTGGTTAAACTCGTAGAGCCGCTGGGAGAATTTCTCATAGAAATAGACAAGCACCGGATAGCGCTTGCCAGGATCATAGTTTCCTGGCTTGATCAAAACGCCCTGGAGCGGGATCCCATCAAGGCTTAGCCATTCGACCAGCTCAGCGGTTCCCCAGGCAAACTCATTGATCTGTGGGTTTATGTCGGTGAGCCGGCGGGGCGTCGCGAGGTCAAGCCCGCTCGCCCAGATATCGGGGAATTCCTCGTAGCTTTCGCGGGTAAAAATGAGGACGTCGGCTTTCTTTGCCTTGACCAGAAAAGTGTGCTGCTTTTTCTCCTCGATGAGGCGCTTTGCTCCCGTCGTGGCGACATTGGCTGCATAGAAACCCGTATACTTGAGACGGCTGTGGTAAGCTGAAAGCAGAAGATCCTGGTTTTTCTTGAAGAATTTTTCCTCAGGGTCGATCCGGAGGACACGGAAAGTGAGCTCGGCTCTGCGGCCAGCTTGACCCGTCAAGTTTGTAGCTTCTTCTCTCTGCGTAGAAATTTTCCAGACGTCATACCGGTCATAGAGAAGCACGGCGCTTTCGTCTTCAAGCCATCCTGCCAGGCCGTAAGGACGTGGTTCTTCCGGGACGTCGTTCTCTTCATCGAAGAAAGCGACCGAAAGCGCGGCTGTTAGATTGCGGCTCGTTCCTGAGGCCGAGTCATAAAGATGCCAGTTTCGCTCATCGAAATAGAGGACATACCGGCCTTGAGGCGAAAGGGAGGCTCTCGACCTCTGGCGGGTGATAATCTTTTTTTTCTGCCCGCTGGCCATGTCAATCAACCAGAAGTCGTCATAGTTGCCGTCCCAGGTCATTTCCTTGAGATACGGAACATTAGAGAAGCCGAGGGTAAAGCGGGGGTTCTCGGGAATCTCGACCTCAGGGACCTCCCTATCGGCCAGGTGGACCATTTTTCCTGAATCCGTATGATAGACCGCTAAATAAGTCTTTTCTTTGAGCTGAGGCCAGTATTTCTTCTGGTGAGGAATAATCCGCGGGTCGTTCCAGTGCCAGACATCGACCTCCCTTCTTTCCAGAATTCGGTCTATGTTTAAAAGATCAACCTCCAGGGCTTCCTTTGCTTCTGTCTCAGCCTCGCGCTTGAGGTCGAACATCTCTTTTGGTTCCATCCCGAAAAAGACTCGCCTCCCGTCCTTTGACCAGACAAGCCTATTTTTTGATGGAATGACCCAATCTGCTAACATTTTCTCTGTTGCCACGGCCAGAAAGGATTTTCCCGTTCTGGCGTTCCAGAGCCAAAGAGAAGCCGGCCCCGCATTCCCTTTCTCGTCAGCCAGGGCTTCGAGGTAGGCCAGCGCGCTTCCTTCCTTTTGCCAGGCAAGCTGGCTGTAGATCCCCGTTCAGCCGTAGCGATGGTCAGAACGGGCGCCCCTTCTTTGCTCAAATCAAGGCAGAAAAGCCCGTTTCCTTTCCCCTCCGGTTCGACCACGGCATAGGCTAAATATTTGCCGGATTCATCAAAGGAAAACGAGAGGACATTTGAAACCCGTGTCTCCTGTCCTGAAGAAAGATGCATGAGAAGAAGCGTCGTTCCGACCTCTTTTAGCTTAGGCTTCGGCTCTTCTTTTTTAGCCTCGCTTTCGCTTTTCTTTTCTTCTTTCTTTTCCTCTTCTTTGAAAAACTGATAAGCCAGCCAGGTGGAGTCTCCGGAGAATGAGAACTTCTCCACCTTTTCAAACGCCTCCACTTTTCCAGTGGCCAGCTCAAGGAGGGCCAAGCCGGGCTTGGGTTTGTCTTTTCCTGCCTTCTCCAAATCCACTGCCTTTGCTTTGACCGCAGCCGCAACCCAGCGGGAGTCGGGAGAGAACCGGGGCTTGCTGCCCCGCTCTATCGTGAACGTTTGATCTTCCCGGGTGCTTTCAACCTGGACCTCACCGTCGCCCCTATCGGGTTGAGCTGTGAAGGCCATCCAGAGGCCGTTTTCCGAGATCACAGGGTCGGCAATGGCCCTGAATTTCATGATATCCTGGAAAGTGAGGCCTTTTTTCTCCTGAGCAGCCGGACTGTTCAGTCCGGAGATAATAATGAGAAAGGCCAGAGTAAGAACGAAGGCTTTGCTCAATTTTTTAGGTTGCATGGGAGAACCTCCGAATGATGCTAACTTTAAGGGTGCTATATAACACACGATTTTGCGGAAGGCAAATTTATCTAAGTTTGACGCTGAGCCGGTTTTTTTGTAGCATGAGCCGGAGCGATGGCCAAAAAGCTTTCTCGCGATTTCTACGAAATCCAGAGCACGCAGTGGAAAAAAAGCATCCTTATCCTGACCATCTTGGTGCTTTTTTATTTTGTCGCCACTGGCCTTATCACGCTCGCTGCGCTGGCCAGCGCCGGCCTTTTCGTCACTAACCTTCTGGTCTGGTCCGGTCCCTTCCTCTGGAAATGGCTGGTGGCTGTCTTAATTGTCGCTTCGATCGTCGCGTTTTTTCATTTTTATGAGGCGCGCCGCACAGGAGTTCCTTACATTCTAAAGCGGCTCGATGCCAGGCCTCCGGATCCCTCTGACCGTTACCATCAACAGTTCGCCAACACAGTCGAGGAAATGAGGATTGCCTGCGGGCTTCCCCGGGTCAAGGCTTACATCATCCCCCAGTTTGCGGTCAATTCCATGGCCCTGGTCAAGCCGGATGGGACTCCCTGCGTCATAGTCACTGAAGGACTGCTGGCCGACTGCACGAGGGACGAGCTCCAGGCCGTGGCAGCTCATGAGCTCGCTCATATTTCCCGAGGCGACGCCTTTTACGTCACTCTCGTCTGCTCGCTTGGCAACTTCCTCGAGAAATTGAGAGAAGCCTTAGAGCCAGAAGATGCGCCCCCGCAAGAGAGGGCGGAGAGCGGCAGAGGTGGGGCACCGCCCGTCCTTATCTACCTGACGGTCGTCTCCACTTCCATCATTATGCGCCTGCTGAGCGCCCTTCTCTCCAGGGAACGGGAAACCCTGGCCGATGCAGCGGCTGTGGAAATGAGCCGACATCCCGTGGCCCTGGCGCGATTGCTTTATAAAGCTCATCTCAAGAGTTCACTCATCGGCGATTTCGGCCTCACCTATAGCCCCCTGTTCATCGTTGCTCCCCAGTTGACGGGAGAGTCAGACGGCTTTTTTAGCCGGCTTTTTAACTCCCATCCTCCCCTGATGAAAAGAATCAAGCTGCTGGCGCAGCAGGCCGGGCTGGAACCGGCCCACGTCATCCAACAGGTTTGGGAAGGCCAGAAGCTCAGGGAGGAAGCCAGAACAAGGCTTCGATCTGTCGCTGAATACGGGACTGAAGCCAGCGGAGCCAGTGAGGCGGAGATCGAAATCCCGTCCGAGGAAAAGAGAACCTGGCTCATTCAGGACTCCAAGGGAAAATGGCAGGGACCGTTTGCGTTGGAGGAAATTCTCTTTCTTCCTTATTTTACACCCCTCAGGATAATTAAGAGCATACCCGAAAACTTGACCGCTCAGGCCCGGGAATTCCCTCAAATCAGGCTGGCCCTGGAGAGGCTGAGGAAAAGGAAGCCTGTCGACCCGTCAAAAAAAGACCGCTGTCCCCGCTGCCGGGTTCCACTCAGCGATAATTTTTATGAAGGCGTTGAAATCAAAACCTGCCCTCGCTGCGGCGGAAAGTTAGTAGATTCAGCCAAAATGGAGCGGATTCTGCTGCGCCGGGAGTTCGACTTTTCTCAAGCTCTGATAGAAAAAGGCAGAGCCTTCAGGGAGGAATTCCTGCTTAATCCCGTAAAAAAACAGAGGGAAAAAGAAAAAGAGGCCCGGCGGTTCGCCTGCCCTAACTGCGGGTACCGGATGCTGCCACGGCCTTACAACTACCAGTATTTTATCCCGGTGGATAAGTGCCTGGCCTGCGGCCAGATCTGGTTTGATGCCGACGAGCTGGAAATCCTCCAAGTCCTAATTGAAAAGAAAATTCAATCTTAATCAGCTGTGCTGGATTATGGCCCAGAGAAGTAGTAAAATTAAATTTGATAAATCAAGAAAGGCATGCGCAGACTATCCCAATGAGAAGACTTCCACTCTTAGAAAGTCTTAGTTAATGCAACACCAATATTGAAACGTGTATGGCGAATTGAAATGAAGACGCATCATAGGATTATCATTGGTGATTCCAGGTGGATGAAAGAGCTCCCAAATGAATCAATCCATCTGGTTATCACCTCTCCGCCCTACTGGCAATTGAAAGATTATGGAGATGGGAAGCAAATCGGATTCAATGATACTTATGAAGAATATATAAATAATCTTAATTTAGTCTGGAACGAATGTCAGAGAGTTTTGCATAAAGGCTGTCGTTTGTGTGTTAATATCGGCGACCAGTTTGCTCGCTCAGTCTATTATGGCAGATATAAAGTCATTCCGATAAGAACCGAGATAATAAAATTTTGTGAAACCGTAGGGTTTGATTACATGGGTGCTATTATTTGGCAGAAGGTGACCACATGTCATACAACAGGTGGCGCTACAGTAATGGGTTCTTACCCGTATCCACGAAATGGAATTATCAAACTGGATTATGAGTTCATTTTAAATTTTAAAAAATATGGTAGTGCTCCTAAAGCTAATAATGATATAAAAAAAGAATCAAAATTGACAGACGAAGAATGGAATCAATACTTCATAGGGCATTGGAATTTCCCTGGCGAAAAACAAGACAAACATCTAGCGATGTTCCCCGAAGAGCTACCGAGACGGCTTATTAAAATGTTCAGTTTTGTCGGCGATACCGTGCTCGACCCGTTTTTGGGAAGTGGAACTACTTGCTTGGTAGCAAAAAATCTGGATAGAAATTCTATTGGATATGAAATAAACGAAGATTTTTTGCCTGTCATAAAGGAAAAACTTGGATTGAAACAAAGCTCGATTTTTCAATATGCGACTTTTGAAATAACCAAACAAGAATCGCCAATATTAGACTTCAAAGAAGAAATAAAAAAATTGCCTTACATTTTTATAGATCCGATAAGATTTGACAAAAAAATCGACCTAAAAAAACTGAGATTTGGTTCAAAAATAGACAGTTCCCTTTACCAAAGAGAAACTTACTACATAGTGAAGGAGATCATTTCTTCAGAGTTGTTGATTTTAAATAATGGATTAAAAATTAGGCTATTAGGCATCAAAGAAAAGCCGGAAACGAGCGAAAAAGCAGTTAACTTTTTGAGAGAAAGAACGCGCGGGCAGAAAGTATTTATAAAGTTTGATCATCCTAAGTATGACGAGAACAATAACTTGCTTTGTTATCTCTATCTATGGAATAAAACGTTTTTAAATGCTCACTTGATTAAAAACGGTTTAGCTGATGTCGACACTTCACTCGATTATAAGTACAAATTAAAATTTTTGCGCAAAGGATGGCAATAGGATGCCGAAAGAATGGATTTTAAATCAAGCCAATATGCGATGGCAGTTTAACAGACCCAGAAATGTAGGAAAGGTAGCTGAAGAGATAAGAAAATGTGCGCCAAAATCGATGCACGATTGGGAGGACT
>Ga0172363_10002728_pt1 | contig 14265 bp, 10 predicted proteins | sample LakKivs2_kivu2a2_FD_114541 | JGI IMG/M metagenome (GOLD analysis project Ga0172363, IMG submission 114541) | Sediment microbial communities from Lake Kivu, Rwanda - Sediment s2_kivu2a2 | ecosystem: Environmental > Aquatic > Freshwater > Lake > Sediment | place: Rwanda: Western Province, Lake... | reverse complement strand
CGCGTAGCGTTCCAGAAAGTAACCGGTAAGAATGCAGTCGACCTGCTGAAGGCCGCCCTCGCCGGCGATATGAAGCAGGCCGCCGAGGTTGCCGCCATCCTGGGCCAGTTCCGCACCGAGTCGTCCGAGCCGTGGCCCGGCGTGCCCTACCTCGACGAGCACCCGTTCTTCGCCCCGCAGAAGCGGTGGGTGCTCGCCAAAATCGGGATCATCGATCCATCGCAGATCGACGAGTACATCGCCCACGGCGGCTATCGCGCGTTCACGAAGGCGATCAAGGATATCACGCGGCCGGAGCTGTGCAACGCGGTTGAGGCGAGCGGCCTGCGCGGCCGCGGCGGGGCCGGGTTCAACACCGGCACCAAGTGGAAATTCGCACTCAACGCGCCCGGCGAGCAGAAGTACATGGTCTGCAACGCCGACGAAGGCGATCCCGGCGCGTTCATGGACCGCGCGGTGATCGAGGGCGATCCGCATCGCGTGCTCGAGGGCATCGCGATCGCCGCCTACGGGATCGGCGCCACCAAGGCATACGTCTACATCCGGGCCGAGTATCCGCTCGCAGTGCAGCGTATCAAGGACGCCATCCGCCAGGCTCGCGAATACGGCCTGCTCGGGCACAATATCATGGACAGCGGTTTCAACCTCGACGTGATGGTGAAGATGGGCGCGGGGGCGTTCGTGTGCGGCGAGGAGACGGCCCTGATCCATAGCATCGAGGGCAAGCGCGGCATGCCCCGGCCCCGGCCGCCATTCCCAGCCGTGCGCGGCCTGTTCGACGTGCCCACCGTCATCAACAACGTCGAAACGCTGGCCAACCTGCCTGCCATTGTCGCCAACGGCCACCAGTGGTTCGCTTCGGTCGGCACCGCAACCAGCAAGGGCACCAAGGTGTTCGCACTGTCGGGCAAGGTGAGCCGCACGGGGCTTGTGGAAGTGGCGATGGGCTCGAAGATGCGGCAGATAATCTTCGACATCGGCGGCGGCATCCCCAACGGCAAGCAGTTCAAGTCCGCCCAGATCGGCGGCCCTTCCGGCGGGTGCATCCCCGAGAGCCATCTCGACATCGAGGTGGACTACGAATCATTGAAGTCCGTGGGCGCCATCATGGGATCCGGCGGGCTGGTGATCATGGACGAAGACACCTGCATGGTGGACGTGGCGTAGTTCTTCATGGATTTCATCCAGCGCGAGAGCTGCGGCAAGTGCATCCCCTGCCGGGAGGGCACCCGCCGGATGCTCGAAATCCTGGAGCGGATCACCCGCGGCCGACGCAACGAGACCGGCGTGCAGGCGCTCGAGCGGTTCCAGGGCATGATGTACCTCAACCGGCTGGCCGAAGTTATCAAGGATACCAGCCTGTGCGGCCTGGGGCAGACGGCCCCCAACCCTGTGCTCAGCACGCTGCACTGGTTCCGCAACGAGTATGAGGAGCACATCTTCGAGCGCAAGTGCCGGGCGGGCGTGTGCCGCGAGCTGCTGACGTACAGGATCGACACCGAGAAGTGCAAAGGCTGCACTGCCTGCGCCAAGAAATGCCCGGCCAAGGCGATCATGGGCACGCCGAAGAGCCCGCACTACATCATCCCCGACAAGTGCATCGGTTGCGGATCTTGCGTCGCCACGTGCCGGTTCGATGCGGTCATTGCCGAATAACGTCATCTGTCAATAGAGGATGAATTCGATGAATATCCAGGTGAACGGTCGAACGATAGAAGCCAAGCGTGGCGAGACGATTCTGACGGCGCTGCGGCGAGCCGGGATCAACGTGCCCACGCTGTGCTACATGGAGAGTCTGCTGCCGTCGGGCGCGTGTCGGCTGTGCGTGGTGGAGGTCGAGAGCCAGCGCAACCTCGTGCCAAGTTGCGCGTTTCCGGTGGCCGACGGCATGAAGATCAAGACGCATTCGCCACGCGTGGTGCGCGCCCGCAAGACGATCGTCGAGCTGCTGATCGCTGGCCACCCCGACGACTGCCTGTATTGCGTGCGGAACGGCACGTGCCAGTTGCAGAGGCTGGCGGACGAGCTGGGCGTTCGCGAGCGACGCTACGCCGGCATGAAGAACGATTACAAGATCGACACATCGAGCGCGTCGCTGGTACGCGATCCCGCCAAGTGCATCCTGTGCGGCAAATGCGTCCGCGTGTGCGAGGAAATCCAGGGCGTATCCGCCATCGATTTCATCAACCGCGGCTGCCGCAGCCGTGTCGCCACGGCCTTCGATCGCGGGCTGAACGTGTCGAGCTGCGTCAACTGCGGGCAATGCGTGATGGTCTGCCCCACCGGCGCATTGCGGGAGCAGAGCAGCGTGAAAGAAGTGACCGATGCGATCAACGATCCCAACAGGATCGTGATTGTGCAGCACGCGCCGGCCGTTTCAGTGACGCTGGGCGAAGAGCTTGGCATCAAGGCGGGCACCGACATCGCGGGGATCATGACGGCCGCCCTCCGACAGGTGGGCTTCGACCGTGTGTTTGACACGAGCTTCAGCGCCGACCTCACGATCATGGAAGAGGCCAGCGAGCTGGCCCACCGCGTGGCCAACGGCGGCGTGCTGCCGATGATGACGAGCTGCTCGCCCGGTTGGATCAAGTTCGTGGAGCAGTTCTATCCCGACTTCATCCCGAACCTGTCGACCTGCAAGAGCCCGCAGCAGATGCTGGGCGCCCTGATCAAGAGCTTCTATGCCGGGCGCGAGGGGATCGACCCGCGCACCATATTCAGCGTGAGCATCATGCCCTGCACCGCCAAGAAATTCGAGGCGGAGCGGCCCGAGATGACGCAGAACGGGATTCCGGACGTCGACGCCGTATTGACCACGCGGGAGGCGGCCCACATGATCCGCCGGCAAGGGCTGGACATCAATGCGTTGACGCCGGAGACGGCCGACACGCCGTTCGGAGAGCGCAGCACCGCCGGCAAGCTGTTCGGCGCAACCGGCGGCGTGATGGAAGCGGCCGTCCGCACCGCGCATTTCCTGCTCACCGGCCAGGAGCTGGCCGATCTGAAGGTTCACCCGCTGCGCGGCCTCGAGGGTGTGAAGGAGGCCCACGTGAAGATCGGCGATCTCGAGGTGGGCGTCGCGGTCGCCAGCGGGCTGAAGAACGCGGCCGCATTGCTCGAGCAGATCAAGGCCGGGCGCAAGGATATCCATTTCATCGAAGTGATGACTTGCCCCGGGGGCTGCATCGCGGGCGGTGGCCAACCCCTCGGCACGAACACCGACTCCGTGAGGCGGCGAATGCAAGCCCTGTATGACATCGACCGCGACGGTACCATTCGCGTATCGCACAAGAATGAAGAAGTTCAGCGGCTGTACACCGAATACCTGGGCAAGCCGCTCGGCGAGCGTAGCCATCATCTGTTGCACACGCACTACGCCAGGCGCGAGGCGATGGTGTAGACCGTGGTGGTGCTTGCCGGTCCGCGCGGGTTGGTGTCCGTGCCCGTCCGTGTCAGTCCGTGTTAGTCCGTGTCAGTCCAATGGAAAACGCATTCAGCACAGCCTTCATACGCACGATCAAGGAGCGCTGCCGCGTGTGCTACACCTGCGTGCGCGAGTGCCCGGCGAAGGCGATCCGGATCGTGGACGGCCAAGCCGACGTGATGAGCGAACGCTGCATCTGCTGCGGAAACTGCGTGAAGGTGTGCAGCCAGCACGCCAAGCAGGCGGTCAGCTCGATTGAGGCGGTGGAAACGTTGCTGTCGCCCCATGTAGAGGGCGGGCAGACGCAAGCGCCCGCGCCGGCCGTGGCGGCGATTGTGGCCCCCAGCTTTCCGGCCGAGTTCACCGAGATCGAGCAGGACGCAATCGCGGGTATGATCCGCGCGCTCGGCTTCCGATGGGTTCACGAGGTCGGATTCGGCGCGGATCTCGTGGCCGACCGTTACCGCAAGCTGCTGCGGCGGCACAAGACGCAGCGGTTCATCGCCACCACCTGTCCGGCATTGGTCGAATTTGTGGAGCAGTATCAGCCCGAACTGGTGCCGTCGCTGGCACCGATCGTATCGCCGATGGTTGCGATGGCGAGGGTCGTCCGCCAGATTCACGGCCCGGAAATCAGGATCGTGTTCATCGGGCCGTGCATTGCAAAGAAGAAGGAGGCGGCGGCCGAGCTGCTGGCGGGCGACGTGAAAGCCGCCATCACGTTCCAGGAATTGCGCGACATGTTTTCGAAGCGGAACCTGAATCCTGGCGACACATCGCCGAGCGCGTTCGATCCGCCGCATGCAGGCCCGGGGGCGCTGTTCTCCGTCAGCCGCGGCATGCTCCAGGCGGCCAACCTCAAGGAGGATCTTGTCGCCGGTGAGGTCGTGGCCGCCGAAGGACGCACCAACTTCGTCGAGGCGCTCGAGGAATTCAGCGCCGGCATGATGGAATCCGGACTGCTCGAGGTGCTGTGCTGCAACGGCTGCATCATGGGGCCGGGTATGAGCAAGGGCGGGCACCTGTACGCGCGGCGGGCGTCGGTGAGCCGGTACGTCCGGCGGCATCTCGCCGAGATCGATCTGCACCAGTGGAAGGCCGACGTGGCATCGTGCGACGGCCTGGACCTGTCACGCACGTTCTCGCCGAACGACCAGCGGATTCCGCCGCCGCCTGAAACAGAGATCGCCACCATCATGGCGCGGATGGGCAAGCTGTCGCCCGAGGACGAATTGAACTGCGGCGCCTGCGGCTACGATACCTGCCGCGAGCATGCCGTGGCGATCTTCAAGGGCCTCGCCGGCAACGAAATGTGCCTGCCCTATACGATCGAGCAGCTCCGCACTGCGATAGGCGAGCTGGCGATTTCCAATGATCAGCTCGCCAGCACTCAACAGGCGCTGATGCAGTCGGAGAAGCTCGCCAGCATGGGCCAGCTCGCCGCCGGCATCGCACACGAGGTGAACAATCCGCTGGGCGTCGTGCTGATGTACTCCCACCTGCTGATGGACGAGTACGGCAACGACGCCAAGCTGCGTGAAGACCTGTCAATGATCGTTGAGCAGTCTGACCGCTGCAAGCGCATCGTGTCGGGTCTGCTGCACTTCGCCCGGCAGAACAAGGTGGTGCTGCAGCCAACCGAGCTGAAGGACATGGTCGACCGCACCATGAAGGCGATGCACCTGCCCGACGATATCGAGGTGAGGATCGAGCACGCGGGCGGCGATACGACGGCGGAGATTGACCGGGACCAGATGGCCCAGGTGCTCACCAACCTCGTGAGCAACGCGCAGCAGGCCATGCCGAACGGCGGGTCAATCACCGTCAGTACGGGCGCGGAGGATGGCCGCGTGTGGCTGAAGGTGACCGACACGGGCTGCGGCATCCCGAAGGAGAATATCGCCAAGATTTTCGAACCGTTCTTCACCACCAAACACATCGGAAAGGGCACGGGCCTGGGGCTGGCCGTCACCTACGGCGTGGTGAAGATGCACCGGGGCGACATCAAGGTGGAGTCGAACAACAATCCCGCTGCCGGGCCGACCGGCTCGACCTTCACCGTGATCATCCCCAGGAAAGACGAGCAGGCGCGCGAATGACCCATAATGGACCAGGCGGTGCGAGCGTGCTGATCGTGGACGACGACGCCGACTTCGTCGACATGAACCGCCTGGTGCTTGAGGCGCTGGGCTACCGCGTCAGCAGCGCGGCGTCGGCGGCCGAAGCCGAAGCGCAAGTCGGCGGCGGCGGGTTCGACGTGATCGTGCTCGACGTGATGATGGAATCGCTGACGGCAGGATTTGGGCTTGCGGGCAGAATTCACCATCTGGCCCCGCCGGTGCCAGTGCTGATGGTGTCAGCGATACATGACGTCGCCGGGCGACGCCTGCGGTTCGAGCCGGACGACGAGCTGCTGCCGGTCGTGAAGTTTCTGGACAAACCGATCGCTCCCATGGCCCTGGCGGCCGAGATCGATGCCGCATTGCGGGCTTCTATCACTTCGGAGTTCGAACATGGCAAAGACGATTCTTCTGGTTGACGATGACCCCGATTACCGGGAGCAGATGCAGATGCAGCTCGAGACGGCCGGTTACGCCGTGAACGCGGCCGACAGCCTCGCCGAGGCGCGGGCACTGCTGCAGAAGCAGCGGTTCGACCTCGCACTGGTCGACCTGATGCTGGAGGAGATGGACGGCGGATTCACCCTGTGCTATCAGATCAAGAAGATGGACAAGAACATCCCCGTTCTGCTGGTGACGGCCGTGACCAGCGAAACGGGCCTGAACTTCGACGCCGCCACCGAAGAGGAGCGGTCGTGGGTGAAGGCCGATGGCCTGCTTGCCAAGCCCGTCCGGTTCGAGCAGCTCCAGCGAGAGATCAAGCGGCTGTTGAACGAATAGAACCAACACGGGCGAGCACAAGGCTCGCCCCTGCGGAGACCGAAATGGACACATTGCGGGTGCTTGTAGTTGACGACGAGCTTGGCATGCGGATGGGCGTGGCGAGGGCGCTGCGCGATTTCACCGTCAGCCTGCCCGACATCGAAGGCAAGGTGACGTTCGCCACCGAGCAGGCTGACAGCGGGGAATCCGCCCTCGACATGATCGCGGAGGCAAGACCCGACATCCTGCTGCTTGACTACAAGCTGCCGGGGATGAGCGGGCTGGACGTGCTCGAGCGCGCAGGTTCGCAAAGCACCGACATGCTGACGATCATGATCACGGCGTACGCATCACTTGAGACGGCGGTCACGGCCGTGAAGAGCGGAGCCTACGATTTCCTGGCGAAGCCGTTCACCCCGGAAGAGCTGCGCAACGCCGTCCGCAAGGCCGCCCAGCGGCTGGTTCTGGCCAAGCAGGCCCGGAAGTTCGCACAGGAAAAGCGGCAGGTCCGGTTCGAGTTCATCTCGGTGCTCGCCCACGAGCTGAAGGCCCCGCTGGGCGCCATCGAAGGCTACCTGAACATCATGAAAGACAAGACCGCAGGACCGGATTCGGCAGTCTACGAACGGATCATCGACCGCACGGTGGTGCGGATCGTGGGGATGCGCAAGATGATCGCCGACCTTCTCGACCTGACCAGGATCGAGTCGGGGCAGAAGCAACGCGAGCTGGTGCCAGTTGATATCCGCGTGGCAGCCGAGACGGTGATTGCGAACAACGCGCCCGAAGCCGCCGCACGCAATATCACGATCAACCTTGATGCACAGCTGCCACTCCTTATGACTGCGGATCGCGGAGAGATCGAGATCATCCTCAACAACCTCGTCTCCAATGCGGTCAAGTACAACCGCGAGGGCGGACGCATCGACGTGCGGGCCGCGATTGCCGGCGGCGTGGCCACCATTTCCGTTGCCGACACCGGCATCGGGATGACGAAGGAAGAGGCCGCGAAGTTGTTTGCAGACTTCGTTCGCATCAAGAACGACAAGACCAAGAACATCCTCGGCAGTGGGCTGGGGCTGTCGATTGTCAAGAAGCTCGCCACGCTGTATGGCGGTGACGTGGCCGTGTCGAGCGAGCCGGACGTCGGCACCACGTTCACGGTCAGACTGAAGAACGAAAACCGGTAAGCGATAGAGCCGGTTTGACACGAGGAATCAAGGTGAGTAGAAACGGATGCACCAGATGAAGACGTATGCGTCGGAGGCCGCAACACAGAAGCCTCACGTGAAGGAAATGAAGCAATGTGCTGACATGCAGGCATGGCTGCGTGAAACGGATGAGCAGCGGCTGAACGAGCTGTGGTCGCAGGCGGACGCCATTCGCCGGGCGGACGTGGGCGATGAGGTTCATCTGCGCGGGCTGATCGAGATCTCAAACACCTGCGACCGCAACTGCCTCTACTGCGGCCTGCGGACCAGCAACACGCGCCTGCAGCGTTACCGCCTGACTGAAGATGAAATCATGCAATGCGCGGCGGACGCCGTGAAATTCGGCTATGGCACGGTCGTGCTGCAGGCGGGCGAGGACTACGGCATCGGCAGCGATTGGCTGGCCGCGATCGTGCGCCGCATCAAGGCCGAAACGCCCCTCGCCGTCACACTGAGCATGGGCGAGAGGGCCGATTGCGAGCTGCAGGCGTGGCGTAAGGCTGGGGCCGACCGCTATTTGCTGCGGTTCGAGACATCCGACCGAGAACTGTTCAACAGGATTCATCCGCCGTTCCCCGGACAGCGCTCCGACAGGATCGCGATCCTGCGGCGGCTGAAAGAGTTCGGCTACGAGACCGGCAGCGGGGTGATGATCGGCATCCCGGGCCAGACGTACGAGAGCCTGGCGCGCGACATCGAGCTGTTTGCAGAGCTTGACCTGGACATGATCGGCGTGGGACCGTTCATTCCGCACCCGGACACACCCCTCGGCCGCGGCAGGCTGCCGCACGCGCCGGACGGCCAGCAGGTGCCGAACACCGAGCTGATGACCTACAAGGTGTTGGCCCTGGCGCGGACTATGTGCCCGCGCACGAACATCCCGAGCACCACCGCCCTCGCCACGCTGAACCTTGAGCAGGGGCGCGAGCTTGGCCTCCAGCGCGGAGCGAACGTCGTGATGCCGAACCTGACGCCAGCCGCGTATCGTCCGCTGTACGAGATCTACCCCGCAAAGGCGTGCGTCCGCGAAACCGCCGAACAGCGCAATTCCTGCCTCAAGGCCAGGATCGAGTCGATCGGCCGCACGATCGGGAAAGGGCGGGGGGACGCGAAGAAGGTGGGGTGATGGAGGGATGGAGTGATGGGGTTCATCCTGTCCATCCTGTCCATAGTGTCCATCCTGTCCATCCAGTTTGGCGGCAGGCTATAGAAGCCATGAGTTTTCACAATGCCATTGCCAAGCATGACCCTCAGCCCGCACGCTGAGGATTTCATCAACGACGACTACATCGCCGGTTTGCTGTCGGGGCCAAAGCCCGATGCAGCTCGCGTGCGCGATGTGATCGCGAAGAGCCTTGCGAAGGAGGCGCTGTCGGTCGAGGAGACTGCCGTGCTGCTGGCGGCCGACGAGCCGGCGCTGGTCGATGAAATATTCGACGCCGCCCGCGACCTGAAGCGGCGGGTTTACGGCAACCGCATCGTGCTGTTCGCTCCCCTGTACATCGGAAACCACTGCGTGAACGACTGCCTCTACTGCGGGTTCAGGTGCTCGAACAGTCAGGCGGTGCGGCGGACGCTGGCGATGGACGAGATCGCGCGGCAGGTTGAGAGACTGGAGAACGCCGGCCACAAGCGGCTGATCCTGGTGTTCGGCGAGCACCCGAAGTACGATGCGAAGTTCATCCACGATTGCGTGCGGCTGGTCTATTCCATCAAGGTGGGGCACGGCGAGATCAGGCGCGTGAATATCAATGCGGCTCCGCTGGACGTGGACGGCTTCCGGCTGGTGAAGGCAGCCGGCATCGGCACCTGCCAGATTTTCCAGGAGACCTATCACCACGCGACGTACGCCAGGATGCACCCGAAGACGACGCGGAAGGCCGACTACCTGTACCGGCTGGACGCGCTGGACCGCGCGATGGAGGCGGGGATCGACGACGTCGGCCTGGGGGCGCTGTTCGGCCTGCACGACTGGCGGTTCGAAGTGCTTGGCCTGGTCACGCACGCGCTCCACCTGCAGGAGCGGTTCGGCGTTGGGCCGCACACGATCAGCTTCCCGCGAATGCAGCCTGCGTCGGGCGTCGACGTGTCGTCAATGCCGCTGGTATCGGACATTGACTTCAAGCGGGTGATCGCAACGCTGCGGCTGGCCGTGCCCTACACGGGGCTGATCCTGACCGCCCGCGAGCGGCCCGAATTGCGCCGCGAGGTGATGGCCTTCGGCGTCTCCCAGATCGACGCCGGCAGCAGGATCGAGCTGGGCGGCTACACCGAAGCCGGCGACACCCCCACGCAGCAGCGCGAGCGCGAGCAGTTCGAGCTGGGCGACATCCGCCCGCTCGACGCCGTGATGCGCGAGCTGCTGCAGGACGGCTACATCCCGAGCTTCTGCACGGCGTGCTACCGGCTGGGCCGGACCGGCGAGCACTTCATGGAGTTCAGCGTTCCGGGCTTCATCAAGAACTTCTGCACGCCCAACGCCCTCAGCACGCTGAAGGAGTATCTGGTCGATTACGCCTCGCCCGACACGCGTGCGGCCGGCGAGAAGCAGATCGCCGATGAACTATCCAAGCTGCTCGATGGCCCCATCAAGACCAAGCTGTGCGAGCGGCTGCAGCGTATTGCGGCGACTGATGACAGAGACCTGTATTTCTGATAATGGGGCGATGGCCTGCTGTGAGATGGGAGGGCGCTGGTTTTCTGTCTGTGTCCATTCCGTCCATCCTGTCTATCCTGTCCATCGAAACCTGCGATGAGCCACAGAACCGAGAAAGACTACCTCGGCACGCGGCAGGTGCCGGCCGACGCCCTGCACGGGATACACACGGAGCGGGCGATCGAGAATTTCCCGCTGACGGGCCGGCGGGTGAATCCTGCGTTGATCCGCGCCTACGGCACGGTGAAGCTGGCGTGCGCCCGGACCAACCGCGAGCTTGGGTTCTTCGACGGTGCGAAGGCCGACGCCATCGAGGCGGCCTGCCACGAGATGATCGAGGGCATGCTCGACCGCCACATCGTCGTCGACGCGTTGCAGGGCGGGGCGGGCACATCCACGAACATGAACGTGAACGAGGTGCTGGCGAACCGCGCGCTGCAGGTGCTCGGGCGGGCGCTCGGCGACTACGCAGCGGTCTCGCCGATGGGCGACATCAACCTGCACCAGTCGACGAACGACACCTATCCGACGGCGCTGAAGGTGGCGGCGATCAAGCAACTGCGGGCACTCGAGCGCGAGGTTGTGGCACTGCTGGAGGAATCCCAGAACAGGGAGAAGGCGACGGCCCATGTGGTGAAGATCGGCCGCACGCAGATGCAGGACGCGGTGCTGACTACTCTCGGCCGTGAGATGGCGGCGTACGCGGAGGCGTTCGCCCGCGACCGCTGGCGCATCTACAAGTGCGAGGAGCGGCTGCGCGTCATCAACCTGGGCGGCACCGCCATCGGCACCGGGCTGTCGGCCCCCCGGCAGTTCATCTTCCGCGCGGTCGAGCACCTGCGCGACATCACGGGCTTCGGACTGGCCCGAGCCGAGAACCTCGTTGAAGCCACGCAAAACGCCGACGTGTTCGTTGAGGTCAGCGGCATCCTGAAAGCGTGCGCGTCGAATCTGCTGAAGATCGCGGGCGACCTGCGGTTCCTGTCGTCCGGCCCCGCCGCCGGTATCGGCGAGATCAGGCTGCCCGCGCGCCAGGCGGGATCGTCGATCATGCCCGGCAAGATCAATCCCGTCATCCCGGAGGCGGTGAGCCAGGCCGCGATGCAGGTGATGGCCAACGACGCCGCGATTGCGCAGGCGTGCTCGATGGGCAACCTCGAGCTGAACCCGTTCCTGCCGCTGGTCGCGGACGCATTGCTGGGAAGCCTTGACCTGCTGCGGAACGCGTGCTTGATTCTCCGCAAGTTCTGCGTGGCCGGCATCGAACCCGACGAGGCGCGCTGCCGCGCGAACGTGGAAGCATCGACCGCCAGCGTTACCGCGCTCGTCGAGAAGCTCGGCTACGAGGAGGCGCAGGAGATCGCGTCGGCGGCCGTTCGCGAAGGCAAAACGATCCGCCAGATCGTCGTCGAGCGCGGAATTGTCACGGAGGCGGAATTCGACCACATGATCTCGCCGGAAGCCGTGACGCGGCTCGGCTCGCCGGCGAAGAAAACGATGAATGATGAAAGATGAATGATGAATGCCGGAGGGCGGCATCCACAATTGCTGCAGATTCACAGACCCAGCAACTGGTCAACTGACTGAAGAACCAGCCAACTGAACAACGGGAAAACTGAACAATCGCCCAACCAAACAACTGGGCAACTGAACAACTGAACAACTGACCAACTAATGAAAACACCGAAAGGTTTCAGACTTCACATAGGCATATTCGGACGCAGGAACGTCGGCAAGTCGTCGCTGCTGAACGCGATGACGCGCCAGAACGTGTCGATTGTCTCGGACGTGGCGGGGACGACGACCGATCCGGTCGAGAAGCCGATGGAGCTTCTGCCGTTGGGGCCGGTGCTGTTCATCGACACCGCGGGGATCGACGATATCGGCGCGCTCGGCCAGATGCGGGTCGACCGTACGCGCAAGGTGTTCGACCGCACGGACATCGGCGTGCTGGTGAGCGAGGCGGGTGCGTGGGGCGAGTACGAGGAAGGCATCCTGGCGGAGTTCGCGAGGCGCGAGATTCCGTCGATCGTCGTGTTCAACAAGATCGATCTCGGTGCCCCCGCGCCCGAAACGCTGAAGATGCTGAAGGCCCGCAGAATTCAGTTCATCGAGACGGTGGCGTCGCAGGGCAAGGGCATATTCGACCTCCGGGAGGTGCTGATCAAGTCGGCCCCCGAGGATTTTATCAACGCCCCGTCGATTGTGGGCGACCTCGTACCGCCCGGCGAACTGGTCGTCTTCGTGGTGCCCATCGACCTGGAGGCTCCCAAGGGGCGGCTGATCCTCCCGCAGGTGCAGGCGATCCGCGACATTCTCGACTGCGATTCCTACTGCATCGTGGTGAAGGAGCGCGAGCTGCGGGATGCGTTGGACCGGCTGAACCGCCCGCCCGCCCTCGTGGTGACGGATTCGCAAGGCTTCCTGAAGACCGCGGGCGACACGCCCAACGACGTTCCGCTGACCTCGTTTTCCATCCTGTTCGCGCGATACAAGGGCGATCTCAGCGAGTTCGTGCGCGGGGCGATGGCCATCGAGCGGCTGCACACTGGCGACCGCATCCTGATCGCGGAAGCGTGTTCGCACCACCCGATCGGCGAGGACATCGGCCGGGTGAAGATTCCGCGCTGGCTGATGCAGTACGTGGGGGGCAAGCTGGAGATCGACACGGTGCAGGGGCACGATTTCCCCGACGGCGTGAGCGGCTACAAGCTGATCGTGCATTGCGGCGCGTGCATGTGGAACCGCCGCGAGATGCTGACGCGCATCCTCCGCTGCCGACAGCAGGGCGTGCCGATCACAAACTACGGCATGACCATCGCTTACAGCCTCGGGATATTTGAGCGGGCACTGCGGCCGTTCGGGCACGCGATGGAAACGTTTCGGGAAATGATGAATGCTGAACGATGAATGATGAATGGAAGAGTCCGCCAGTCCGTGTCGGTCCGTGCTGGTCCGTGTTTGTCCGTGCCCCAAGCCCCAAATCACAAATCACAAAGCTCCCCTTGATTTCATCACGCCACTGTGCATAATGCAAACCTGAAGAATCGTGCTGTTTTCGCAGAGCGAGAGAAACTCGATGGCGCACCTTCTGGGAATCGACATCGGCACCAGCGGGACCAAGTCGCTGGTGGTCGATGATGCCGGCCGGATGGTGGACGAGGCGTATCGCGAATACTCGATCGAATGCCCGCAGGTGGGGTGGGCGGAACAGAACCCGGAGCTGTGGTGGCGGGCGGCGTGCGAGACGGTTCGTGAGGCGCTGGCGAAGTCGAAACTGGCTAGCTCGCAGATCGCGGCGGTCGGGCTGTCCGGCCAGATGCACGGCACCGTGATGCTCGACGAGCACCTGCAGCCGCTGGGCAACGCGATCATCTGGGCGGATAGCCGGTCGGGCGACGAGGTGGCCGAGCTGCGCGAGCGGATCGGCCGGGAATGGCTCGCGCTGCTGACGGCCAACCCGCTCGCCACCGGCTTCATGGCGGCGTCGCTGGCGTGGGTGCGCAAACATCAGCCCGAGCGGTTGGCGCAGGTTCGCCACGTGCTGCTGCCGAAGGACTACGTGCGCCTGCGGCTGACCGGGCTCATCGGCAGCGAGCCGTCGGACGCAAGCTCGACGCTGCTGTTCGACGTGCCCAACGGCCGGTGGAGCGCCGACATGGCCGAGCTGGTGGGGATCGGGAAATCGATCCTGCCGCCGGTGTCGCCGTCGTGCGGGATCGCCGGCCCTATCACCGCGGAGCCGGCGGAATGCACCGGCCTTGCGGCGGGCACGCCCGTGATCTTCGGCGGAGGCGACCTCGCGATGAACGCCGTCGGCAATGGCGTCGTCCGCCCCGGCATCGCCTGCGCCAACATCGGCACGGGCGGGCAACTGTACGTGACGAGCGATCATCCCACCCACGACCCGCAGCTTCGAATCCACACCTTCTCGCACGTGATCCCCGGGCACTGGATCCTGAGCGGCGCGGTGCTGAGCGCGGGGCTGTCGCTGAAGTGGTTCCGCGACAACGTTGCGGGCTTCGCAAGCTATGACGAGGTGACCGCGCTGGCGGGGCAAGTGAAGCCGGGCTGCGACGGCCTGATCTT
>Ga0172363_10002727_pt1 | contig 14269 bp, 22 predicted proteins | sample LakKivs2_kivu2a2_FD_114541 | JGI IMG/M metagenome (GOLD analysis project Ga0172363, IMG submission 114541) | Sediment microbial communities from Lake Kivu, Rwanda - Sediment s2_kivu2a2 | ecosystem: Environmental > Aquatic > Freshwater > Lake > Sediment | place: Rwanda: Western Province, Lake... | reverse complement strand
GAACCCCCAACCCTGGGATTAGAAATCCCATGCTCTATCGAGTTGAGCTATAGGGACAAAACTTGGTGCGAGGGGAGAGATTCGAACTCTCATTTTCAACATCCTCTTAGCCTTACTAGTTTAGAAGACTAGCGGCGTTACACTCGCAAAATTTGTGGTGCTCCTACCAAGATTCGAACTTGGAAACTAGGCTTAGGAAACCCATATGATATCCCTTTCATCATAGGAGCATTGGCGGGCTGCACGAGTGTCGATCTCGTTACTCCGGCTCGACAGGCCAGTGTGATAACCGGTTCACCAGCAACCCGTTCAAAATGGCGGGAACGACGGGACTTGAACCCGCAGTATAACTGCCGTGACAGGGCAGCGTGTCTAGCCATGTTCCACCACGTTCCCAAAATTGGTAGCAGAGACAGGACTTGAACCTGTACGCTAGTTGATCGCACCAGCACTTCCATAATCGAAAGCGCGTCTTTCTTTTCCGCCACTCTGCTATGCAAAATGGTAGCGGATTTGGGAATTGAACCCAATTCTGAAGGGTATGAGCCTTCCGTAGAATCCGTTCTACTAATCCGCAATCAAAATGGTGCTCCCGACACGACTTGAACGTGCAACTTTGGGTTCGAAGCCCAATATGAAAAATCCATTTCACCACGGGAGTACAAATTTGCCATCCCCGCCGCTTCGGTGCAATTTTGGGAGAGATTTGCAGAACTCCATCTTTTGTTTCCGATATTTTCGGTAATTCGGCAACAAACCCCTATTATTCGAGCGGCCATATGGCTATTACTCGAACTACTATATTCAGTTATCAAAGATCCAAAAACAAAAACCCCGGAGGATTTTGATGTCCTCCGGGGTTTTTTCTCAACCCGTTATTGTGTTTTAGGCAGAACGGGTCGAGAGGATGTCCCCGAAGGGCATCCTATCCCACATCCTATCCTGTCTGCGCATAGTCATTGTTGAAGTTAACATCTCCTTATATTCTCATTATTTGTTCTTTATATTATACTAAAATTCCTGCAAAGTCAACATCTTTTTTCAACTTTTTTTCACATAAATTTACTTCATAAAATGTATAACATCTATGGCCCTGTTCAATAATAATTCATGATCCATAAAGAATTTAACTGACTTCTCTAGCTTGTTTTTTTCAAAGTTTATAATTTCCCATTTGACATTCTTCTTTGAGCAAACAGAGTCAATATCAACATGATTAGGCATACAAACGAATCCTATATCCGCTACGTTTTTTTCTGGAGATCGTTCTGGATCGCTTCTAAAATCCACGGGCATCAATGCTTCTTTTTGCAATGTTATTCCAACTTGCTCTTTTATATATCTGACGGCTGCAAATTGTATTGTTTCTTGTCCTGCTTTAACCACTCCTCCAGGAAATCTATATATTCCGTTATTTTCTAAAAGAAAAGTTCCGTTTTCAGCAATCAAAACAGCAGAAACCGTAATAGAAAACATAGGTTGTTGATAAAGATAGATTGGTTGATTCGGTTCTAAATCTTTCAAATTAACTGTCATAAATAGAATGCTCCATCTTTATTATTTTTCCATTCTGTATATCGATAAGAGAATAATGCAAGGAAAAATCTATTTGTCCTCCTTGTATGCAAAGTGTATTTCCTTCTTTTTGATTCCATTTGTGTCCATTATATTCTGGAGATTCATGAATATGTCCGTGAATAGTTAACAAGGGTTGATATTTGATAATAAATTCATAAACAGCATGACTTCCAACTGTTCTTCCATCTGAGCAAACATCCAAAAACATATTAGAAGGAGGAGCATGAATGAGCCATATACTTTTATTTATATTTTTTAATTTTGCAGCTGTATCAATCAAAGAATCCCATATTGTTTTTTTATTTTTAAGATATTCCGAATAATCTCGAATGGTTTCAAACTTATTATTTTCATCTATTAAAAGCGGCTTACAATATTGAACGGGATCGATTCTTATATTCTCCTTATATTCTCCTCTACACCAGAATTTATAACCAAACGAATAATCTGGAACATAGGGCATGGCAGCAAATTCATACCCATCAATTTCCACAGTGTTTTCCGGAATATAATACCAAAGATTTTCTTTATGAGCTCTTTCCATTTCCGGTATAGCCAGTTGATTATCGTCATTTCCAAGAACAAGAATAATTTTAGATCCTACGCCATTAATTTTTTTGGCATATTCTTTTAAGGAGTCGATAAATGGAAGTTGTTTTCTAATTCCTTCTTCTTTAGGCAATAAATCTCCGGCAATAGCGACAATATCCGGCTTTCTTTTTTTACATACTTCCACCAGTTTTTCCCATTTCGAGATCATTTGGTGGATATCTGATGTTGCCAAGATTTTCATGATTTTTTTCTTAAAATAAATTTCTTCAATACAAATTCTTTGAAATTGAAAAGGAATATAACGACAAACTCTGCAAGACTAGCCATTACAATAGAAAGAAAAACCCACAAAAGGCACTCATATTTAACAGAACCATATTTCGAAACAATGATTTGCATTAACGATTTACTTAGAAACATAGATGGAATAAGCAAAATAATATAAGAAGCTATCAAAATCTCTAGATCTATGAACTTGATTTTCATGTTTTTTACTAAAAAATCGATGTTGGTCGTTGTTGTTGTTTAAAGCATATTTCCAGCCAAAGAATAAAACCCTCCGGAATCGTATATTGTTTTAAAATCTTTTGTTCGTTTAATTGATTATCTGCGTCTGGATTATGTCCTTCTTTTATTTGAACATTTACATCAAATGCATCATAATCGAATTTGGTAATATTAATTTGTCCATCTAACTTCTCAAACTGTATTAATTTTTCTCCTTCCTGTATTTTTTCTACAATTTGTTTTTGTATTTTTTGTTTCTCGTTTTCCGATGACAGGGTTTCTTTTTTCGTTATAAGATTTCTCAGTTCCTCATCGATTTGCATAGCTCTTTTTCTATTCTCCGGATTCGGTATAATTTTCTCATAATAAAAAATCATCCTTTGAAACAACTGTTGCAACAAATCATTAGACTCCTTCATATGATTACAAGACAGAGCTGTAATCTCATCCAATATTCTACGACATTCTTGTGATTTTTCAAGAATTATTTTATTTTCTTCATCATCTGGAATTGCTCGATATAAATCCTGAAGTTTTTTAGTTTCTTCCATTCCTGAGGTTTGATCTACGATTAAGTCTAATTTAAACATTTTCACAGAATTATCTATAAAATTCTCTACGTTTGCAATCAGCCAAAAAAGAATTTCTCGACTGATTTTATGAGAATCAATTTTCTGTGAATCTTTTAAAATATCTTCAATAGGTCTTTTTATAAAATTAATTTCTGTGTTCATTTTGGAGAAATCTTAATAAGGGGGTTTAGTTTCTCATCTGGACCTTCTTCGTTCGAAAACCATACATTTTTTTGAAGTTTTTTGTGGCAGGAAGAGCATTGGATTCCATCCTCTTTATTTTCTATCAATTCTTTAAAGGTTTTCAATTTATTTTGACAAGTTGGGCATACAGAGGGAATGTTTGCGTTATCGATAGCTTCCTGCATAGCATTTTTTTTTACACGATCTGGTATAAGAGCATCATAAGTCCAAAGACAAGGGCATTTTTCGCACCACATATGAACTCGATATCCAACAACAGGAATTTTTTCAGAATCCGGCAGTTGTATACAGGCATATTTTCGTCCTTGCTCTTTTGTTTTTTCTAATTTCTCTTTAAAAAAAGTATCTCGTGCAACCTTTTGAGAAGATATAATTTTATCAATATCTCCCAAAGGCCACGGAGAAGTCATAACGATTCCAGAACCACAATGAGGACACTCTTTATTTTTACAAACAAATTCGCATCCGGAAACAGCCATTTTACACCTCCAATTCCATTATAGAATTTTTTACTTTTCTCTTATTTTTCTCGATTTTGTCTTGTTGATGGAAAAACAAATAATCATATAACAAAATCTCTTCTGTTTCTATTTGGTTTATTAATTCCACTCTTTTAAGTCTCCAAAATATCGATGTATATTCTATAGTTCTCAAAAGGGGTTGAACCATACATTCCGCCAATATAATTCTGTCTTCTGGACTATCCAAATCTAATTTTGTTTTCATAAATTATAAAGGTTTTCAGTATAATAATCTGGAAATATTATACAAGATTTTCAAAGGAAACAAAATGAAAATTTATAGATTATCACAATTTCAAATGATACCTCAAAATCCAACAGGAGCGGTCAATCCGGATGCTCAACTTCAAAACCTACAAAATTCTCAACAAGCCGTTACGTTTTTACAAAATGTTATCGAAGCAACCAATCAAGTTACAGCAGCATTAGCCAATTTAAATGATGCTCTTGGAACCGATGCTATTTCTAAATCTGACATAGAAGGGCGAATTAATCAAGCTATTATGCAAACACCGGCATTCGATCTGCTGTCTAAAATGGGCATGGTATCAGACGTAGGATTCTTAACGGATCCCAATAAAGTTTCACAACTGCAAGTTAATATTCAACGACAGGTTCAAAATTATTCAAGTGGAATGACAGGACAAATTTAAAGTAAACAAAAATCAATGGGAAATAGTTGGTAGAAAAGCGGGTTGGATTAAACATTCACAAGCGAACGGCGATATAACAGATGAAAATTCATTGTCTCATCCTATGGAAGAAAAAATAAGTAAACACCTGTATCTTAAAGATGGAAACGAATTAATAATATCCGAATTTCCAAATGATAAAGCGATTGGAATGAAAGTCATACACGAACAATTTGGTATCGAGCAAATTATAATCTTGCGCGAAGACTTAAAAACGGTAATTTCTGCCTTACAATCTATAATTTAGCGTTGTTCTTAACTAATGCAGAATCAAGACTTATTTTCAGTGATTAACTTTTCTTTTTCTGCTTTTTCTTGAGTAATTTTAGATGCCAAAATAGCTGCATTTCTAGCTTCTATTCTTTTATTACGCGCTTCAATTCTCAATCCTCTTAATCTTATTCTTTCTGCTCTAGATATAGGAACTGGAAGAACAGGAGATTGAGTGGGATTTTGTATTAAAACTTGAAATTGTTGTCGAGCTTTATGACAATTACATCCCATAAATTTATTTTTCCTCTTTCTTTTCTATATTCTTAATTTTCTTTTTCAATTCCTTTTTCACTTTCTCCCAAGGAACAGTAATTTTATTTAATCGACCTTCTTTGAGGGCTTTTTTAATTTCCTTTACCCTACCATCTATATCTTCTTTCATGGTATTTCTAGCATCTATACTTCCGCAAAAAGATAGTTCCCAAAAAATAGCGTATAAAAGATCTATTAAAGTAATGGACGGATTCATATCAATGGTTTTATTAAATAAATCTAATTCTTCTCTGTTTGTTATTTTGGCATCATAATCAGTAATATGAAGTCCTGTACACAGCCGAATAGGATAATCTGCCAGTGTATACATGGGACAAAATTCTATTGCAAAAGAATGTCTATAATTTTCCTTTTCTTTTTTAGTAAATTTTGAATATTTCAATACATCTTTAGTAATATATCCTTTTTTACCAGCACCAGAAAAATCCCATCCGTTAGAATCAAATCTTTTTCCCTTGTAAGTATGTTTATAGCCTGTCCATGATAATTCTAAATAATCCATCTTTCTATCGTCTTGTAAACCAGTAAAGGGACGACTCTCTGCTTCTTTCCAATAATCTTCTATATAATTACAATGCAAAAGTTCCATTAATGCCTTTGGTTCTATTTTAGAATTCATACAGGCGCGAAGAACATCTCGAAGAGTAAATGAATGAGACATATCTACTGTTTTCATCAAATCTACCAAATCAAATTTCAAATCTTTTGTAATTTTAATTGTATCGCTCATGTTTTCTCCTTTTTACATAAAGATAATATTTCTTCCATATAAATATTATCTTCTTTATTATTATATCCGTTTTTACGTGGAAATTCAAGTATCTCTATTGGAGATCTATAATACTGTGAATCATCTGTTGGGTTTTCAAACATGCTCGCCATTCCAATTAATCTCTCTCTTGGCAATTGTTCTCCCTTAAGACTTTTTTTATTTCTTTTACAACATTCTTTTAATGACGTTTTAATCCATATTACTCGTATAGACGCATTAAAATCATTGGCAATTCTATACCACTCTGATCTTGTATGATGATTTAAATTAGTTGCGTCTATAATAACATTTTTTCCCTGTTCCAAAATTAGCTTTACCATTCCTCTAGCATAAGCCCATATAAAATCTTCCGCATTTTTATGAAATTGATGTCCAAAAATTAATTTACGAATTCGATCCGGACAAATAATCACATCGTTTTTAGAATTATTTTTTGCCCAGGTAGATTTTCCGCTACGAGGTAAACCCACCATTAATGTTAATCTAGGTTTTTTGTGTTTCTGTTTCAAATTCATGTTTCTCCCACGGAAAGATAATCCACGTATTTTTTTCAGCAATTTGCGCATAATAATCTGGCTTTTTTGGTGCCGTCTCTTTCCATAATAAAGTAGCCGTTGTAATATCTTCTCCTTTTAAATATTCTAATACAGCCTCCATGGTTCTTCCAGAATCATAAATATCATCCAACAAAAGAATTTTTCTGCCCTTAATAGAATTTAAACTAAATGGTCCTATAACCGGTTTATCTCTTGTTTTATTTACACCATTATATAGTTTAACGTCTAGGGCAAAAAAATCAAGCAAAATATTAAAATAATCTGAAAAAATTCGAGCAGGAATCACGCCGCCCCGCAAAAGACCTATAATGGCATTGGGCTGATATTGATTAGACAACATTTTTGAATGAATAAAACCACAATATTTCTCAACATCATTCCACGACAAATAACGAAACTGAATGTCGGTTGTTAGACCCATTGTTTGATCTCTTTTAGAGGAAGAAGTACAATGAAATTTTTTCCGTTTAAATCAGTAGGGGCACAAATAACGTTTTTCTCTTTCATTTCCTTCACAAATTTACTATATTTTTCAAATGACATTTTTTTACGAACATGAAAAAACGGACTTAAGCCATTTTGAAAAGGAGGCAAATGAAACTCGCAATTATATTTTTTGCCAGTCTTAACTATTTTATCTATTTCGTTTTGTGTGAACATTATTCTATATCTCCGTTAGTTTCTCTTGCCCTATCTTCTCTTTGATCTAGGTTTCTTCTTCTATATTCATCTGCGCAATGCATAGCGGCATATACTGTATCATGTAGTTCGCTATATCGTCTATCTCTATTTTTCATATATCGAACCATAATCTTATAAATACAATATTCCAATTCTCCTTTTACCTTTATGTCAGGAAGATTATTTAAAATGTTATCAAATTTAACTCGATCTTCTTTTGTAATGTATGGCATATTAATTCTCCTTTATTTCAAATCAAAAATATATACTTCAATATCTTTATCGCACAGATTTTTAACAATTAATTTTTCTATCTCTGACCAATCTCCTCCAGCTAAACCAGATCCAAACCTAGGTCCACAAACCGAAGCCTTATATTTTAGAGCTATTTCAGAAACTTCTTTCAAACATTTATCTAAGGCATCATATCGTATTGGTGATTGTCCATTATGAAATCCAGTGCCATGTTGCGCTATCATATTTCCTACAACAACATCTTTTGCCACTTTAACAAATTGAACTTGTCCCAAAGAATAAGGTTTATATGTTAACTGTCCTGTGCTCCATTTTCTATATTGTTCTTCTGGTTCTTTCCATTTTTTAGAAAGAGAAAGGACAAAGCCAGCTCCCCATTTTCCGGGAGAACAATCATTGCATATATGAATAATTAACTTGTTTCCCTCTATCATGGGATTTGTAGCATCGCCCTTAAGATAATTAATTGATTTCATTTAATTCTTTATAATGATATTATACAGTTTTTTCAGACAAATTATTCGGATCAACAACTTTGTACTTTTCAATGGTTCTATTCAAAATCGCCATAGGACTAAAATCCTCGCCTCCCAAAACAGCTTTTAACACAGATGGACTAAATCCACTAATTAATGCTACGTTTTTATGAAATTCAGTTGTAGGAGAGTTTCTATAGCCAGATAAATCCCAATAAACAATAACAGGACGATTATATCCGGCCTTTTCCCATGCTTTTATTGCGGTTTCTACGGTAGTTTCATCGTCTTTTGTTCCTGCATCAAATTGCATATCGCTTATAATCAAAATACAATTTGGCATATCATCGTTTTTTGCCTTAAACATTTTGGCTGCATTAAGAATTTGATCGAGTGCTGCTCTTATATTGGTACTTCCACACCATCCATCATTATGTTTCTGTGCTGCAACGCTAAAGGACTCGTCTTTCCAATCTACTAATCGACTATCATCTGAAAACGGAATAAATTTCCTATAGAAAGGATTTTGATCGCCCAATCTATCGGAACAATATAATCCAAGCCCCATAGATACATCTAGAGCCTTAATTTTTCCACTTACAGGAGTACACATAGAACCACTAAAATCACAAATAGTCATAATGCGCATTTTTGTTCCTTCCATATAGTTCGGAAGCGCAGCAAATTGTGCATTAGCTAATTTACTCTCTTTATATTTAACTTCTTTTCTTCTTTCTGAAACAAAACCATAAAATCCACCATAACTATCGCTCAAATCAGAATATAAAGTCCGCATAACATCATGTGGAAACAGAACAGAAGCATTAACTTTGACTTCTTTTCCGTTTTCATCAACACCTTTTTCCAAAGCATTTTTCCATTGTTCATAACGAGCCGGATCATGTTTTTTAAACGCATTATTATAACGAGATGCCGCAACAGACGGAACCCTATTATAATCAATGTTCTGCCATTCTTGCTGACACATTGCGGTTTCAACTACATTTGTGTTCTGAACCAAAAATTTTCTCCAAGATTTAGAGTTCATTTGGGCAATATTTCTCATTTTTCCGAAAATTTCTTTATTTTTATCTTCTCTGGGAGCCCATTTTGCAGCCAGACCATTATGATCCTGGATAGCTCGAACCCAAAACTTCAACGCATTGGTTTCACAAGGAGTTCCAACTAAAGATTCCAAATCATCCCATCGACCAACAATCGGAATGAGATGCATATTGGAATCTATCCATTGAAAATCTTTATTGGCAATCCACTTAATAATATCACGAAAACCACTACGATTCGAAGCTCCGCCCCTACAATCTCTAACCCACATAGCCAATTGCATAGACTTATATTGATTAGTAACCCACGCAGATTTAAATAATTCTAGGGCGTTTGTTTCATTTCCATAATATGTGCCTTTATTCTTAAAAAGAGAACCTGCCTTGGAGAAAAACTCTAGAAGAGCATTTCCGGTACTATCATATGCAAAGTCATTATTATGTGTTCTTGCCATTATACTTTCCTTATTTATATTTCCAAAAACAAAATCGAATTTTTCGGCTTATTAGTTTTATTTTTCTTTTTTTCTATTTTTTTCTTTTTAAGCTTAACAAAATTCGTAAATCCATTTTTAGTTTTGTTCTCTGTCTCTTTTACAAAAACAGATCTCATAAAACCTCAACAAAAAAGCCGATCTTTTACAAGGTCGGCCTGTCTAAAAAGAAAAAATTCAATTTAAACAGGTTGATCAATTTTTTATACTGGTTTTTATTCCAGTATGGCTTTATTAATTTATGTTGCTGAAATCAACCTTGATTTTCTATATTATACACGATTTTTCTAAAAAAGCAATATGTTTTTTAAATATTTTTTTTCTTATGTTTTTTAGTGAACTCGACAAAATTATCTCTGAATTCTTTTCTGCTATTCATACAAAAATCTTCTACGTTCATATATTGTCCTTGAGAAGTAGAAAAATAAGCTTGCAATTCGTCCTCAATCACGCCTTTACAATATCCTTTATTTAATAACCATTTTTTACACTTTTCATAAACATCAAGATTTAACTGTTTTAACAATTTTTTGCAGTTTTTTCTATATTCTTGATTTAAATAATACATGGCATGCGCAAGTTCGTGTTGTATAGTTAAAGAATTATTATTTCCATGCACTCCAATAACATAAATATTATCATAATGATCTTTACAAGATGAATCGTGACTTTTGTATTCCGAACACAACAAACTCTCTATACAACGAATAATATTAAATTCCTTATCTCTTAAATCTATAGAAGCAAATTTTTCATACCAATTCCAAATAATTTTTCCTGGCAAATTAAATCCCTGCCAAGCAGAAGGATAAGTAAACGATCCTTTTCCAAATTTTTTAGACCAATAATCCATATATTCTTCTAATGTAAAATATTTTCCCTTAAATTTTTGACTTTCATAAAATTCCTGCATACGGACAAAAGACATACATAAATCATATTGGGTTTTAAACCTCAACAGATAAACATGCGGCATTAATATTTTTTCTTGAATCATCATGCTTCTAGTCCATATAAACAATTTTTAACGGGATTTATATGTTGATCTTCTTTAATTCCATAAAGATTTTTCAAAAAATATTTAGTTTCAGGAGAAAAATGATTACCAATACAACGCACATAATCTTGTTTATTTTGTAAAATAATCATTTGTCTTAAAATATTTCTTATGTCTTCGCTATACCAATAATCTTTGAACGCAGAAATCCATTTCCAAAAATCTTCACTACATTTCTCTTGATTTGGCATGGATACAAAAATGGGCAAACAAAAATTTTTAGGATATGCACGCAAATTAACAATTGATTTATCTCTACAACAAGAAACATATAGTGTATCGTTTCCTGGAATAGAAGCCATAAAATCTATCAATTCTTTCACGATTGCACATTTATCGCAAATAATCCAATAACGATTATCTTGATCGGTATTTCTATAAGAGCTTGTAATTAAACAATAAGAAACATTCTGACCATTTAAAGCTTCGATAGCAAAATCAATATTCTGATGTGAATCGCAATCTATGACCGCCCAATAGTATGAATTCAAAACAGATGAACGAGCAAGATGTTTTGTCGTTATATTAAAATGAGATAAATCGGTTTTTTTATTAAAGAAAACGTCGTCTCTAACCTTCTCCATAAATGAATCATAAGTTTGTTTAACATATTTTTTGGAAGTCTTATATCCTTTATTTTCTGTGACATCTATAACAAAATCTAGATCTGACCGATAATTTTCCATTGTAGTCCTCAAACCAATATTCAACTATTTTTGATTTCGTCTTTTGTCTCAACTAACCATATTTTAGGACCAACATCGTTCGGATCTGTTAATTCTTTGGCTTTTTCTTTGTCCATAATCAACCGTGTTTTAGGACGCATATCTCCATGTTCAGTAAATGCCTCAAATTCGCTTTGATTATAACAATATCCGGCCGCCTCAAAATAACCATTATTCACTACACAAATCAAAGCCTTATCTTTAGAAATATCATCAAAATTTACAGGAGGAGAAATAACAATTCCATTATATTGTGAACAATATAATCGGCTTTTCCATGTGTAGGTCCTTGAATATATAATCCCATGATATTTCCCCCTTATATCACAACTAATTCTGCCGGTTTTTTAAACAATTGAACCTGATTTTTCTTCAATATAATTCCAAAACAACCTATTCCTGTATGTCTAAAAAAGGTTCCATCCGTATTTTTAGACAAAATATCATGAGAAAAAAGTTCTATGGTTCTTTTTTTATTATCTTTACATGGCCAAGGATATTGTCCATCTTTTTTCACTTGATAATATTGCATCACTTTATAAGAATAACTCATAATTATTTCTCCTTATCTTACTTTGAAAATAGGCGGCATATTTCTTTTATGTTCTGTCTTAGATTTTAATTCTAAAAGTTTTTTGCCCTTCTCTCCGTATTTTTCCAAAAATAAATTTATAGGCATATATTGTTCTTTTAACATTTCATCCATCTCAATATAAGTCATTCCTAATTCGTCCTCATCTGTCTGTCCATCCCAAAGCTCAGCAGATGGTTTTTTGCTAATAATAACATCCGGAATTTTTAAAAAACTAGCCATTTCAAAAATCTCTGTTTTATACAAATCACCAATCGGCTCTATATCGCAACCACCATCTCCATACTTTGTAAAATATTCCAATTCAATTTCTGTTTTATTGCTTGTCCCAACTACAATACCATTACATTTTCCAGCAAAAGCATAAAGAATGGCCATCCTGACTCTCGCTCTAATATTGCCATTATTAATTTTGCTGCAATGAGCTAAAGTTCCTGGAAAAGCATTGACAATAGGAAAGATATTATATTCGCAGTCATAAATACCAAATTTTTTAATCAACAAATTTCCGTGTTCCGTAGATTGAAGATGATAAGGCATTTGAATTCCAATAACATTTTCTTTTCCCACGGCATTCACACAAAGAACCATAACAACAGCAGAATCAATACCTCCTGAAATTCCAATAACAGCTTTCTTATCGCCCAAATATTCTCTTATCTGTTTTTCAATAGAAATAACAATGCTTTGTATATTCATAAACATCATCTTTTTGTTGACAGAATAATTGTAAGATAAAAAAAGAATAAATCAAGAAAAAAATACTAACGATTTTTTCTAAATCTTTCTAATCTTCTGGCTCGTTTTTTATATAAATCTATGGCTGCATCTACATCTTTAACAAAAAGTGCCCCCTCTAAACAGCCCAATGTCCATGCGGGTATTTCTTTTTCTGTTATTCCATCCAAAAAAGCAATCATATCTTTTCCTAACCAACATGCCGTAGTAATCTCCGAAATCGTTCCTGCTCCTTGAAATACTTCTTTATCTAATTTAACAAGAAAAAATTTAGAAGTCGATACATTAATCATATCTGGCATAACGAATTTCTCTCTCATCCACACTTTAAATTCAGGATCGTCTTTCTCAAATGGTAAATCAGCCTTGTTAGGAATAATAACTTTATAATAAGGATGAAGAGATTTATAAACTTTTTTTCTCCAAGTACCAGAATCAGAAGAATATTCCATACTTCCGCTTAAATACAATCCTGGTCTTGATTTCTCTATTTTATCCGTCATATTTCTCCTATGTGAATATATTATACAAAAAGAAAAATAAACGACTATAATTTTTTCCAATTATATATTCTGTGAAAAAGGAAATCTCTATATTTTTTATGAAATATTGAAGAAAAAGGTGTTCGTGTAATGAAGATTATATTTTCTAAATCTCAATGGGGAAAAATAGGGGGAAAAACAAGGCGGATAAAAAAATCACAAACAGAAGATTTTTATAATACAAATACTGCTAAAACCACAAAAGATCCAGAAATATTAAAGAAAATACTGGAGAAAGGAAAGGATGATGGTGTTTCTTGGGAGGCATCTTATAATCGTCATTGTCCTCCAGAAGCTTTAAGTGATGTGTTAAAAAGAGGAAATAATGATCGTGTTTCTTGGTATGCAGCTTCTAATTCAAATTGTCCTCCAGAATCTTTAAGTGAAGTGTTAAAAAGAGGAAAAGATGATGAGGTTTCTTGGAATGCAGCTGAAAATCCCAATTGTCCTCCAGAATCTTTAAGTGAAGTGTTAAAAAGAGGAAAATATGATGGTGTTTCTTGTCGTGCAGCTGAAAATCCCAATTGTCCTCCAGAAACTTTAAGTGAAGTGTTAAAAAGAGGAAAATATGATGGTGTTTCTTGTCGTGCAGCTGAAAATCCCAATTGTCCTCCAGAATCTTTAAGTGAAGTGTTAAAAAGAGGAAATAATGATATTGTTTCTCGTTGTGCAGCTTTAAATCCTCATTGTCCTCCAGAAGCTTTAAGTGAAGTGTTAAAAAGAGGAAATAATGATTATGTTTCTTGTTATGCAGCTTCTAATCCACATTGTCCTCCAGAAGATTTAAGTGAAGTGTTAAAAAGAGGAAAAAAAGATGATGTTTCTTGGACTGCAGCTAGAAATCCACATTGTCCTCCAGAAGCTTTAAGTGAAGTGTTAAAAAGAGGAAAAGATGATTGGGTTTCTCGTTATGCAGCTAGAAATCCACATTGTCCTCCAGAATCTTTAAGTGATGTGTTAAAAAGAGGAAATGATGATGATGTTTCTCGGAGTGCAGCTGAAAATCCAAATTGTCCTTTACTAGATAAAATACATTGGATGAGAGCAATTGGAGAAATAGGAATAGAAGATCCAAGTAAAGGACACATAGTAGAATATGATGAACCACAAAAAGAAGATGAAGATCTAAAGAAATTAAGAGAAT
>Ga0172363_10002724_pt1 | contig 14276 bp, 13 predicted proteins | sample LakKivs2_kivu2a2_FD_114541 | JGI IMG/M metagenome (GOLD analysis project Ga0172363, IMG submission 114541) | Sediment microbial communities from Lake Kivu, Rwanda - Sediment s2_kivu2a2 | ecosystem: Environmental > Aquatic > Freshwater > Lake > Sediment | place: Rwanda: Western Province, Lake... | reverse complement strand
GTACACATTTATCCTTGCAATATCAGTCTCTAACATTGTGTTTGGAATACATCTAAGTTTAAAGTATGCCCAGTAATCTCCTGGAGGCAAAGTTTCATATGGCCCATATACAAAGTAATCTGGATCACTTCCAGTTGCTCCACATCTAACTATTGTGCCATTAGAAGCTAAAGTATCTGCTACTTTAGCTCCTCCACTACCATATGATAGATTTTCTGCTTCCCACACTTTACCAAGATTTGATTTAACGTTAGAACTAAAATTATTGAAGTTAATAGCAAGCTCTGCAATATTATCGCTATTTATTTCAAAGTTCCCAGTTAATGCATTAATGTAAGCACTTTGTAAAGTGGCAGATGTAATATTCACTATATTCATACTTCCACTCCCAGTAACATACACAGATCCTATTGTGCCACTGGTCATAGAAACAGTATTGAAGTATCCAATATCATTTATATTTAGATAATTTACTTGTCCACTATTTATACGTGTCCAAGAGAAGCTACTATAATTATTAACTACAAGACTAGGTATCAATGCAGATGTTATAGACGCATAATTAATGTAAGCGTTATTATTCACATTCAATAGACCAATTGTTCCAGATGTAAGAGCAAAATTGTTTATGCTCCCATATGACCACACATATAAATTGCCTATGCTCCCAGCGTTAATAGTCATATTAGTAATTGATCCAGCAGCAGCAATAATTTTGCTAACACTAAGATCTATCATTCCTATTTGTGATCCACTGTAAATATATTCTAATCCACCGCTAGATCTATATTCAGATGGATAAACATTGAAGGTGCTTCCAACTTTCTCGAGCATTACTCCATCCCAATAAGCATGGTACTCAGAAGAATTCAATGAACTGTAAGAGTAAAGCAATATTGAAACAGTGCTTCCTTCTGAAGGAGAAATGAACCCCATTCGCACTCTTTGCCAAGAATCTAATATGGCTATTGAACTACTATCAACAAATGTACTGTAGCTATCTTCTAATACCAATTTCGCCCATGCAACTCCAGTGCCTATTCCAGTCTGTTTATGAAGGTATACATATGCTGAGAACATATAGGCTGAATTTGGCTCAAGTTTAATTGATGAACCAGAAGCTCCATAGCCAGTTATAAATGACTTCTTAGTGTACTCATAATGATGACTCCATTCTGGATCTCCGCTTCCTTCACTGTAGGTAACTTGTCTAAGAGACATACTCCCAAAGTATGCTTTATCACTACTCACAGTAGTATTATTATCATCACTAGTCCAAAATCTCTTCCATATTGTTCCCCCTTCCTCAAAATTAGAATAATCAACAAAGTTCTCTGCTCCAGAAACATTGGTAACCAATTTATTATAATTGATTATTCCATTAGCTATCTGATTTTCTCCTATGGCAAAATCCTGTATATTACCAGCTGAAATAACCGCATTCCCAATTAAGTTTCCAGTTAAAGTTAAAGTAGATATTGTTACAGCATTCAAATTCAAATTGTCAATTGTAGAGTTGTTAATGTAGAAGTTATCTAATGTACCAACATTTAATATTACATTATCTAATGTAGAATTATTCAATACAACATTTGCTAAACTTCCTCCAAAAGCCACTAGCACTCCAACAGAACCAATAGAATCAAAACTACAGTTAGTAGCATTTAATTGTCCAACGGAGCCAATGGTGCCAATGTATACGATATCTGCATTAAATTGATTTACAGAATCTATAGTATTAATATGCGCAGTTATGGCACTAAGTTGATTTACATCTGATATTGTACTTATACTGGCATTAGTAGCATTTAACTGATTAACATTATTAATTGTATTAATACTTGCAGATATGGCATTCAAATTAGCAAGGTCAGATAAATTAGTAATATAAGCCGTCTCCACATTCATAGTTATAATATCATCTATAGTGCTAATGTATGCTGTAGTACAATGCATTTCTCCAATACTATTTATTTTATTAATGTTTAATGATCCACCAGACTCCACATCAATATTCAGTTGATTAATGTTCAAGTTTCCACTTAAGTCATTCAAAATTTGAGTGGATAAGGGGCCCACTCTATATATATCAGTTAGAAGCATATCGCCTCTGGCTTCATCAAAAGCTAATGCTCTCTTAAGATTAGATACTTCCTTAGAGATATCACTTAGTTTATGCACTCTATCACTAATTGGATTCTTAACTGAAGAGGAAGCTAGAGCCAACCTATTCTTCCAATCGTCTCCATCAAAATTATATGTTATTTCCTTTATTTGATAATCTCTAACTTCATCATCCATTGTAAATGTGTATCTGCCACCAATATTACAGATAGTCCCCTCTGTCATCATGTCTCTTATAGAATATTCCTGTTTATATATTTCAGACAAAATCTTAGCTATTCTTGTAGATAGTTGAAGAGAGTCCCCTTCCTGATATATTGGATCATTTGCTATATAGTCCCTTCTTCCCCATTGAGCAACTGAATCATTAACTGACCCCATGAACACTCCAGACTTAGTAAGCCATACTCCTCCGATAGCAATACATGGATTATTTACTATTGGGTACACCAAAGGCAACGGCTGAATTCCAGGCGGTTGTATGATGTTTATAGCTATCCATGATATCGTACCAAGATTGCCCACAAACGTATATGGTGTCTGCTGTGGATCAGCAGTGCTAGAAAGCAATCCGCCTAGTTTATCAGTTATGAAATCTGAATTAATATTCCAGTTTATTGAGGCATCACATGAATACACTGGATATGTTCCAACTGCAAATGCTTCAATGTCAAATTGCTTATATACATAATTCCCGCTTGGAGTAACTGAACTGTGGCCATCAGCCCAATTAACAGGATTTGAGTCAGTTAAGTATATTCTACATCCAGCATTGGGTGGTCCAGCTAATCCTAATACGAAATCCTTATGCACACATAACCATTGAATAATTGCATTTACCTTTAGATTAGATGATATTGCCAAAGTTTCAGACTTTGGCAACTGAGCAAATATGAACATATCTCTAACATTAGTCTCAGTATCAGGTCTCATGGTCCATGCGGTTGTTCTAAGATTAAAGGTGCCAACATATGAATGAAAGGTGCTTGCATATAGGCCCCCGATAGTCCATATTGTACCAGCCGTATTATTCTTGTATCTTACATACCATCCGCTGGTACTAGTAGTCATTGATTCCTTCGGATATGCCAAATATGAGGTTACGTATAAGCTAACATAATTTGCGAGTGCACTAATATCTTCTACTCGATCCTTTGATATTATAAATGGAATTGAAGTTGAATATGTTGATACGTCTCCCTTAAAGAATTTAATCTTGGATAGTGTATAATCCCAATAGTAACTTATAGAAGAGTCTTTACAGAAATTTAATAGTGCTTCAGACACATACATTGGTTGGTTGCCATTGTACCATAATGTATCCCCTCCACTCCATGTTATCGTATATGGCAATATAGAGTATGACATTATATTACTAATTATTGCTGAGTCAACAGTGTACTGTTTTGGAATAGCATTACATACTCTCTTCTTTAGATCAAATATTGGTCCATACGCTTTAAAAGTATAATCATTAGATGATTTGCCTTCAGAGTCTGTTTGCTTAGTAACTATTTCTCCTGAGAAAACAAGGGAACCAGGGCTTTCAATTCTAGCAAAATATATATTTACAGTATTATTTAATGTATATCCAGAATCATTGTTATCTAAATTAAAATCAGCATTATCCCAATTATTCATATTTATTTTAACGTTGCATTTAGTAGGATAAACAGTTGATTCATCTGATGTCCTTACTACATAAGCATATCCTTTTAGCTGATTTTCACATGGACTGACCACTACACTCTTCCTCCATCAGCATAGTAATCATATTGAAATCTAGAATCTATAGCTTTAGCAATCTTTTGTATGTCGGCCTCTTCTCTAATAGTTAAGTTTGGAAATGAAACATTAACAACTACATTTCCTTTCCTATTATTACCAACCTCTTCTATTCTAGATATATTATTAACATTCTTCTGTACCTCAACAGTTTGAGTTAACACTGGTAGATCCTTAGTAACATATTCAAGAATAACTTTCTGTTGTAGATCATTTAATATTGGAGTATCTGGAATCAAATAACTTAGATTGATAACATTAAATATTTCAGGTATTTCAGGAGCGTTTGGAACATCAGAGTAATATAATTGAATATTTACTATTTTATCCAATATATCTAACTCAGGAAATTTAACTGGACTATATTCAAGAACTACTTCTTCAGTTAACAATGGAAGAGCATCTATTTGTCCAGTTACAGAATACACTACTCTCGTATCACTAACAGACTTCATTACTTTATTGAATTCTACACCTTTATCAATCGCTGCTTCAAAGGCTTCTGTTAAGCTTCCTCCTTCCAATGCGTATGAAGCTCCATCTATAGCTGAAGTCATTCCATCAATAGATTTTGACACTTCCCTTATAGATACAGCAAACTTAGTAACCCAACTCCCAACATCATACATTGATGACTCTAGATCTCCAAAACTATCAGCAGCTCTCTTAGCATCCTCATCCATCTTCTTCATCATAGCATCTGTTTCAGCTTGAGCTTTAGCAGCCATTATACTTGATAATGTGAATGCTATTACTGCACCTATACCCATTGTTAATGCCCCAATCAAGAACTTTGCCGCTATAGATGTTCCCATAAACGCAATAGATAATCCTTTTAATCCAGCTATAGCACCTGGAGTTGTGCCTGTCAAAGTTACATTTGCAGCTGCTCCCTGATGAGTAGAGTAAGCTGCTAGTAGACCAGCAGAGGCTTCAGTCTTCTTTGCTCCCGCATTAATTATAGAAGCCATTGCAGATTGAGTAGTCTGAGCTGTATGTGCTGCCATAACTCCTCCAGCAGCTTGATAAACAGTTAACACCAACTGCATTGAATTGACTATTACTGGTAATAGAGATATTTGACTCTGCCAATTTTGAAGTATCTCAGTCTTAATGCTTACTGCAAGCATCTTCTGTTGAATAACTAGATCATTTTGAGCCATCTTGAGCTGTGCACTAGTCCTAGCTGCTTCTCTGCTTCCAACACCATACTGATATGTTGCTTCCATTGCATCCAGTTCAAGTTGTTTAAGATTATATATTGACTTAGACAAATCATTAACTCTAGATAACATAGTAACATGTGATCTTTCAGCTCTACTCATAGTCATACTTAGAAATAGAAACCCTAGAGATGCCCAATATAACTGAGATGATATTTCTCTAAATGCCATACCAACTGGTCCGAGTACTGACCTAGCTCCACGTATATAAGCTCTAAATATTTTATATTCATCACCGAGCTGTCTAACCTTCTGCACATTATCTATCAGTGTAGTACTCTGTTGTTTAGTAACACGTTCAAGAGATTGCATTGGAGCCTCAGCAAGTTTATCAGCATTAGCCAAAGCTAATTTAACTACAGCTGCCTGTTTCTGTTCTTCCCTAAGAGATTTAAGCGCTTCTTCAAGTATCCCATAGTCTCCAGCCAAGCTCTTAGTTTTCTCTCCTTCACCATCTGGGATTTGAGATACTGGTTTCTCAGTGAACACATCCTCAAATCTACTATGTATAGATCTAGCTGTTTTTTTAGGAATATTTTTGTAGTCAGCTATTTTAAAATAGGCATCTAATCCAGTTTCACCTTTAATGACAGTTTGTCCAGCAACCTCTTTTAATGCAGCAGCAACTAACAATGTTTTATCAGCTAATACAGAAGCATTAATCTTACCCATGCCCATATCTTCATATGTTTTCTTTGCAATTTTACCAAATTTATCCAGGTCATTATTAGGCAATCTCTTTTGTAGAACACTCCAGAATGCATCTATCTGAGTTGTTCCAATGTCCAACTGTTTCTTAATATCACGGAACTGATATTTAATATCATCAAGTTCCATAGCAGAGAATTTGTCCATCACAGTAACAAGTGCTTCAGCTGGCTGTTTAGTCTGTTCAACACTTTTCTTTATATTAAGCATTTGATTAGCAGTTTCTCTTATTGCTCCAACACTTGTTGTTGTATTAATCGGAGCCATGCCTTTAATAGAATTATATTTCTCTAAGTTAGAAATCATATCATTCAGTAAATCATTTGCATCCTTCAACTGTTTAGTTTCAACAGTGAATCCAATAGTAACATTAACATCAGTTGCAGCCATATTCTACCCTCTCATATTAAATGTCTTCTTCTCTTCCTTCACATTACCAAAACTAGAATTGTTCCTCTCTATATCTTTATTCTTTCTTTTTAATACTGTATTAAGCCAAGCTATCTGTATATCATTAAGATTATAAAATATCTCTTTGGACTTCTCCCAATCCATCCCATTCTCCATTAGGATAGTAAAGAAGCCCATTGACTCTATTCCTTCATTAGTGTTAAAAAATGATCTATGATATCCTTTCTTTTATCATACAGTTCTTTGATCTTGGCAGCATACCATAATGCTATAGTGTCAAGTATAGTAATTGTCTTAATATAATCGGCTTCCATAAACTGTTCCTCCGTTATCTTTGGCTCAATCAACATCTTCAACGATAACCTTCTAGATATCTCTGTGTTACGCTCATCTTCACTCATATCAGCCCATCCAGGAGTCTTAGTGGCCTCTACTCTAGCATCTATCTTCTCCCTAGTCTTTGGACACCTGATAGTATAAGTCCCTATACCAGGTATCTCAAGTTCCTCAGTTTTAATCTCCAAAATATCCGTTAAACTAAGCTTCTTCTTTTCCATCTTCATCTACCATATAGTGCTTCCAGCAGCAGATAATATTACCTTCATAGCATATTCTCCAGTTGCACAAGGAGGATACACAGTAAATGCGTAATCTGTCTCTGGTAAATCAAACCCTGATGCTCTAGCTGGCAACTCAGTTAACTTAATTGTCCCAAGATATATTGTTCCTATAGCATCATTTTCAATGCTTACAGTATTATCAGTTATTCCACCAGCCATATAGTCTGGAACCCTTATTCTCCCAGACACTTCTAGTCCCTGTGCTCTAAGAGATGAGGGCAGAATCTGATTCCTAAATATTACTTCTACATTATTATTTACATTAAGTTGAAGTCTAGAATACTCAATAGATACTTCACCTATCTTCAATATTAGATCAGCTGGCATAACTACAGCACTACAGAAGTTCGCATTATAAGCAGTTAAAACAGGACTAACGGTAGTCTTGCCTATAGCCGTGAACTGTGCCTTAACTGGATTACCCTCCTCAGAAGTAAGTTCCCATGTATCTACACATGTAGTACCCATACCAGCAGTCTCTCCATCCACTTCAACAGATATAGAATTCATATACGTTGGATTCAAACTAGAAGGGGTAATAGTTACTCCAGATATATTCCCTAAAACATATGATAAGAACTTTAGACCATTAATATCGTACCCAACATCCATAGATGGAGTAATCTTAGTTAGCCCATATATTCTTCTGTCTCTGGCCCCAGAGAATACGAAGTCATCAAAATATTCCTTCCTATATGTAGTATCTACTCTAGTAGCAAAGTCAAAGTGGTTAGTATCAAATACAAGATATCTTGCCATATTCACACCCTAATCTATTTAGGTCGTATTATTAGGCATATAAGTCTATTGCCTAATTACTAACTTCATCATTTGCCAAGTAACAGATCTAGTGAATAAGTTTCCCCTGAGATATGTTAGTTCTGATATGTTGCCAGGATATATATTTCTAGAATCTGTAAAGTCTCTTCTATTCTTTATTACTCCTCTGTCCATACCCTGTATAAGCTTATCTAATTCATTAGTGTACTTAGAGAAAGCTTCTGCTCTAACTGTAATGTACTCCCATATGTAATCTCCACTAAGATACTTATCTTTGTAGTTAGGTCTACCAACAACATCTACTGCAACCAATGGCACATCATCATCATCAAGTTCCTTTATTGGAAACACTTTAAACACCATATCCCTAATTCCAACGGAGAAGGCGAGTATAGTGCTAGCGGTAGAATAGAAATATGTAGAGTTACTAGAGCCTCCTAAGATATAATCATTAGAAACATCAACTCCACCACATATAGTAATTGAACATTCTCTAATTGACACTAAGTCTCCTAGCCCAACAGCTATAGAGTTCCAGCCTGCGCCAAGAGAAATAGTGCTGGACTTCAATATATTAGTTCCAGAGTAAAGTTTTATTGTAGTAGATCCTGGAGATCCAGTTATAGAATTACAATATATCTGGAACCCTGATATTGTTTGAGAAAATGAATAAAATGACTGAGATATGGTTCCAGTAGAATATAAACTAATATTATAATCATGACTAAGCTGCCTTGGATAAATATAATCAGATATAGAATCTTTAAACTGGTCCTTAATACTCTCTAAGTTAAGTGACATATATCAACCACCAAGCATATACACAATCTTCGTCTTCACATTATTAATAAATGTGTTTGAATATTGCTTCCACTTCTCAACTAAAAAGTCTGGACCATTATATTCTGGAGCTATTTCTCCACCAAAATACTTGCGCTTTGGACAAGTATAAATCATGTATTCCATCTTTGTTTTAAATGCCTTATACTCTCTCTTCCTATCCCACTTCTTCTGCTGATACGCTAAGAATACTACTTGATTACTATTAGCTATAATAACAGAGGTAAGAGAGTCAACATATTCTCTTGGTATGTTTTGATCATTCTTAATGAATTTTGCAAACTCTCCCAGTTCCTCCACTATTATATTTATAGTCTTTGGACCCAAGTTTTCAGCAGAAAGATATTCTCTCAGTGAATACAGGTCCTCTATACCATTTACATCAATAATAATCACATAATCACTTCTTTTTACGTAACAACACTTCTATATAATCTACGTTAGCACCAGTCCTTCTAGGGAACTTAGTATCAACTTCTAACCAATTATCATCAACATACAATTGGTCCCCTTCCTCTATATTTGCATCTGGAAGAAATGTTCCAATATAATCTGCATCTATCGGTGCACCAAACTTATTGTATGTAGTGTCAAATGGAGTAATCTGATTAAACTGTCCCCTTATAGGAGCCATAACCGTCCACTCATACTCCACTAACCCCCCACCCTTATCTATAGTAGTCTTACGTCTATGCTTAACATCTACTCCTAACTTCCTAATCATTATTCTAATATATAGTCCAGTTGACTTCATGGCTCAGTCCTCAATAATGTTGGAGCATCATGCTCTCCCTTATCAGACCTACTCTGCAATATCCTATCTATTTTAGCTAGATAATCAAGATACAAATGAGTCCAATCAGTTCCAATTATAAACCTATAAGCTCCATGCAGCCATTGAGATGGCATAAGCACTATCTCAGACATAGCATAGTAATATGCAGCTAGATATGCACATGCATCATTCAACCATAACGTTTCCACATACCCATTATACCCATAGTAATTAGCAGTTATTTTAGTATATGCAACCGATGGAGCATTACTTAAAACTATTATTCCGTCATGTGGATACACAGTAGAAACGCTGAGACTGGTCTTAGTAGTTGGATCATCACTATCCATCCAACCATATACTTCTACATCACTAGAGTCCACTAAAAGATCAAAGTTCTTATCAGCAATATACTTATAATTAGTTTCAAATGTAGAGTTTACACCATCAATATTTCCCTCTAAACCCTCATCTCTCCTACATATTGCAATATCCCTTAAAACATCAATCTGAGCATTCTCAATATAATCCTCTATAACGTCATCAGTAACATCATCTGAATTGAGACCTAGTTTTCTCCTAACCTTATCTGGACTAGTCCACATATTATCACCTAGCACTAAAAAATAACTTAGATAAAAATAAAGGTTTAGTATGGATACGCTATATCAAGCATATCCAAACTACATTGAAACCAGCTATGGGTTCTGTGGGCCAAATGCAGATCCTTGCACTTCCCAGTTTCCAGTTGCAAATGTGCCTATTGCATAAACCACTCCATAGGCTCTTGTATTAACTACTCCAAAGTTACGCTCTGCAAATCCCCAGAAATACAGTACATCCGCAGATGCGCCAGTATATTCATCTCTCTTAAGATCCAACTCCTTCCTAACTATCTCATATCCCAAGTTCTTACTATCTATCAATGCAATCGCTAGCTGTGGCATCCTGTTACTAACTATAACTCTTATACCCCATACTCTCCCTAGTTCTCCATTCCATATTGGAGCATTTGGACTAGCATACTCAGCATTGCCAACAAACTTTACTGTTGGATCATAAATGAACTCTGCAAACATATCTGGGTGCATAACCATAACGTCTGGGTTATAATTGTATCCTACTATATCAGCTCTAAGCTTCAACACATCCTTAGGACTAATTGAGGCTGTACCATTTGTGGTGCCAGCAGCACGTTTGTTTGTAGTTGATGGAGCATACCAAATAGTAACTGTAGCAGCAGTAGCATGACCAGCAGTCCCAATAGTGCATCCACTAGAATCCTGTACAATACTTCCAGAACTCCAGTCGCCAAGAGTTCCCTTAACTCCTATACATACAGTACCATTACAAGCAGCAAAGCTAGATGCAGCTACAACATCAAGTGGGAGAAACATCTTCTCCATAGCCAGAATATCAAGAGTATCCCTATACACTAGACCTGCTTCAAGAATATTATCAGCAATAACATCTCTATTCACTTGTCTAATAGCCTCTCCAGTAATTGCAATTCCAACTGCGCCTTTAGCAATAGTAATAGTTGCAGCATCAAACTTTATAGAACTCTGTGTTGCTCCTTGTCCAGGCGCTAGACCCCAAGAGCATACTATACCATATTGTTTCTTCCCAAAAACTACTTCAGTTCCACCATTCCTCATAAGGTCCTTATTTTCCTTATAGAATTGTCCCCACACCTTCTCTGAACGTCTAATCTCTTCTATTGCAGTTGCAAGCACTTTAGGCGTAATAGCATTAACATCAGCTGTCCCCATACCAGTTAAAGCAAGTTCTTCTACCAAGCTTTTCATAATTATTATCACCTTCTATATTAAAAGGCAAGAGGTCATCTATTTAAATATATGGGAGTACTAATAGAAAATTAGTGAAAATTAACCTATATTCCTTTGAGTTGACCATACTTAATTATAAGATCCACTGTTCTACTAATCATTTCCTTAGTGTCATTTGTAAGCTCCACATTACCAGACTCCTTGGCCAATGTAGATAGAGCCATAGCCTTACTTTTTTCACTATCCATAATCTTTTGAGAGTTAATATTGCTCTCGGCCTTAACAATACTTAACTCCAATTGCAACTTCTCTATCTTATCGAGAAGCATAAGTATTAGCTTATCTCTTTCCTCAGACATATCTACACCTTCTTCTCTGGAGGCAATTTACCCAATATTAAATCCGCTATATTCTCTGGAGTCATCTCAAACTTATATGTTTTAGGAGTCTCTGGAATATCAGTCTTCGGAATCTCTACTGTCTTTGGCGTCTCCTGAATCTTAGGTGCTTCAACCACTGGAACATTAACACTAGGAACCTCTGTCTTAACTGGCTCAGTCTTCACCGACTCCTGTTTAGCTGGCTCATTAACTATTACTTCAGCAACTTGAACTGTCTCAGTTTTACTTGGTTCAGTTTTAGATGGCTCAGCCTTTACTGACTCAACAACTGGTTTAACAGGCTCTACTTTAGCTGGTTCAGCACTTAAGTTTTCATCATTACTCTCAGGAACCTTAAATTCATCATACCCAAAATACGGATACTTAGGCTCCACCACACCATTCTTCTTAATTGAATCTTTAACTTTAGATGGATAGAAACCAGGAGTAACTATATACCCTCTCTTTCCTCTCTTCATAATTAGAAAGTCAGCTCTTTTCTTCAATTCAAATTGACCATCAGTACCTTCTTCAATATCTTCCTCAACAAGCACATCATCCTTAGAAATATACAATTCCTCTTCTTTTGACATAAATTCACCTTTAGTATTACTTAGCGTTTCTGATTGATTTAAAGATTTCGTTAATTCAACGCTAAAGATTGAGCAGAAATCACAGGCTGGAGATGATGTAAGACTCATTTCTGAAGGCGTATAATCTAATCCTACTGGAGGAAACATCTTAGTGTCTGCATCAGCAAACTCTCCCTTTATAGATACTGAATCTAACACTTTACTCTCAACTAAATGCTGTGCCTTCTCATCAGTCACCTCAGCTTCAAATAATAGACTCCTAAGCATATCATTAGCAATAACTTTATCCACTTTACCCACTTCAGAAAGACCAAATTCTTTTGTGTGACCATGATCCACTCTAACTGGTATACCAATAAACTTAGATAAAGAAGCCTTCATTTGCTCATATGAGTACTTAATACCCTTCCATACACCCTCAGCTATTAACACACCAGATATTCTAATTGGTTTACTCAATGACACTATCTGAAAAGCATAGGATACATTTCCCTGAGCAGCAAGCTTTTCCCTAAGACCCTCATTCTCAGCAATTAGTTCTTTAATCACAGTTTCTGACATACTTTACACCTAATTACTCTAAGCAAACCTAATATTTAAACATATTACATATATAGAAGATGTAATAATAACTTAGACTTGAGGACTAAGATAAGTAGTTACTTAATAGTCCTTACTGTGATTAGTCCTCATCATTGGACAAAAGTCCTATTTGAGCATTAGAGATGTGGAGTAATACATGAGGCTAGTTCCCCAAACTAATGGCTTCAGGACACTAAGAACTAGTATGAGTCTCTAATTAGTAAGATAGGCTAGACATATTGTTCTCCTAGGGTATTCGTTGTTCCTCATACCCTAGAACCCCTTCTATATATTAAGTGGATAGTATATGTCTATAAGTGGAATATAGATGAAGATGCTCTACTCCACACATCCGATATATTCCAAAAAAAATGGTTACTGAAGCAATTTATCAACAATTAGTTTTTCTGAGTCGGAGAACGATAGGACATCAGACACTTGGTCCCATAATTCCTTGGGTTTAAATCCTCTACTAACCATTTCATTCCTTATGTTTTCAACCAACTTCTTCACTGCTGATATTTGTTGTTCTAGAATCATATCCTTGAACTGTTCTGACTCAAACTTCTTCCCTGAACTAAGAGTCTTAAGCCATGCTACAGCTATTCTCCAGTCATCTCTGAGCACAGGGTCACTTACTTTCTTTGGGTCATATGTTCTAAAATTATGAATAAGCTCTACAATCCCATCACAGGCCGTTCTCCTAATATGTGGTATGCCCCTCTCAATCATTTCTGAGGCTATGGCAAAGTGCATCTTACATGAATCATCTCCAATAGACAAGAATCCAGCATGAGCATATGCATGTAAGTACTCAAGCTCCTCAGAACTTAGCTCCTTCCTCTTCTTCTTGTTAAATACTTTCTCAGTTATAGCATCAACATCTTCTGGTCCCATAGCTAACTTAGGTTTAGTTTCACTCCATCCCTTCTTTCTCATAGTAGCAAAGAACACTGACCATGCCTTGACACAAGCTCCAATAGTGGAACCATCTGAAAATTCTCTAGTTACTATTTTAGAGTCTCCCTTACAATAAGTGCCTCTCATGCCTTCAATCATTTTCTTATAACTTACATGTATTGGAATATTATCAATCCTCCTAACTCAATTCTCCAACTACTATATAGACTGGTCCTTCCCACGTTATCTTCTCTAACCCAGAGAACACTTCTACCTGAGAATAATACTTCCCATTCCCCCAGTTAATAGTTGATAGTCCAGTACAGTACCCAGTTGTTGGAGCAGAAGAGAATGTTAATGATATAGTGCTAGAGTTTATTGTTGTTCCATATTTCCTAACAGTAAGAACAACGGATGAAGCAGAAGTCAAGTCATATGCAGTGATACTTCCAGTAGTTGAGTCCTTCTCCTTCAAGTAGAATGACAGGTAATGCACATCATTCAAGTATAATGTAAATTCATCAGCCATAACACGCACTCTCATAACCTAGTTTCTTGGAGCCATTTATATTGCTTACGTTTAATCGCTTAAACTATCTTTGCTTCCCATCCATAGTCCAAGTCATTTCCAGCAGTAATGTAAATGTTTGTTGCATCTGCGACCGCGCTCTGATATGGGTTTGCTCCATTTTCAATATTCCATAATATTACACGGTTAGGCGTGGAAGCAAGTCCATGAGCAATTGTTTGTTGTGTACCTGCACC
>Ga0172363_10002723_pt1 | contig 14277 bp, 18 predicted proteins | sample LakKivs2_kivu2a2_FD_114541 | JGI IMG/M metagenome (GOLD analysis project Ga0172363, IMG submission 114541) | Sediment microbial communities from Lake Kivu, Rwanda - Sediment s2_kivu2a2 | ecosystem: Environmental > Aquatic > Freshwater > Lake > Sediment | place: Rwanda: Western Province, Lake... | reverse complement strand
TTCATTCCTGCTAATACAATCAGAGAGTTTACTTGGAACCTATTCGCTTCACATTATCTAGAAATGGCTAAATCAAGAGCATACGGACAGGGTTTCAATGAAAAAGAACAGAAAGCTGCTTGGTACTCTTTACATCTTGTTCTTAAGACATTACTGAAATTATTCGCACCAATCGCTCCTTATATTACTGACTATGTTTGGAGAGAATTGTACGGAAAGGAAAGTATTCATTTAGAATTGTTTTCAAAACCAGAGTGGGAGTTTAATCTTGAGAAGTTTACTGAGCAAATAACAGAATTCAACACGAAAATATGGAAGATGAAGAAGGATAAAGGGTTGAGCTTAAAGACTGAAATTGAAATTAGAATACCGAAAGAATTGAAGCAATTTGAGAAAGATTTAATTAAGATGCATAATATTAAGGCTAAATGTGTCATTAATTAAGTTTTTAAAGAAATTCTAGGCAAAAACTTATATGCTTTTTTATCAATAGTTTGTAGGACGTTTATGATTAGTCGGAAGAACAATGGAGAGAAGAAAAATAGATCTAAATATGAGATTTCTGCGAAGATTATAGAATCGACAATTAATGGAGCAAAAAAAACTAGTATAATGTTGTATGCAAGTTTGAGTTATAGACAACTTATGCAATATTTAGAGAAACTTGTTGGAGCTAATTTATTAGTGATTAATGATAAAGGAGATTATGTAGCGACCGGATCTGGAAAAGCTTTTTTGAAACATTATATAATTGTAGATGCTTTATTGGAATCTAAAAGAGATTCAGAAACAAAACAACCACAAATTATATCGGATGGTAATAGACACACAATTGTTCGCCCTTATTCTTGAATTTTTAAGAAAAATTTAAATAAATGTCATTTATTAGTAAAAAAGGAAGAAATTATATATAGGTGACTTGTATTTAACACATATCATGACTAGGAAACTCTTAATACAAAATACTTCTGAAAGTCATAAATCTGATAGAATACAACAAATTTAATGAACTTCGGGGAATACTATAGACCCGATGAAACCCGCATACAAAAGGACCCGAGTCCCCGCTTATTTTTATGTTAAATTAAAATTAAATCTTAAAACCCCGAAAAACTAAAAATTAAATATGGTTAAAGAAAACCTTCAGAAGAAGTGGTTAAATAGGAATGTTACTGCTATGGGTTTTACCAGTTTGTTTAGTGACGCAAGTCATGAGATGGCAACTGCAACTTTACCGGCGTTCTTGACTGAATTGGTTGGAGCTTCTTTAGCACCTCAATTGCTTGGTTTAATTACTGGGCTGTCTGATGGGTTAGCAAGTTTTATGAAAACATTTTCTGGCTGGTTTAGCGATAAAATTGGAAAGAGAAAACCCCTTGTTGTGTTAGGATATGCCTTTACTGGTTTTTTTATTGGACTCATAGGGTTTGCGACAAACTGGGTCCAAATACTCTTCTACAAAGTTCTTGCTTGGATGGGAAGAGGAACCAGAGAACCCCCAAGGGATGCGATGCTTGCTGATTCTGTCGATAAAAAGTTTTACGGACACGCATTCGGCTTTCATCGAGCGATGGATGCTATAGGGGCAATAATTGGTCCGCTTCTAGCATTTTTCCTCCTAAATTTGATTAACATAAGGAGCATTTTCTACCTTTCTTTCATTCCTGGCATACTGGCGATTGTAACAATCACATTTGGTGTGAGAGAACGAAAATTCAAAATAAGAAAGAAAGTCCGAGGACTTATTTTTCACATAAAAACGCTTCCGTTCAAATTCAAACTATTCCTTTTCGTGATGTTCGTTTTCGGAATAGGCAACTTTCACAAGACTTTGATGTTGTTGCGAGTCCAAGAAGTATTGACACCAACAAACGGTCTTTTGATAGCTGGAGCAATTGCCGTCTTTTTATATGCCATAAGAAATGTTGCCCAAGCAATTGCAGATTACTTTATCGGTTCGATGAGTGATAAGGTTGGTAAGAAAATTCTGTTAGCGTTTGTTGGTTTCTTCTTGTTTGGTGTGACATCACTCGGCTTCATTTACACTACGACAAACTTTTATTATTTCACATTCCTTTTTATTTTAGCCGGAATAAGTGCATCAGGTGCAGCACTTGAAAGAGCGTATGCGGCCGACCTTCTCCCTTCTCACATAAGGGGGACTGGTTATGGTGTTCTGAATACTATTGATGGGATTGGAGACTTCATATCAAGCTCTGTTGCAGGAACGATCTGGGTTTTAGCATCACCGAACTTGGCTTTCACTTATGGCGCTATAATATCTATTATTGCAAGTATCCTTTTATTAGGACTTATGAAAAAGTAAGAGACAATTTAAAAAGTAATAAACATGTCAGAACATACAGAAACTGGTGTTACATCAAGCGAATCATTACCAAAATTAGATAAGAGAAGCTTGTGGATAGGTTTTGATTTCCAGAAAAAAGGATTTGAAAATATAAGCAGTTAAAGATAAAAATACTTATGTAAATTATTAACAGAGGTGGATACCATTTAACACTGAATCCTTAGTCAAGCTCAGAAAACTGTTAAAACTACTGGAAACTTTCAAAGGAAGACATACCGAACTAATTTCTTTGTACATCCCTTCTGGTCATAACCTTCAGGAAATCATGAATATGCTTAAGCAAGAGTATGCTTTAACACAGAACGTAAAATCAAGAATTACAAGACATAATGTTCTCGATGCTCTAGAAAAGACGATGAATTATCTTAAACTGTTCAAAAAAACACCACCGAACGGATTAGTGATATTCTGCGGTAACGTTTCAAAAAAAGAAGGGCAACCTGAAATAAAAACTTGGTCTGTTGAACCACCACAACCTTTGGGTCAGAAAATCTATTGGTGCGATCAAAAATTCATTCTAGATCCGTTAAAAGAGATGGTAAGAGAGAAAGAAGTTTACGGTTTAATTGTATTAGATTCTGGCGGTTCTGATGTTGGATTTTTGAAGGGAAAGAAAGTTTTTCTAGAAAAGCATATGGACTCTTTAGTCCCGGGGAAGACGAGCAAAGGTGGATGGAGCCAACAAAGATTCAAAAGGATAAGAGAAGAAGCTCTCAACGAACATCTGAAAAAGACTGCTGAGATTGCAAACAGTATTTTTAACCAAGAAAAAGACTTAAAAGGTGTTATAATCGGTGGACCTGGACCAATAAAAGAGAAATTTCAAGAAGGGGAATACTTGGATTACCGTCTAAGAAATAAACTTTTAGGAATTGTCGACACGAGTTATACTGGCATTCAAGGACTACATGAAATCGTTCAAAGAGGAGAATCATTGATACAAGAGGCATCTATAGTTAGAGAAAGAGCAATAATGCAAGAATTCTTTGAACACTTAAAGAAGGATGATGGTCTATCCATCTATGGTTTGGAAGAGGTTAAGAATGCCCTAGAATATGGTGCTGTTAAGACTTTGCTGATTTCTGAAGATTATGATTGGGTTAGAGTGAAATTAACATGTCAATGTGGCAATAAAATCGAGAAAGATATCAAACCTGGTTCTGCTCAAAAATGTCCAAATTGTAAGAGTGAGATGAAAATTGATGAAGAAGCAGAATTGATTGATGTTTTATCTGAGCAGGCCAAAAATCTTGGGTCAGAAGTTAAGATAATATCTGTTGATTCTAGAGAGGGAGAACAGTTCAAAGAGATTGGTGGGATAGGAGCTATTTTGAGGTATAAATTGAACTAACCTATCATCTTAGCACAAGGTATTTTCATGGTCAAAGAAGCAAGAGTATCTAAATTTTGATCTGTTTTTTCCTTTAAAAATGAGTTAACTTCTTTATTTCTAATTTTCTTTTCATTTAAAACTCCTCTACTAGCTAATTCCAATGAATATGTTCTTTTTTTCAACTTTACAGTTTTTTTGTCTAATATTCCGTTAAATGCTTTCATAATTTCATTTTTTGATATAGCATGTGGCATAACTCCTGAAGCATCCAATTCCTTTCTAAGTGAAAATTCGTCGAAGATAGCTTCTATCTCATATCTTTGAACTGGCTTGCTATGTTCTATCAAAAAGCTATCAAGAGTTACTATTGTAGGGATAATGTGTTCCATGTATGCTCTATCGAATGCAGAAACACGTGATATACCTATTCTACTCAATAATTTCGTATTTTTGGCTGGTTTAGAATAACACAATGGTCCTTGATCTTCTATGTCAACAATCGTATATTTTGATTCTGATAATTCATTTTGGGGTATTTTTTGTAGAGGAAAATGTCTAGCACCAAATATTGGGTATAAATCGATAGCATCCACAATTCCATTGTCTGTCATCGCAAAAAAATGATCATCCCATATACCCAATTCATCTGGACCTTTGTAAATATCATTTCTTATACCATCTCTATTAAGAATCTTATTGAGTTTTTTTGTTGCTTCGTAACAATCATAGCCTTTTTCGAAGGATTCTCGTGGTTTTACTATGCAAATTCTTTCGGTAAGTATTTGTCTGCCTCTGTATGGAAGGACTTGATGAGTACGGTATAAATCACCCTGTAACCACTCAAGTAATCCATATTTCTCAGGGGGAATTTCTTTTCTAATCTCTTCTACTGGTATATTCATTTTTTGTCACACATAGTGGTGTAAAAACAATATTTAAAGCTTACTACTCGATTTGACATAATCAATGAATTATCGAAATATTTAAATACTACTAATAAGTAACACTTTAGAACGATAACATGCCAGCAATTGTAACTGTACCAAATGGGCTCAAGTATGAAGTGGGACGAACTATAATCGACCTTGGTTTAGCATACAGTACTTTACTGAAAATATTGCCAAGTGTTAATGGTCGAACAACTTTTATAACATCATTGTACGATAAGAGTCCTATTTTAAAACTACGTTTTTATAATCTAGGAAAATCTTTAGAACCTTATGGCGGTAAAGTCTGGTTAATAGACGAAAAAACATCAGATTTCCGTAATAAAATGTTAGCGTAAGATTTCTATTAAAACATAAAGAAACTCTTAAATTTTTAATTACCCCTTTTACTTTTAGTGAGTTATTTGAAAGCCAGAGAAGTTCTTGCCCATAAACCGGGTTCTGAAATAAACCTTGTTCATAAGCCAGAAAGATGGTTTTTCACAGGATATCCAAACCTCATTGCTATGGATAGGGAACACGATGAACTTACTAAGATCCTCCAAAATGAAGGTGTGAGAGTTCATTCTTTTTTGACTTCAATGACGACTAAACCAAAATTATACATAATGAGAGACAATGCTGTAGTAATCGATAGAAAAGCTATAACTGGTCATTTCATAACTGGAATCAGAAGGGGTGAGGAACAAATCGTGAAAAAAGTATTAAAAGAACTCGGTATAGGTATTCTTGGTCATATATTCCCTCCTGGGTTCTTGCATGGAAGTGATTTATTCTTCACGGACAAAAAACATGCTTTTGCAATAGTTGGCCCTAGGACGAATGAAGATGGAATAAAGCATTTAGTTGATTTAATGAAGATAGATGTAACTCCCATAATAATGGATAACCTATCGAGCTTGCAGTTCAATATAATAAATGACATAGCTGTTATAAGCGAAGAAGTAATTCACGAGCCAGTTTATAAGGTACTAAAAGAGAGTGAATTGGATATTATATTAGCCAGTAAAAAAGATACTGATGAAATGGGGTTGAACTTCTTACAGATTGATGACAATAAGATAGTCAATGTTAAATCTGACATCAACAGAAAACTGAAGATGATAGGTTTTGATGTGATAGAAGTAGAGATCAAAGAGTTGATGAAAGGGTATACTGGCATAAGGAATATGTTCTTACCATTCTACTAATCTGTTAATTACATCCAAGAACAAAAATCTATCTGATCATTTGGGTTATTTCATATTTTCTAAGTCTTGCAGATATTTTTCAATTATATTTATTTCTTTATTTATTTCCAAAAACCAATCAACACTCAACAAACAGCCATATTCATTCCTAATTTCATCCAGACTGTTCCTCAGTTTCTTAAGTTTTCTCAGTTGTTTTTTTCAACCAATCTTCCGACGCTGAAGGATTTCTTTTTTTCTTTCAATCGTGATTCTTTAATCTGTATCGCTTTTATCAAATCTAGTAAAGAATAAACCTCTGAAATTTCTGTAGTTGATTTTTTTGGAATTACGAAACTCATTTTAACCCTCTTCTTTTGTCTCATACAGAAACCCGTTTTATCTTAGGATAAACATATCTGTCGACCTGATATTTTTTACAAACTACACACTGGTAAACAACCTCAGATTTTATGTGACCATTTGGTAAAGAACCGTTAGAACTATCTGTCCGAGTTAGAGACATTATCCTAAGTCTGTGTGATCTTCCTTTCAAACAGGATTCATTGAATTTTAAAACATTGTTCGAGTCTCGCCAAGGTTCATTCTTTCTCCGCATATATTATCTATAAAACTAATTCTATTTAAACATTTTGTTAACTATTATTAGATTTAATTAACAATTATCAGATTTTGTTGTCAATAAATTTTAAATACTTGAAAGAGTTACCATTAATCTAGAAATCAGGCGAAGGTAGTATGAAAATTTTAGTAACTCCTGTCGGTATCTACATAGGTCGTGTCATCAGAGGTATAGCGACAATAAAACCAGATAAGATATACTTATGTGTTCAGAAATCACCCAGAAAAGAAGAATTAAAACTGCCCACATCAGAAAGGCATATCAAATGGATGAATGTAACGAGGAACCATGCCAAAAAAATCATGAAGAAACTCGATATAATGTATGGTAAGGAAAACATAAAAGTTATTGAAATCGATATTGACGATTACTTGTCGATATTCAAGGATCTTCTGCAGTTGATACTTTCATTCCCGAAAGATACTGAAGTCTACATTGACACTAGCCCAACGACTTATCCTTTCAGAGTTGCGACCATAACTCTTTCGATATTCCTCAAGAACGTTAAGTTCATCTATACTCCTGCTTCAAGGCCGGCTTATCCTGAAGATTACAGTAAGCAAAAGATAACAGACCAAGGATTGTCACCAAGAATAATTCCTTCGCCAAAGATAGATTTCACAGAACTTCAGACTGGGATATTGAAAGACATACTAGTCAAGATAAACACGAGGTTCAGCGGTAAAGTTCCATCAGTAACAGATCTATTGTTGGAACTTGGACTAGAAAACGATAAAGGCAACATGATAAAAATGACCAAGCATTTGAAAAAATTGGAAAGTTATGGATGCCTTTCCACGGTAAAGGAAGGTAGGATGAAGAAAATCCAGTTGACAATGATAGGGAGTTCTATCTCTGAAGTATTGAAGAACGTTTAATGAAGTTTTATTCAATTCAGCAAAAACACACTCGGGGATTTTTCACTCGCAGAATTCTCGTCACTTCGTTCCTCGCGTAGTTATCGCGTTCTTAAATACATTTAAATGGTTTAGTGTTCTATTAAAAAAATATGAGACAAGACTTAACAGTCCTAATTCAAAGATTATATGCAGCTGGGTTTCGATATATCGTATGTAGATGTGGTCGTGAATATCAAAGAGATACTGGAAATATAAGTGAACATGTATGTCCTGAATTTAATGGAGAAAAAATTGTTTTGGTGTATACAAAAGTAAAATTTCCACTATCTCCAGATTCAGAAACATTAAAGTTAATTGGTGAAGTGGATTTATCTTTGAATCCTCTCAATCCCGATGGAGAACAAATTTTGAAAAGAATTGATCATGTTGGTTATGAACCACCTGCAAATAGAAAAACCATAAGTAAAAAAACCGGCTCGTAATTATCCATACTTGAATTTTCTCTCATAAGTTTTGTGATCCATCCATTCGAGAACTATTGAAACTATTCTTATCTCGTTGCCTTTAACAGTGTAAAGCAATCTCCAAGCACTGGGCAGATCATACTTCCACAAGTTTGTAATGTTGAATTTCGTTATGTACTCTTTAGGATGAAGTCTTTTAGGAATTATTACACCACAAAAGGGGTTCTCTTTCAAGTCATCTAAAGCTCGATTAATAAATTTGAACAAGTTCGGGTTGTCTTTTTCTAATTGCTTAAATGCCTTTAAAACATTTTCATCGACGAATCGCACTATTCTTTCCTTTTCATTGAACTTCATCTTACTATCAACTCTCTTTTTTCTAGCCATTTGTCCAAGTTAGGTTCGTATATCCAGATTATTCTTTTGTCCTTAATAACGATTTTTCCAGATTCTTCGAGATAACTTAGAATTAAAAGGAGAGTTTGGTACATCATCCTTTTTGGTAAAGACCTCCAGAGTTCCATTTTAGTTGGATGTTCTCTAGCCTCTCTGATTGCTTTCTCTACCATAAGCACTGTATCTAATCTCGGATAATGTAGTATTTGTCTCATAATTATATAAGTATATATAATAACTATAAATAGCTATCTCCTCTGAAGTCCTAAAGAATGTTTAAATAACTAAAAGTATATTTTGCAATCAGTTATATTTATATAATTAAAAAGTTAACTTTATTTAACAAATTCATGAAGGTTAATATAAATGAAAGTTTTGATATCACCTGTAGGTATTTACATAGGACGTGTGATGAAAGGAATTGCAACACTCAAGCCTGACTTAATCTATCTATGTGTCCAGAAACCAGTTAGAGAAGCTGAGTCTGAATACAAGAAAAATCTGTACATCAAATGGATGAACACCACAAAAAAACTTGCAGAAGATATCATACAAAAAATTAAAGTATTCTATGCCGAGGATAAGATAAAGATTCTTGAACTGGACATAAGGACTGATGATTATTTATCGATTTATAAGGATCTGTTGCAGTTAATATTGTCCTTTAAGCCAGATACTGAAGTTTACATAGATACGACATCGACCACATATCCTTTCAGGATTGCTTGTATTACTTTGTCAATTTTCCTCAAGAATGTACAAGTGTTATATACCCCAGCCAAGAGGCCTTTGCCTCCAGATGAATACAATAAAGTAGAGATACAGGACGAAGGAACTGAACCGATAATCATTCCATCGCCAAAGATAGACTTCACAGAACTCCAAACTGGGTTATTAAAAAATATACTTGTCACGATAAACAAACGTTTTAATGGGATTGTGCCTTCTGTCACAGATCTGTTGCTAGAATTAGGCATGGAGAACAACAAAGGAAACATGATAAAGATGAGTAAGCTTCTGAATAAATTACATAGATATGGTTGTCTCTCCACAGTAAAGGAAGGTAGGGTCAAGAAGATTAAACTGACGATGATTGGCAGTTCTGTATCTGAAGTTTTGAAGAATATTTAAAGAGTTTTTTACACCATTTGAAGTGCTCACAATAAAGGTTAAATCTTTTTAATAATATCAATTATTCTATGACATCCAAACTAACCCGTGAATTGTTCGTAGAAGAATTCGGTCATCGTATCGATGCTAATGTCAGAGACCTAGACGTTGACCATAATAAAAAACATCTAATTATAAATGCTATCTATGATGCTATACCTGATGAAAAAGAGTGGAAGATTCTTGATGGTGTCATAGAAAAAACAACGAAATATTTGAAAGATTTGACAAGAACTGATTATGGAGATGGGCCTGCCATACGTACTAAAGATGGAATATACTTCACGATTATTCCTGGAGTACCAGTGAAAGTACCATCATTAGAAGCAGTGGCACAAATGGATTTAGATCATCCTTCAGATGATCATTACGCAGTACCTCTATGGTATTATTATTCTCATACAATAGGCAAAGAAAAAACTAAAGAAGGTAGATTTAAATCAAATGAAATAGTTCACGTAATCGGAGATCATATTAAAGGTCCTACTCTAGATGAATTGCAAAGAGATCTTGGAAATAAAGCAATAACCCATTTAATGTATTTATAAAAAAAGAAACGCCCCGTATCGGATTTGAACCGATAACCTTTTGGTTAACAGCCAACTGCTCTACCGTTGAGCTAACGGGGCATCACGGATAAATTCTCGTTAAAGTTCTTGGGAATGGAATAGCATCCCTAATATGCTCTAATTTACAAATCCACATTATTAATCTTTCTAAGCCAAGGCCAAAGCCGGCATGTGGTACTGAGCCATATTTCCTCAAGTCGATATAAAATTGATAATCCTCTTCTTTTAAACCATCTTCCTTTATTCTTTTCAGCATTTCATCTAAATCATGAATTCTTTGACCGCCACCGACGAGTTCTCCGTAACCTTCTGGAGCTTGTAAGTCTACTGATAATGTGACTTCAGGTCTTTTTGGATCAGGCATATGATAGAATGCCTTTGCTACTTTTGGAAAGTGTGTGATGAAGAATGGTTCTTTGAATTTTAGACTCAACACTTTCTGTTGTTCCCATGTCAAATCTTCACCCCAAACACATTTAACTCCTTCTTTTTCAAGAATTTCTAATGCTTCACTGTATGTTAATCTTTTGAACGGTGGTTTAATCTTCAACAAATCTTTTGGGTCTCTACCATACATTTCCAGTTCTTTGGGTAATTCTTTCGCGATTTTATGGAGCATATGAGTTACTAACCCTTCTGCGACCTTGATTATGCATTCTAAATCACACCATGGCTCTTCAGTCTCGATATGCCAGTATTCTGTTAAATGTCTACGTGTCCTAGACCTCTCTGCCCTAAACGAAGGAGCAATAGTAAATATCTTCCCAACTGAATAAATTGCAGCTTCAGCATAAAGTTGCCAGCTTTGAGTCAAGTAAGCTTTTTTGTCAAAGTATTTTAATTCGAACAGAGTTGAACCGCCTTCACAGGCAGCAGTTATCATTATCGGAGATTGAAATTCTATGTATCCATGACTTAAGAACCATTCCCTTGTAGCTTCCAGTATTTTAGACCTAATCTTGAGCATTGCCTGCATCTTCTCGCTTCTAAGCCATAGATGACGATAATCCATGAGGAATTCTGGGCCATGGTATTTCTTGGCTATAGGAAATTCTTCTCTGGATTCGTATAACACTTTTATATCTTTAACAGAGATTTCATAGCCTCCAGAAGCACGTTTATCTTTCTTTACTGCCCCTTTGATTTCAACTGCCGATTCAATCAATAGTTTATCTATTTTATCGAACGTTTTCTCGTCTATTTCTCCTTTTCTTAAAGTACCTTGAATTATTCCTGTCCCGTCTCTTATCACTAGGAATTGAACGCCGCCGCTAGATCTCTTGTGATGGAGCCAACCATGAATATGTACGTCTTTCTTTGATTTACCAGTTAAAATCTTAGAAATATCAGTAAACTCTAACATAGACTCACCTTTAAAATTAGAATTTTAGAGAATAAAAGTGCTGTGGCTATTACAAACTTAAAGGATTCAAACCAGATTTTTACGTTCACCGTGCACCTTCAGCACCTACGAATTCTATAAATTCTTTGATATTTAAATATTACTGAATAGTAAATCCACCATCAACTACTATGCATTCCCCAGTGATATAACTGGATTCATCTGATGCCAAGAAAACTACTAAGTTTGCTATATCTATTGGTTTACCTATCCTTTTGGCAGGAATTGTTTTTGCAAATTGTTCTAATGATTCTTTACCTCCCATACCAGTTCTTGCTCCAGGCGTATCTATTGCTCCGGGTGCTATAGCATTAACGTTTATGCCGTACTGTGCCAGTTCTAGTGCCGCAGCCTTGGTGAAACCCAATATCCCACCCTTTGAAGCTGAATAATGTGCAAGGTTTAAGAATCCTATTCTTGTACCAGCTACGGAAGCGATGTTTATGATTTTGCCGTAATTCTGTTTTGTCATCGCTGGAAGTACTGCTTTACTACTATTGAAAACGCCCTTTAGGTTTACGCTCAAAACACGATCCCAATCTTCTTCTTCCATTTCTAAAAGACTTTTAAACGGGAAAATACCAGCGTTGTTAACTAAAATATCAATTCTTCCGAATTTTTGTAATGTTTTTTTTGTCATCTCTTCAGTTTCTTTTCTTTTCGATACGTCTGTTTTTATTGCTAAAGCTTGGGAACCAATTTTTTCTATTTCTTTGGCAACATCGTTTATTAAATCAGTTATATCTGAAACTACAACTTTTGCTCCTTCTTTTGCTAGAGTTAACGCAATTTCTCTTCCTATTCCTTGGCCTGATCCTGTGACAATCGCTACTTTATTTTTTAATCGCATAAAAACACTATAATGATTAAAATTAAAATCATTGATATATATTCTTACAACCTTCTATTTTGTCAATTTATTCATTAAATATTTTGCAAAAAGTTAAATAATAGTAAGGTCATAATTAGCACTATGATTCGAAAGAAGGATAGAATTCTTCTAAAAGAATTGATAGAAGATAGTAGATTAAAAATCGTTGACTTATCTGAAAGAACTGGTTTGAGTAGACAGAGTATTTATTCGAAATTACGTAACTTGAAGAAAGATGGTGTTAACTTTACTGTTGATATAAATCCTGAAGAACTCGGTATGAATTTGAAAGCTTACATACTTATTCAAGTTGAACCAAACGATGAAGTCAGAAAAAAATTGATGGAAGATATTAAGAAATTAAGAGAGGTAACTCAACTACATTACGTCCTCGGAAGGTTCGACATGATCGCTGAAGTTGTTCTGAAAGATAGAGAGCAGTTAAAAGAATTACTAAAAAAATTTCAAAGTTTGCCTTCGATAAAAAAAACAGAGACTTTTATTGTTTATGACACGGTTAAATTCGACCTTAAAGATCCGTTTATAGGGTTTTTGAGTAGTTAACAATTCCATAGGAAATCCATGAGAAATATAGGTTCCTCCACATGAAACTCCAAGAGAAAAATACGTTATATTCTATAGTAAATTAATTTAAATATAATAGAAGAAAAATATAATTGGGTTTAATTCTAATTCGTTTTGGGTACTGTTAAGTGGGTTTAATTCTTAAAGTCCTTAACGAACTTTTCCTTCACAAATAATTACGTGTCGATGATTTAAAACAAAATCGACGAAGCGAAATATAGGTTATAAGGAATAGGAGGAAAAGAAAAATGAAATCGATCATGGAAAACGTTTTAAAGAGAAACTTTGGAAATGAAACAGATTCTCAATGGGATAGATTCAAACTACAAAACAATTCTGGTACAATACAGCAAAACATAGATTATTTCAAACAAGCAGAGGAAGAATTCGGGTTTTCTGTCAAGAAAGCAAGAATCGTAGTATTCGGATGTGGTGGTGCTGGGCAAAACTCAGTTACCAGATTAACTGAGATGGGAATTCAAGGTGCTAACACAGTTTCCTTGAACACAGATGCTAAACACTTGACAGTTGGTAAAGCTGATAAAAAGATCCTGATTGGAAAAGAATTAACAAAGGGTTTAGGAGCTGGTGGCTATCCAGAAGTTGGAAAAAAGGCTGCTGAAGAAGCCAGGAATGAGATAAAAGAAGCCCTAACTGGAGCTGACTTAGTGTTTGTCTGCTGCGGTGAAGGTGGAGGAACAGGGACTGGTGCTGCTCCCGTAGTAGCAGAAATATCAAAATCAATGAACGCCATCGTTATAGGAGTTGTAACAATGCCCTTCAAAATAGAAGGTGCAAGGATAGCTAAAGCAGAGGAAGGATTGGCAAGACTAAGACAAGTTACTGATACTGTTATTGTAATAGAAAATGACAGGCTGCTAAAATATGCTGGTGAACTACCGATACAACAAGCATTTGCATTCGCAGATGAGCTAATCGCCTCAATGGTAAAAGGAATAACTGAGACGATAACACTACCATCATTAGTAAACGTAGACTATGCAGATGTAAGATCTATTATGCATGCAGGTGGTGTTGCAGCATTAGGAGTTGGAGAGAGTAATAGTTCTGATAGAGCCATGGATGCTGTAACAAAAGCTTTGACTAACCCACTCTTAGATGTAGATTATACTGGAGCTAGAGGAGCATTGATACACATAACTGGTGGTAACGATCTGAGATTGGATGAGGTTAACTTGATTGGAGAAACGGTATCTCAATATCTAGATCCATCTGCTCAAGTCATATGGGGAGCAAGAATTCTACCAGAATTCGCTGGAAAGATACAAGTCATAACAATAATAACTGGAGTACAATCGCCGTACATACTTGGTCCTGTCTCGTATGAAAAACCTGTCATAAGAGAAATGAGTCAAGCCCTCGGGATTGACATCATAAGATAATGCTTAAAGGGATGAACACCCCCTCCCTTTTTTCTTTTTTTTGGGAAAATGAGAGAGGTGAAAATAAAGTGAGAGCTGAGGATGTAATATTTAATTT